>Ga0209674_100492_pt1 | contig 16617 bp, 6 predicted proteins | sample AraplaCvi_mMS_r2_FD_184279 | JGI IMG/M metagenome (GOLD analysis project Ga0209674, IMG submission 184279) | Arabidopsis root microbial communities from North Carolina, USA - plate scrape CL_Cvi_mMS_r2 (SPAdes) (version 2) | ecosystem: Host-associated > Plants > Roots > Endosphere | place: USA... | reverse complement strand
CGAAAGATCGCCGCCACCGATCGTTCGCAGCGTACGGTCCCCGGAGGCGTCGCTGGTGATCGTCCAGGTGGTGGGCAGCGACACCGAGAGCTGCCGTACGTCACCGCCCGCGGATACGTTCACGTCACCACCGACGCTCATCACACCCTGGTCGAAACTGCCGAAATTGATCGACGAGCGGTCCGCGGTGTTGTTGACCTGCATCCACTGCCACCAGTACTGCGCGGTGGATGTCCCTGCCGTGCCGGTGATGTCTCCGGTCTCGTCGACCGTATTCTGCAGGGCTACGATGTCGCCGCCCGCATGCAGCGAGACGTGGCCGCCCTGGTCGGGATTCACCGCGCCGTTGACGACCATTTCCGGCGCCGCCGATGTGACCAGCCCATCGATCTGCGATGGCCGTAGCAGGTTCACGCCCGCATCGGTCGCCGTACCGTCGGCAGGTGCACCCGCGGCATAGATCGCCGCGGGTGCACGATCGTCGGTCCAGCGAATGTCGCCGGAGGCGGCGATGTCGATATCGCCTGTGCCGGTACGCACCAGCGTCGGTGCCACGATGACCCGGCCGGTCGCGGTGTCGGTGAACTCCGTGTGGCCTCCGAGCATCACGTCCCCGGTGTGCGACGGCGCCAGGGCCAACGGATCGACGGAGAGCGTGTCGGCCCCCGCGACGAAGCGATACGAACTGCTGTTTCCACCGGCCAGCGTGGCGCTCAACAGAGGTAACGGATTCTTCGTCACCGCCAGCGGAGACGGGCTGTTGTCGACGGGCGCGCTGCGGTCGATCGCATCGAGTGTGGTCGGTGGCGCGAGCAGCGGCTGCATCACGTCGGGCACCGAGAGCGTATCGACGAAGCCGGTCAACGCGATCGACTGGTTGAGGTAGTCGGGATACGCGGCGAGATACGGCAGGTACTGGTTGAGGTTGGTCGGCGTGGGCAGCGGCGCTGGCGCGTCGGGCACCGACATGACGAAACCGAAACCGAGGCCATAGGTGATCGCGTCTACCGGACGATAACCGGGCGCCCCCGGAAGTTCGGACAACAGATACGCGGTATAGGCCACGTATTCGGTGTAGTAATCGTTGATCGCGACCGGATCGCCACTGGTGAATTCGGTGGGCGCACTGAACAGGTTAGGGAATCCGTCCACGCCAAGGCCCGTATCCAACAGGGCCTGCCAGCCGGCGCTCGCTTCTTCCCACGTGGTCGGCACCGGCGGACCGCCTGCCGAACCACCTGCGTTGCCGAGTTGCAGGAAGCCGTCCGTCACGCTGGCACGTATGTCGAGATCGTGGTCCGCGCGCAAGGTGAGGATCGGCGCTTCGGCCGCCGTGCCGTAGCGGAACACCGGATGCAGGTTGCCATCCGTATCGCGCGTGGCGGCACCGAGGTTCCAGTTGGTCAGGATCGAGATGTCGCCGCCGTCGATCGCCGTGCCGCTGTTGCGCAATTCGATGCCCGGCCTGACGTGGAAGTTGGGCAGGCCGGCAAAACGCGAGTCGAAAACGAAGCCCGGTGCCTGCACGAAGTGCATCAGCGTGCCTGCGCCTTGCGACGGGTCGCCGTTGACGTAGCCGTAGAAGGTGGCGTGCCCAGCGTTGGCCGCGCTGGGCGTGAAGCGATAGCGCGCGAGATAGTCCCGCACCTGCGCGTCGTTGGACCTATCCGGCCCGGGCATCACATTGCCCGCGTCGTCGCTGAAGGTGCCCGCAACCAGCACGGGGCGCCCCGTCGTCGGATCGGCCTGGAACCATCCCGCCGCGTCGATCATGCCGTCGAAGTGCTTCGACGGATCGGTCGAGGCATCGGACGTGTCCCACACCGCATAGGCTTCCAGGGTGGTCGAGGCCGTATGCGACAGGTCGACGCTCGGCGCGATGCTGACTGGCACGTCGCCATCGGCCAGCAGCGGCGCGCGGAGATGCAGTTCGCCTGCGCCCGCATCGCCGCCCTGGATCACGCGGGCCTGGGCGCCCAGGCGAATATGACCTGCATCGCCAGTCTGCACCACCTGGTAGCCATAGGTGGGATCGAGCGTGCCGTCCGTGACGCCCGAGGTTCCGAGCGTGATGTCGCCGCCGCGGTGGCCTGCCGAGGAGGCGCTGGTATCGAGGCGCCCGTCGATATCGACGCCCTTGGCACCGAAAAGGTCGATCGTGCCGCCGAACGTCCCCGAGCCATCGATCGTGCCCGCCACGGACACGTCGCCACCGTCTGCCGTCAAGTGGACGAGATGCGCGTGCAAGGTGTCGCCTGCCGCCAGCGACAGGTCGCCCTGACGGGTGTGCACGCTCAACGAGCCATCGAAGCCCCCGGCCGTCGCGCGCGACGCAAGGCTGCCGAGATCGAAGGCCGAGAACGTATCCACGGCGAGCGTGCCGCCCAGGTAACCGTCGGCCGCCGTGCCCAGTAGACGACCCAATACGGTCGCGGCGCCTGCGCCGGCTGTGACACGAACGGTGCCGGCATTGCCGCCGTCGCTTGCGCCGCTGACGTCAACGGTCGTGCCTTGCGCGAGCAGAATGCCACCGGCATCGGCCGTCAATTGCACGGTGCCACCCGGTACGCGTACCGCCGTATCGTTGAAGGGCAGCGACAGTCCCGATGCATCGATCGACGCACCGTCGCCGACCGTGACGTCGCCCGTCGTCGCATGCAGACGAACAGTGCCGCCATGCGAGACGAGTTCGGTATTCCATACCAGCGAACCGGCCTGGATATCGAAAGTGCCTCCTACCGTGGTGGCGGTCGCTCCATCGGCCTGCCCACCGCGCGTCAACTGCGCTGCGCCTGTGGTGACAAGGCGAACGTCAGCGCCATTGTCGACGCTGACGCGCGGCGTGGTGAGGGTGAGATCGGCGTCGGCCAGATCGAGCGTCCCCTTGCCCGAGACGATGGTCCCCGTGGTCGCATCGACGTCCAGTCTGGACAGTCCATGAGTCGCGATGTTGCCGTCGCCCCACTGGAAGCGATTCGTCTCGACGCGCAAGGCACCGTCGCCCGCCGCCGCGCGCGTCGTGGATGCGCCGGTGTCGTTTTCCAGCGTCAGTGAGCGCGCCGAGAGCGACGCCTGGCCGCCATCGCTGTTCAAGCCGGGCGTGCTGAGGATGAGATCGTTGGCGACACGGAGTGAGGCGTCACCGAGCAGATCGATGGACTGGCGCGCCCGCAGCGTCGTCGATTCACTGTTGGCGAACTGCGCGAGAACGCGCGGACCGATGAGCAGCGTACCTGCGCTCGACGTGCTGTCACCGTTGTCGCCAGCGAGTGCGATACGCCCCGCGGTGATATCGATGTCCGTCGCCCGCAGCGTCGCGTCTGCCGCCAGCTGCGTCTGCCCGGTGGCATCCATGCTGAGCGATCCCGCGGCATCGATGATCGCCCCGGCCCCGATCGTGAGGTAGCCGCCCGGCGTACCGGCTGAGCCATCCAGACCGGTGATGTTCTTACGCACGATCCGGGAGGGATCTCGCCCTGAGACGCGCAACAGCGCACCGTCACCGCTGATGCCCGGCACCGTGTCGGTCGCGAGCTGGCCCAGCAACAACGGCGCCGAGGCCGTGTCATCGCTCGCGGTAGCCGTCGCGCGCAGCAAGCTTCCATCCCCAAGCGTGACGCCGCCTTCGCCGCGAGCAACGAGAATGATCTCGCTGCCCTGGAGCGGATGGGCAGCATCGTTCGACAGCAGCACGCGATCGGCCTTGACGTCGACGATGTCGCCTTGCGCCGTACTGGTGCGATTGCCGCCGATCAACAGACTGCCGGCACCCAGCTGCGACAGCTCGTCGGCCGTCACGTGAAGATAACCATCCAACGCCGTGTCACCCGCGCCGGTGATCTGGATCGCGTCACCGGCAATGTCCACCTGCGAGCCACGTCCGCCTGCGGCCGGCGCGGCATCGAGCGTGGCGCCCAGTGTCAAGGCCTGGCTGGCGGCGACGCTGAGGCGGCCGGCGTCCTTGCCGAGACGCGGGGCGACGTCGCCATTGCGAGCCGCCTGATTCGCAAAGAACGTATCCGCCGAGGTGACGGCGTATTCCGAGTATTGGCCCCAGACCTGCGCGGATTGCAGCATGAACGCGCTGGCGCGCGCATCCCGCGCGCCGGTCAGCGTGTCGGCAAAATAGCCGCCCGCGATCTGCGTGCCATCCGGCGCCTTGACGACTCGACCGATGACCGCATCCGTGACGCTCGTGTCCTGCACCACGCGATACGCGCCGGGCAGCGTTGCGTAGCGTGCGGGAAGCAGCGTATAGACACCGTCCGGCAGCCCCGGCACGCCACTCAGGTACACGCCCTGGCCGACCTGCGGGCCGGCGCCCGCACCCTTCTCCAGCGCAGCGTCCTGCGCCGACAACGGCGCACGGTAACCCGGAACGATCGCGTAGACCGGGCGCCCGTCGGCGTACTGCGACACCTGCGCCCCGGTCTGCGAGTTGCTGAAATCGGTGTGGCTCTGCGCGAGTACGTCGCGCGATCCCCCCGTGCCCGGCACCCATTCCACGGCCTGCACGTGCCCGCCGCCGGAGAGGTCGACGTTCGCACCGCTGTCGATCGCCACGTTGCTCGCGGCAATCGAGATCGACTTTTCCGGTGGCGCGTTGACGATGTTCGGCGACGACGCCGCCTCGCTGTCGAAGTGCCAATCCTTGCCGTCTTCGGTGGTGCCGTAGGGAACGACCGCGCCGTCGAGCGAAACGGAGGTGACGCTTCCTGCGGCCAGATGGACATCCTTCGTCACGGACAACGGCATGGACGACGACAGGCCAAGAGCCGCAAGCGTGGCAGCCGGGTCGTCGGTGCCTAGGGCAATGGCGCCCGATGGCACCCACAGGTGGCCGCCCTGCACGATGTGATCGGCACCGACCGCCAACGTGCCGCCCGCGGAAAGCGGCGTGGAAGTATCAGTGACGGCCGCGGGATGGAAGGCCACGGTGGTCTCCCCCGTGGGGTTGTACGCATCGATCAGAAAGCGGTAACCCGTCGCCGGATACACGCGTGACGCGGTGACATCGAGGTCTCCGGTCGTGTACAACCAACCCGTCTGCGGGAACAGCGGTTGGTCGCCATCCAGCGCAAAGCGCAGGTCGCCCGTCGAGACGAATGAGGCGCGCTCGAAGCCGGAGAGGTTCACATGGCCGCCGATGTCGACGAAGTTCGCCGCGACGTCGAGCGAACCCGTGCCAACGGAAGCACCGGGCGTCGTCCGTGTATCGGTACCGACAATCGAGATATACGGGGCAGCGAGCGTTACATGGCCGCCATTCGTCGCAGCGTTGTTGTCGAATGTGGCCTTGCGCTCGTCCGCATCGATGGCGGCGACGTGTCGCGCATCGATCTGGATGCTCCGTCCGACCTGGACATCGACGTCGCCTGCGAACACCACGTCGCTCTTTGCGCCGAGCGTGCCGATGGTGAGCGCATCGATACCTGAGTCGTCCAGTCGGTCGATCGCGAAACGCAGGTCGGCGCCATCGTTCTGGCCAAGCGCTGCGCCATAGGGGTCGCTTGCGCTCGGTACGCGGGCACCGTCCTGCGTCACGATCAGTTGCTGGATGCCGAGGTTGCGGTCGAGCGCCGTGTGCGCACCGATGTTCAGGGTACCCCCGCGGGCCAGCGGCGCGCCGCCGTGCGCGTCGATGGTGCCGTCGAAATAGAAACCCGTGCCCGCCTCGATTGTGAGCGCACCCGCATCGCTCCACACGGACGACGGTGCATAGAAGGTCGTGTCCAGACCGGTGCGACGACCGTCGGTAGGCAGATCGAAGGTATCGCTGGCACCGCCGAGAGCGATCCGCGCGCCCTGCTCCGCCACGAGATCGCGATCCGATGTCAGCGTAACGTTGCCGCCTGCCAGCACTACACCCGCCCTGCGCTGCGCAAGCACGCCGCCGACACCTGGCAGCACGCCTGCCGTCGGATCGCGCAGTGAGATGCCGCTCGCATCGAGCACGGCGTCGGCACCGAGCCACAGCGATCGGTTGGCGTAGGCCTTGCCGTTGAAACCGAGCGCATAACCGATATTGTCGAGCGTGATGCTTCCGCCGCGTGCCACGAGCGAGCCATTGACGACGACGTGGCCCGCGCCAGCCAGCGCGATGGTCTCGCCAGCACCGACCTCGACGTGAGCGCCGTCGCCGATATCGACGGAGCCCGTGACCGAACTGAACACAGAGGGGCCGGTTGTCTGCCGCCAGTTCTGGTACAGGCCAGCCTGAATGGAGATGCCGTCGCCATTCTGGCGATGGAGATAGCGCTGGTACGCATCCGCTTCGCCCGGGCCGACATTCGCGGACTGTCCGGCAGTGCCCAGCAGTCCGGTCGCGCTCGGCAGCGTCAACAGGGCTTGCTGGTCGGCCACCATGGTGCGTGGATCGACGACCACACTCGCGCCTGCGGCCACCGAGGCATCGGTGTCGGCGATCAGTGCATAGCGGGAGAAACCGAGCGAACGGAACAGCCCCGTATCGAGGTACAGCGTGCTCGCATCGTCCAGCGGCGCAGGCGTGCCACCGATCTGGATGGCCGGCGCGTGCAGCGTAAGCGCGCCGCCGCCAGAGAAGCCTTCGCCGATCAAGGTGCCATCGAGCTGGATCGCTCCGCCGCGAAGATCGTTCGGCGAGGCATAGCCGAAGTAACTGAACAGCCCCGACTCCACATGCGTCTGCAGGGTGACGTCACCGCCGCGACCGCGTGGCAGCGCGCCGTTCATGGCAAGCACTCCCTGTGGCGACACATAGCCGCCACCCGACACGTCGATGATGCTGCCGGCGTCGAGGACGATGTTCGCGGTGTCGTCGGTGCCCTTGAGGGAATCGACGCCCTGCCAGGTGCTGAGCGACACGCTACCCCCGTCGATCCACGCGTCGCCCTGGAGCGCGTCGGCCGCGCGACCGCTGTCGTTGATCCAGCGGCCGCTGGTGTCGAGCACGCCCTGCGGTCCGACGTGCAACACGGCCTGTACATAGTTCTGCGAGGGCGCATTGGCGCCGGTAGGCACCGATATGAGGTTGATGGTGCCGCCGTGCGTCGTGATCGTGCCCTGCACGTCCACGGCGCCCGCGGTGATGTCCACCTCGCCGCCGTCGGGAAGCTGCAGGTCGGCATCGTCGCTCAGCAGGACCGTGCCGTTGGTGGACAGGCGAAGGCGACGGAACCCGCCGTTCTCGATCATGGCGGTCGACAAGGGACGCCACCACAACGGATCGCTGGGATCGCCGGGGCGGTCGCCGCGACTCGGCAGCTTCGTGTCTTCGTCGAAGTCCGGCACATAGCTTTCGATCGGCCTGGCATCGCGTTGAATGACGTAGTTGATCGCGTCTGCCGGTTTCAGGAAATCGCTGGGCGAGCCGATCGTCGGGTCGACCGCCAGGATGCTCAGCGTACCGGCGAGCGGAAGCGCACCCGTTCGCACCTGTTCACGACCCGCGTAGGCATGAGCACTGAGGTCGCCATCGATGACGATGTCTTCCTTGGCGGAGGGCTGAAAGGACAACGTCCCGGCGTCGCCACCGTTGATGAAACCGGGGTCGAAGCGGCCGACGTTCGCCATCAGCGGACTCGTGGTGAAGTCCTCCGTCACACCCCAGCGCGCGTGGTCGCGTGTGTAGGTACCCGCAAAGCCGACATAGGCCACGTTGGGATCGGCCGAGGCGATGTCGTAAAGCAGACCGTCGGCGCCCTGCAGCCGCGGCGCATCGATGACGCCGGGAAGGTAATTGATGAAGCCGCCTTCGAGGCGCAGCTGCGCCCCGGTGCGCACGATGGCGCTGGCCTTGAAGGTCACGCTGCCCGCGTTGATCATCAGCTGATCGACGGTTCGCGGCATATTGGCAACGTAGCCCGCCGCGTTGAGCACCGGGCTGCCGACCCATTCGACACCATCGGGGCGCGTGCCAGACTGGGTGCTGTCGATCATCACGTTCTTCGCCGCGAACAAGGGACTGTTGCGCAACAGCGGCGAGTCCGCGAGCTCGTTGAGACCAATGCGCGGGATGGTCACCAGCAAGGCCGACATAGGCAGCGTGACGTTCGCCAGACCGGATACGTCGACGATCGAGCCGCCTGCGAGATAGGCATCGGCGCCGAAGGTCACATTCCCGGCCGGGACTTCCATCAGCGACCCGCTCTCCATCCGGGCGCTGACGTTGACGTCCACGCGGCTGGTCACGAATGCCTTGTCGGCCTCCTGGCTGGACGATGTGGTCTCGCCGTCCTTCTCGGGGAGCACCGTGGTCACCGACCCCGCGCCGAAAGTGATCGTGCTGCCGGCAGGATTGCGCAACGAGTCGAACTGTAGGCTCCCCGGGTGGCTCAGGCTGGTCGACGCCACCACCACGCCGTCCTGGTGCGCCTCGTCGGCGAGCCACTGGATCGAGCCACGCCGCGCCTGGATCAGTCCCGTGTTTTCCACGATGCCCTTGGGCGGTGCGAAGGCGGAAAAGCGACTCGATGGCGCGACTTTGAGGTTGCCCGCCGACGTCTGCACGGCAACGAGTGCCGGCGCGGCGGCGAGCACCACCTGGCCGTCGTCGGCGACGATCTGGCCGGCCTGCGACACCGTGGGTGCCGAGAGAATGACGAAGCCGTCCTTCGTGCCAGAAAGCGAGGCGCCCCTTTCCACGGTGACCGCACCGCGAGTCGCTTCCGCGTAGCCTTCGACCGAGCCACTGGTGAGGAAGGTCACGTCATCGGTGGGCAGAATATGTTCAGGATCCTGCGTCGCCCCGATGCCGTACTTCATGAAGAACGCGTTGCTCTTCGCGACGTCGTTGGTAAACAGATCCAACGAACTGGCAATCAGCGAATGCGTATCGACCTGCGCGCCACCGCCGAAGATCATCCCGTTCCGGTTGAGCAGGTAAACCGTACCTTCGGCCTTGATCTGCCCGAGGATCTCGCTCGGCTTCCCGCTCGGATCGTTGACGCGGTTCAACGCGATCCACTGGTTGCTTCCGCCGGTCTGATTACCACCCGTCTGGTCGAAATGCACCGTGGTCTTCCGGCCCACGTTGAACGACTCCCACGAGAGAATCGCTTTCGACTTGGTCTGCTTGATCTCGACCGTGGTCTGATCGCCCGCCACCGACTGCGTCGGCGCGTTGGCGTTCTGCCAGAGCGACGGATCGACACTCACGCGGCTATCGACCTTGAGGCCGCCGGTCGCCAAACCATTGGGTACGTTCGAGGCCAGCGCCTGCGCGGCAGCCTGCGCACTTTTCTGCGCGCTCATCTGCGCGGCGACGGCCTGCGCCGCGGCGTCGAGGTTCGCAATCGACTGCTGCACACGCTGCTGCAACATGACGTTGCCCGGCGTGTAGACGTTGCCGCCGTTCGCACCTGGCGCACCCGTCGGCGGCGTAGCGACCGGCTGCGTCGTACCAGGCTGCTTGGTGGCGAACCAGCCGGGACTGAATGCCGGTGGTGTGGCCGCATGCGCCGTGCCGCCAAACAGGCACAACGCTATGACCTGGCAAATCGCGCGACGACGCAGTGCGGGTCGGGGTATCGCCGAGGCGGCGCGGGAACGGACGGAAGGCTGGGTGCGTGCGATCATGGCTGACCTCGGAAAACGGAATGTCGCGGCGCGGCGCCGCGTTGTGTTGCATCGGCGATCACGGCGTATCCCCGCCCGCGAAGTCACCGGTCATCGTCGCCACTTCGTCGTTGAGTTCGGGAAGGGCGGCGAGCTCCTTCAATTCGTCGCTGTTCAACTCGCGCAATACGGCCCGGATAGCGAGACGACGTCCGTCGTGCAACCACGCATTGAGCACGCTGGCGATCGCACGGATCGCGGGCAGCGCCGTCTCTTCCAGATGCGGCTTGCGGTGACGCAGGCCATCTTCCACGGCGTAATGGACGCGCGAACCAAGAAAGGCAGACGACTCGCGCAGCAGCTTCTCCAGCGTCTCGCGCGAACAGCGCTCCATCAGCACCTCAGCGGCCCTCGCCTGACGTGCCGCGAACAACTGCCGAAGCATCTCCGCCAGTGCGTTCATGCAGCTCATGCCGCAGGTCCGTGCATCGACAGCCGCGCGAGCGCGCGACGCGCGCGGCTTCCTCGCGCGGGGTTCGGCGTGGACAGAGAGATCATGATCGGGATACACAAGCCACCTCGCGGCGAGTGCAGCAAAAGAAGGGACCTCCGTGTCCGGTGCGGTGTCCGGTGCCTTCCCTTGCGCCCCACCGCTGGGCGGAACTCTTCCCGTTCATGGCGTCGCGGACGCCTGGCCGGCGCGCGGATCGAAGCGCTGCTCGTAAAGCTTGTCGCCGAACGACTGTGCGGCGTTCTCCAGCTTCGCCCTGGACTTTGCTGCGAACGGTTGCCGCGAGGCGATCACGTCGCCAAGGTCGAGGTTTTCATAGGCAGCGATCACTTCCTGCCCGACCCGGTACATCTGCACGTTGCGCGCGGTGCAGGCGTCTACCTGCCCCTTGGCGACATCCAGTTCCTTCGCCAGCCGTGCCCGTTCGCTTTCCGCCGTGCGCAAGGCCGTGGCGGCCGAGCCTGCCTCCGCCTTGCCGCGCAGTGCTTCGGCCTCGGCGACCTCGCGACGCTGGCGTTCGACCGCGAGCGCGCGACTCGCCTCCGGCGACACGCCGCTGGCGCTCTTTGCCGCCGCGCGCGCCGTCTCGGCATCCTTCTTGGCCTCGTCGCGTTCCTTCTCGAGCGCCGCCTTCTCGGCCTCCCATGCCGACTGGCGCGCCTGCAATTCCTGCACCTGCGTGCGTGCCTCGCGTAACTGGTCGCGAATGCGGCTCTCCAGGCTGGCTGTCTGCGCATGCGCCGCCGGCAGCACGGCGAGCAAGGCAATGGCGATGACGGTACGTTTCATGTCGCCTCCTTAGAACCGGGCATTCATTTCGAGCTGGAACACGTCGATGGATAGCGGCGGACCGAAGACTTCCTTGGCGTTGAGGTAACGCGCGGTCAGCCATGCGTAGGTCGAGATGCCGTAGCTGCCACCGACGATGAAGCCCTTGGCATTGGTGCCACCGAGATGGAAATCGGGATCGGCCAGGCCATCGAGCGTGGCATCGGGCTGCAGGTACTTGTAGGCCAGCGCGACGTTCCAATCCCCCGCTGCATGCGGGTTCACGTCGCCCAGCGTGGCGCGCACCATCCAGCCGACGGGGCCGCTCTTGTAGGTCTTCTCGCTGAAGTCGCCCGCGCCGAAGTTGTTGACCAGCCGGTTCAGGCCCACGTCGGGGCGGAACGCGTCACTACGGTGATAAGCCATGTTGCGGAGGTAGTCGGCCTCGATGCGCAGCGGCGTGTCTGCCACCTTCATGTCGAGCCGCGTGGTCGCATTCGCCACGTGATAGTCATAAACCAACCCGACGTATTGCGGCTGGGCGTATTGGGTCGGCGAGTTCGGATCGGGCACGATGTTGCGGATCAGGAACAGCGAGTTGCCCTTCTGCATGTACGCAGAGCGAGTGGCGTCGGTGTCACAGAAGCTCGCGCCGAGGTAGATCGAACACGGCGACGACAGTTCGCCGCGCATGTGGTCGAAACGGTAGTAGGCGAGGGCCACCTTCCATTCCGTGTCCTCGTCGAACTTCCAGGAGCCACCGAGCTGTGCGCCGGTCATCCACTTGTCGCGGCTGGCACTCTTGACGCCTTGCCGCGACGGAAAGTCGTCCGCCTGGTATTCGATCGGGAACATGCCGACCGTTGCGAACGCACCGACGCTTTCGGTCATCGGCACGTTGAATTTACCGGCGATGCCATCGAAGTTGAGGTCGTTCGCGTAGAGCAGATCCGTGCTCAGGAACGGATTGGTCATACGCCCGCCGATCACCTGCGCCCACGTGGTGGGCTTCCAGGCGAGCCACGCCTGATCGAGCCAGAGGTTCTTCTTGACGAGACCGCCGCCCAGCGTCGCCGTGGTGGACACCGGATTGTTGTCGTCGCCCGAGCCGATCCGGATGCCGGCCGTCACGGTCTCGCCAAGATCGACATTGACGCCGAGGCGGGCGCGGATGCGCAGCGAATTGGTACGGTTCTCTCGCGTGTTGAGCAGCGGCGGCGGGTTCACACCGTTGAGGTCATACGGGCCCGTGCGGTTCAACTGCGCGAAGTCCACCACCGGATAGGCATTGCCCTTGTCGTAGTAGTGAAACTCGTCGCGCACGCGCATGTCGCCGGCCCAACTGATCCGATCGAGCCATTCGGGAAGCGCCCCGGGCTCGGCCCAATGCTCGCTCTTGGCCTGCGCCACCACTTCCTGGCGCAGCTCGTCCTTGATCTGGTTGCGCACCACTTCCGGCACGTAGGTCACGCGTACCTGGCCCGGCGTGGCAGGTGCCGCATTGGCCGTGCCGGCCAGCGTCTTCGCTTGCGCCGCCTCGGCGTTGGCCTGAGCGATCAGCCCATCCGCATCGGCCTGGGTCAGTACGCCGCGCTTCACCAACAGGCGTACGAGGTTGATGGTGGCGTTGTCCGAGGGCGCGTTCTGCGCATGTGCGGCACCCGTGCACAGCGCGAGGCCGATGGTCAGGGCCAGCATGGCTCGCGCGGGACGATGGCGGGCCTTTCCGATGGTCATGCGAACTCTCCGGTATCCAAGGTCTTGGCGTTCGTGGAAGCGTGGGTGGACGGCGCTCATGCGGGTCGTTTCCCGCGGATGGCGACGCGCAAGGGGAAATGCAGGGATACTGGCGGTGCTACGTCGATCCGCGGCATCGCGCGCAACGCGTCGAGCAGCGCCGCGTCGTTCTGAGCATTGCCGGTGGAGCCGACCAGCTCCGCGCGGGTCAGTTGGCCCGAGGCGTCGAGCCAGATGTCGGCGCGCACGTCGAAGACAAGCCGATTGACGCGGTCGTCGCGCTGCATCGCTTGCTGGATGGCGTAACCGAGATACTGGTCGTAGCTACCCATGCCAGTGCCTGTACCGCCATTGGCACCTACCATGCCGCTGCCATCGCCCGCGCCGATGTTGAAGGCGTCGCCGCCCGCCTGCGCGTCGGCGTTCATCGTCAACTGCTTCGCGACGTCGTTGCTCGGCTTCGGCGCATCGACGGGCTTCTGCGGCACCTCCGTCGGTTTTTCGTCGACCGGCTTCGGTTCGTCGGTCTTCTTCGGCTCGGGCGGCTTTTCCTTCGGCGGTGGAGGCGGCGGAGGCAGCGGAGTGATCGTCGCGATGCGCGGCGCTTCCCGACGCACACCGACGCGGCTGCTGGAGAAGTGCCAGATCGCCACGCCCAGCAACAGCAGTGCGACGACGCCGACCGCCTTGCCCAACCAGCGTGGGGTGCCCTGACGGGGTCCGTTGCGGCTCACGCGATCAGTCCTTGGGTGCCTTGCCGGTGACCAGGCCGACCTGCGGCAGGTCCACCCGGCGCAGCAGGTCGAGAATGTCCATCACCTTCTGGTACTGAACCGTCGAATCGCCCTTCACCACGACAGGGAAATCGGGATTCAGCGCCTTCAGCGAGCGCAGCCGGTCTTCCAGTTCGGCGAGCGTCACCGGATAGGCGTCCAGATAGATCTGGCCCGTCTCCGAGACGGTGATCGCCTTGGTCTGCGGCTTGGCCATGCTGACCGCCGCGCTCGCCTTGGGCAGGTTCACCTTGATGCCCTGCACCGATGCGGTGGTCATGATGATGAAGATGACGAGCAACACGTACGCCAGGTCGAGCATCGGCGTGATGTTGATGTCGTCGTACGGCTTGTCGTCGTCCTGGGCGCGCATGATCCGGACCTCAGGCCGCGACGGCCGACGGATGCACGACGCGCTGCTGCTCAGCCAGGCGCGTCACGAACTCGTCGACGAACACCTGCATGTTCGCCGTGACGTTCTTGTTCCGGATCAGCAGGTAGTTGTAGCCGAACAATGCGGGGATCGCGACGAAGAGGCCGGCCACCGTGGCAAGCAGTGCCGCCGCGATACCGGGAGCGATGGCGTTGACGTTCACGTCGCCTGCGGCAGCAATCGCCGCGAAGGTGATCATCACGCCCACCACCGTGCCGAGCAGTCCAAGGAAGGGGCCGCCGGAGATCGCGATCGTCAGCATCACCATCGACTTCGCCAGGCTCTGGTTCTCGCGCACCAGCGTGGCGTCCATGGTGGCGCGGATGGCCTCGATCGATTCGGAGGCGATGTGATCGTGCCCGTCTTCGTCGCGGCGGCTCCACACTTCGGCAGCGCCTACCTTGTACAGGCGATACAGCGACGAATCAGACAGGCGCGACGCGGTGGGGTCACGCGACAACGCGAGGATGTTGCGCCCCTGCTGACGGAACGCATCGAGGAAATCGTCGTTGGCACGGCTGACGCGATTGACGTACGACGCACGCTGCCACATGACCACCCAGGACAACGCAGCCATCGCGAGCAGGATGCCGATCACGACCCACGCGTCCACGGTCACCGACTTCACGATAATGCCGAAGTAACCGAAGCCGATGCCGGCCTGCTTTTCATCGGCCCCATAAGCGAGCAGCTTGGATTCGGCGCCCTGCGACTGCGCGTCCACGGCGATGAGCGCTGCCGGTCGCGCGACGCGCGACACCCGCACTTCGTCGACCAGGCCGGTAAATGGCACCACGCCATCGGCCTGCGCGTTACCGTCGCCGCCGACCGTCGCCTCGCTGGTCAGCGCCGGCAGTTTCGCATCGAGCGTCGCATACGGCCGACCATCGACATATAGCTGGATGGCGGCGCCGCTGGCGACGACGGCGAGATGGGTCCATGCGCCCGCCTTGATCGGCTCTCCGGCCGCGCTGGTGGCGTCGTCCAGTTGGACGAAGGGCACGCCATTGTCGAGCCCGACGAGCAGCTTCCGATCGCCTTGATGGCGGGCATACACGACCGTGCGCCCGGCCGGCATCGGATCGGGCTTGATCCACGCGCTGAAGGTGAAGCTGCCGCCCTCGGCGACGTTCATCGAGACACCGCCAGGCAGCGTCATGAAGGTCGTGCCATCCAGGCGCGCCGCCTTGCCGATGACCCCGTCTACCGTTGGGACAGCGTTGCCGATGGCATTGTTGCCGTATGCGGTCGCATCATGCGGCGGCGTACCGGCAGCATCCTCGAAATGATAGACGGCGGCGTAGTCCGCATCGAACACCGCGCCCGTCTTCTCGGCGCCCTGCGCCTTCGGATTGCCGTAGTACATCCATATCTGCTGCTGACTGTCGGCAGCCAGTTGCGGCACGTCGACCCAGACCAGCCCCACGCCGAGCACCGGATCGAAGCTTTCGATCTGGTAGTTCAGCGGCGTCTTGTCGTCGGCGGCCACGAAGCGCACATCGGCGCCGCTCTCCGACACGCCATCGAAGGTGAAGTTGCCCGAATGCAGGCGGACGAGCAGCGGCACGCGCCCCACGGCTGTGGCGACGTTGCCGCCCTTGGCCGTCGTATCGAGGGTGATGGCCTTGCGGAAGGCGAAGTCCTGGTTCCACCAGGAGCCTTCGGCATGGGCCGCCGGGATCCCGCCGAGGATCAACAAGCAGATCAGGAACAAGAATCGAGTCACGGTGATACCCCTGGATGGTTGCGCTCGGACCGGGCGGTCAGAGATCCGCCTTGAGTGAGAAATGGATGCGCGTGTCGTGCGCGCGTGTCGCCTGCCCGTCCTTGAAGGGATAGGCGAGTTCGAACGCGCCCGTCGCGACGTTGAAGATCTGGAAGCGCGTACCGAAGCCCGCGCTGGAAAGGTTGTAGCTGCTGACACGGGTGCTACCGGCCGCTGGATTGGCGGGATCGATGAGGCTGGGCAGTGCGTTCATCAGCACGAGATGTGCAGCGTCGACGAAAGCGTGGAAGCGCCAGTCGTTCACCCAATGACCGATGTGCGAGGCGATGGAAGGCGTGCGCAGTTCGATGGAACCGGTGACGCCGTGGTCGGCGGTCTGTTCGGCTTCCAGATAACCGCGCACGCTGCTTTCGCCACCCGCGGCGTACTGCTCGCTGGAGATCAGCGACGAGTTGGAAAGCTGGCCGCCTAGCCGTCCCGCCAGACTGAAGCCGTTGTCGAACTGGCGCGTCCGCCCGCCATCGACCTTCACGTAGAAGAAGTTCGCCCGCGCCTTGTAGCGTTGGTTGTCGAACTCGGCCGCGTCGCTTCCGCCTGCACGGAACCCCAGCGTGCCGCTGATGGCGATCGTGCTGATCGAGCGCTCGCCGGTCGATTGACCCTGGTAGGTCACGTTGAGCGGGATATAGGTAATTGGCGCCTTGGACGTCTGCCCTGCCAGGCTGATGTTCTGGTCGAAATGTTTACGGGTCAGCCCCATCGATAGGGACTGCGAATACTCGGCGTGCGTGGGCAGCGTGCGGATGAAACTGAAGCCGAACGCATTGCCCTTGCCTAGCACCGTGGTACCGCCCACCGCGTTGGCGTTGCTGTTCGAGCGGTAGCCTGACGTGAGCACGCTCCAGTCGCTCGACAGCGGCACCATGTACGAGCCTGCCCAGGCCTCGGCCGCGTTGCGATCCTGCGGCGCCACGATGTAGGTCAGCGATGCCGACTGACCATCCTGGAACAGGTTGTCGTCGCGCACGCTCGCCACGGTGCGCAACTCGGGCGTATTCACGCTGTGGTCGTTGTTGACTTCGAGGCTGGCGTGGAGCGGCGAACTGTCGGTGACCTTCAGCGTCACGTCCAT
>Ga0209674_100491_pt1 | contig 16643 bp, 18 predicted proteins | sample AraplaCvi_mMS_r2_FD_184279 | JGI IMG/M metagenome (GOLD analysis project Ga0209674, IMG submission 184279) | Arabidopsis root microbial communities from North Carolina, USA - plate scrape CL_Cvi_mMS_r2 (SPAdes) (version 2) | ecosystem: Host-associated > Plants > Roots > Endosphere | place: USA... | reverse complement strand
AGGGAGTGGCCGGTGACGTGGACATCAACTGGTTGGTGTTTCAATTCACCCCAAGTTGTGGCCTGCTGCATAACTCGCTTGGTAAACGCTTCGGCATCAAGCGCCTGCGCATTCAGGCCGGTAAAGACCATGCCGGCATCGATGGCAGCATCGAGTGGATCTACAAGTGGTTTTTCGGTTCCACGATGAGCAACGATGATGTTGCCGGTGGGATTGCCGTTGGCATCTATGCACTGGTAAGCCGTGCCCTGATACCCGATTTGTGGGTTGCTATAGGTGTCGAAGATTTTGTATTTGTTCTTGCCTATGGCGACTGGTTCATTGCTGATTTTCTCCAGTGAGCGATCTTCATAGGAGTCCTTTGAAAGAGCGGCGTAGTCCTTTGAACCGAAACTCACTTAAACTTCTCCTTGGCGGAGAGCGTTATGGAGAAAAATTCATCTCGATAACTTGCAACGATGTCTGATATCGTCGTTCCGCCGTCAGACGACCCTTGAAGAGCTGGATTGCCAAATGCTTTCTTGGGGAAATACAACGTGACGGACTGCTGTTGAATGATTTGTTCTTGGGACACATCGGGGGCGAATGTCACCCCTCCGCCTTTCAGATTGGTAAGAACGAATGGCATGCTCCAACGGCACGCGCCTTTGCCGTAATAGTCCTCGTCTTGCAGAAGGTCCAGATAGATAATTCCATTGTATTCATGATCATTCACGCGGGTGAGCGCGAAAGGTACATTTTGACCGGGCGGAGTACGGTAAATGCCGATGAATTTTTCGAATGGAGCACATTGCTCGTTGGCGACTTTGTAAAGCATGTAACCCGTGATTGATTCAAATGGGCCTGGCGCGTCCTTGATCGTTAAGGTGATCTCGTAGCGCATCTTTGGATTTGGGTTGTGCTTGACGTCGGGTGTGTTCATGGGTGTAGTACAGGCAATGAGGGTCAAGGGCAAAGTAAATGCCGGGACAATCGCTTGTTTCATGAGATGAATTTTATTGAGCACGCACTGCGGGGCTGCAGGTTGTGAAGTAGACGCGACAGCCAGTGGAGGAAGCCTTGCAAACATCCATTGCCTTTTGGATGGCAATTTCCTCGGTTGCTCCCGCATTTACGTTGAATCCGTCATCGCCAACTAGTAATGCTCCGCACCCGTTAGGAAAAGTGCTTTTTAATGTGCAATTGGCGCCGCTCTTAGATTTACAGTCGGCGATAGCTCTCGCTTTAGCATCGCTCTCGGTTAGAGCGTTCCTGGAAGAGCCAATGATTCCCTTGGGCGCATCAGTCGCAATACCGCCCCACCGGGATTCCCATCGCGGAGGTGGTGGTGTAGATGCTTGTGATGGCTGTTGTTGGTAGTAGTCGGGCGGTATTGGGCCGCACGAATTAATATTGGTACCGCTGTATGGGATCATGCCACGTGGGCAGCCGCTCTCTGCAAGAGCGGAGCTGTGAAACATTAGCAAGCCAAGTTGAAGTGACGCGAAGACAAGTGGTTTCATGTTCATCCTCCGTCCCGTGGTTTGTATTTCACTGTATCTTGGTCGATAGCGTCCTTGGTCTTGGCCAGGGTGCGCTGCGTGTGAATCGAAGAATCATTAAAGCTGTTAGGGGCTTTGTCGAAATTAGTATCGCTATGGGCCACATTCTTCGGCGGCACATAGCCACCACCATATGACCCCGCCGGCTGCCCCTGCGGCCCAGGCCGACTCAGTGCGCCGCCGCCAAACGCCGAAAAGTGCATGAACTGCCCCATCGTCCCATTGAAAAACACCGCTGCCATCGGAGGTACGGAAATAACCAACACCGTCATCAACAAGCCTATACCGCCTTGCTGCATTGCCAGACTGGTCAAGCCTTCGGCGTCGTTGCCAATGATCGAATTGAGTACCTTGGACGCCCATAGCGCTTCGCTTACTTTCGCCGTCAAATCCAGCACCATCGCGCTAACCACGCTGAGCATGGCCATCGCAAACATAGTGCCCACGCCGTACATCAGCCATCGGCGAAATATGTCCTTGGTCTGATCGAAGATGAGGCACAGAATGAATGGCGGTCCAAGGGTTAGCTCATAACGCATCTTTGGATGTGGGTTTTGCTTGATCTCGGGTTTGTTCATGGAGAATCCGCAGGCGGCGATGGAAAGCGCAAAGCTGAGCGCAAACGTTTTGATAGTGAGGTGGATCATGAACGCCTATTGCACACGTTCGGGTTGGCTGCAGCTGGTGAAATAGACATGACAGTGAGCGTCTTCTGCACTGCAAGTTTTCATGCCTATCTGAATCGCCTCATCCAACGTCGCTCCATTAGACGAGTTATGGCCCTTGTCGCCAGCAACTACGACTGCGCAGCCGTTAGCGTATGTCGTTTCGAGCTTGCAAGTCCTACCGCCTTTGGATCGACATTCGGTGAGGGCCGATTGCTCCGCTTCTTGTCGACTCGATTTATCTGTAACCATTCCGATGGCGCTGGCATTTCCGTCAATTGAAATGGCGATCGCACCCCAACGCGACTTCCAACGCGGAGGTGGCGCTACAGGGAGTTGTGATGGCTGTTGGTAGTAGCCGGGTGGAATAGGTCCACACGAACTAACATCCGTACCGCTATACGGAATCATGCCCGGTGGGCAACTGCCCTCTGCATGTGCAGAGACGTAAAACATAAGGAAGCTCAATAGAAGAAACATCAACGCAAACGGTCTCATGTCTATTCTCCGTTGCGAGGTTTGAATTTCACTGCATCTTGGATGATGGCGTCGGGAGTCTGGGTAAAGGTGCGCTGAGGAGGGATGGTTGGATTGCTGAGCGCATTGCCATTGCCACTCTGATGGCCGCCGGTGGAGTGATTTGTGTAATGACTCGGCCGCACATATCCTCCACCATATGACCCGGCCGGCTGTCCCTGCGGCCCAGGCCGACTTAGTGCACCGCCGCCAAACGCCGAGAAGTGCATGAACTGACCCATCGTCCCATTGAAAAACACCGCTGCCATCGGCGGTACCGAAATAACCAGCACCGTCATCAACAAGCCTATACCACCTTGCTGCATTGCCAGACTGGTCAAGCCTTCGGCGTCGTTGCCAATGATCGAATTGAGTACCTTGGATGCCCATAGCGCTTCGCTTACTTTCGCCGTCAAATCCAACACCATCGCGCTAACCACGCTGAGCATGGCCATCGCAAACACGGTGCCCATGCCGTACATCAGCCAGCGGCGAAACATGTCCTTGGTCTGATCGAAGATGAGGCACAGAATGAATAGCGGTCCAAGGCCGACGAACAAGGCGATGGCAAACTGGAAGAGCAGCAGCATGGAACCGGCAGCCATAGGTGGGCTGGCAGTACCGAAGGTGGCGATCCATTTGGAATTGCTTTTGGCTTCTTGCATCTCCTGATCGCCTGGCACGATCTGCACGGTATCGATGGTGCTGAGCGCGATCTGCGTATAGGCGAGGTTTTTGTCGATAGCCTGGGTGGTGGTTTCGCTTCCGTCGTCGGTGAATAGGGCGTGGACTTCTTTGTCCAGCCCTTGCATGAGCCATCCGTGCAAATCGGTGCCCATCACGGACATGGAGGTGGCGGCCGAGACGATGATCGCGATGCGGGCCATGCCGAGCACCACCTCCATCATCGGTTCGCGCGATCTGCCGGTGAGCAGGCGGTAACCGGCCCGGTGAGGTAGATACGCATCGAAGAACCTATCCATGGCGATAGACATAAACGTATCCCTTACCTCGCGAGCCCCGAACGATGCTGTGCGGACTGCATCAATTCGTATTGGCGTTGCTGTTGCCGCTGTAGCTCCTCGGCGTGATATTGCTGAATGGCCTGCTCGCATTGCGCACTGCTTTTTGCCAACGACATATTCAGCGCAGTCACGGTTTCCACCTGAGCGGACCACGGGTGACGACACCAGAGGTCGTTCATAGCTCTCTCGTCGATGGCATACGCATAAGTGGCGTCTTGGCTGAGCGTAATGCGGTCGATGTGCGCAAGGCCCGTTGCCGCCGCTGCAACCGCTAGTGCGCCGGCGAAGCGCTCGTCGCGTTCGGATGGCGTCACGCCATGTTTGATATTGAGTTGCTGTATGCCTTGCAGGCTTTGGTGAAACAGTGCATGGCCAGGGTGGTTGGGGTCGTTCAGTAGAGCTGGGGCAGGCTGCGTTGCGGGTTTGGACTCGAACCACGAACCAGGATGGCTTAGCACGTGCGTGGCATGAGATGGCTCATCACGTGTCGCGTCGTAGACATGGCTCAAAGCATGAATGACTGGTTGAGCGTCATGTTTGAGCTGCTGACCCCATTGCTCAACGGAACGCGCAGCTTGCTGGGCATCGTGCTCAATTTGCTGGCTCCACTGGTCAATGGTTTGTTCCGTCGCATGAACCTTTTCGAGGGTGGCCTCGCGTGCCGACTTATACGTTTCCGCCAATCTTTGCGCGGCGTCGTGAACCGCCGCTTCGCCCATCTCGTAAGCCGGCTGGGGAATTTCCCATCGGGCCGATGCTACTGTGCGTGCCAACCGCACATCCTGCCGGTAGAGATCAATCATTGCGTGGTGCGCGCGATAACGTGCAGCGTTCTCCGGATCCAAGGCCGACTGGCCCTGCGCATCGGGCACGAAGTTGTCGATACCATGGGCATCCAGACTGGTTCCTCTGATCGCATCCCGCCAAATTATCGAGCTGCCTTCGTAGTAATGTGCGTGGGAAAGGCGGTCGATGTCCTGCGCTGTGGCGTACACCCACACTTCGCCGAAATGCTTGCTGGCGGCGCTGACCACGTCGGTGGCGCGCACGTGGTTGATCACTTGATTGCCACCCTCCGGGATGCCGTGCAGTAGTCCGGCGGCGCCGTAGGCGTTGAAGGTTTCGCCGTGGAGGTGGGATTTGTAGGCGGTAAGTTCGGCGAGGGTACCGCCGAGGGAGTGGCCGGTGACGGTGATTTGAAGGGGGATGTGTGTCTTTTCAGCTTCTGCCTTGGCCTTTACTATGGCGCGCTCAGTAAATGCCTCAGCATCACGTGCTTGAGCATTGAGACCAGTGGCGACCATACCAAAGTCGGCAAGGCCGTCTTTGACCGGTTCGCGGTCGAACTCGGTGCCGCGATGGGCGATGATCACTTCGCCGGTGGGTTTGCCGTTGGCATCGAGCTTCTGATAGGCCGTGCCTTGGTAGCCGATGAATTGGTTCTTGGTGTCGAGGATTAAGTATTGGCTTTTGCCGACGGTTACTGGCTTGCTGCTGTTCATCTCCTCCGATCGATCCAAATAGGCGTCCTGAGATAGAAGTGCGTAGTCCGAAGAATCGATACTCATTCAAACTGTTCCTTGGAGGATAAGGTGATCGAGAAAAATTCATCGCGATACTGAGCGACGGTGTCAGACATGGTGGTGCCTCCATAGCTCATGTCTTTAATCGAGTTGTCGCCATAGCCGCTCTTAGGGAAATAACGCGTGGTGGCTTGCTGTTGGATTATTTCTGCCTGGGATATATGAGGGGCGAAGGTTGCTTCGCCAAATTTCAGATTGGCGAGAACGAACGGCATGCTCCAATGGCATGTACCCTTGCCGTAGTAATCCTCGTCTTGCAGCAGGTCCAGATAAACAGTTCCCTTGTATTCGTGATCATTTACGCGGGTGAGCGTGAATGGCAAATCTTGCTCCATAGGTGGGCGATAAATACCAGCGAACTTTTCGAAAGGTGAGCATTGCTCATTGACGACCTTGTAAAGCATGTAGCCTTTGATCGACTCGAAGGGTCCCGGCGCATCCTTAATCAGCATGGTGATTTCATAGCGCATCTTTGAATGCGGGTTGTGCTTGATATCGGGTGTATTCATATTGGAACTACATGCGGATGTGGATAGCGCTAGTAACAGGAGAAACCCTTGCGTCAGGTATTTCTTGGAGGGTTGATCTTTCCTGGTATTTATGCATTTTGGCGTAGACGTGCTACTGAGTGCGCTTGGGGAGGCTGCAGGCCGAGTAGAAGACGTGGCAACCATTTTGATTCTTCTCATGGCAATGTTTCATACCTTGCTCAGTAGCTTGGTCGATGGTTTTTGCAGTAACCGTATCGGTGTGACGGTCACCAGAAACAATGGCAATGCATTGATTGCTATAAGTTCCCGCTACTTTGCATTCTTTGCCGTCGTAGCGATTGCAGTCCGCAACGGCCGCATCCTTAGCATCCTGTTCACTTTGCTTGTCGCTTGCTGCACCTGCAATGTGCCCGAGGCTATCAGTGGCAATTGCCCCCCATTTGGATGTCCATCTCATGGGCATTACTTGAGGCCGCGATTGATTCGTCTGTTGTTCGTAGCCTGGTGGCATAAGGCCACACGAACGTATATCTGTGCCGCTATACGGGATCATGCCAGGCGGACAGCCACCTTCTGCATGCACAATTTGGCTCAAACCAAGCAAGCCAATAAGAACTAGTAATAATGTTTTCATGGCTCAGCGCCCATCCCATGGATTCTTCTGTTTGATTTGATCGGTGCTGGCAACTAGCGAGCCACCGGCAATACGATTGCTTGAGTTGTGAAGAACCCCTGGGTTTGTGGTGTTGCTATTTACTCCGGCTAATTTGTTGGTCGGCTGTGGCGGCGGCACATACCCTCCACCATACGACCCCGCCGGCTGACCCTGTGGCCCCGGGCGACTCAGCGCACCGCCTCCAAACGCCGAGAAGTGCATGAACTGACCCATCGTCCCATTGAAAAACACCGCTGCCATCGGCGGTACGGAAATAACCAGCACCGTCATCAACAAGCCTATACCACCTTGCTGCATTGCCAGACTGGTCAAGCCTTCGGCGTCGTTGCCAATGATCGAATTGAGTACCTTGGATGCCCATAGCGCTTCGCTTACTTTCGCCGTCAAATCCAACACCATCGCGCTAACCACGCTGAGCATGGCCATCGCAAACACGGTGCCCATGCCGTACATCAGCCAGCGGCGAAACATGTCCTTGGTCTGATCGAAGATGAGGCACAGAATGAATAGCGGTCCAAGGCCGACGAACAAGGCGATGGCAAACTGGAAGAGCAGCAGCATGGAACCGGCAGCCATAGGTGGGCTGGCAGTACCGAAGGTGGCGATCCATTTGGAATTGCTTTTGGCTTCTTGCATCTCCTGATCGCCTGGCACGATCTGCACGGTATCGATGGTGCTGAGCGCGATCTGCGTATAGGCGAGGTTTTTGTCGATAGCCTGGGTGGTGGTTTCGCTTCCGTCGTCGGTGAATAGGGCGTGGACTTCTTTGTCCAGCCCTTGCGTGAGCCATCCGTGCAAATCGGTGCCCATCACGGACATGGAGGTGGCGGCCGAGACGATGATCGCGATGCGGGCCATGCCGAGCACCACCTCCATCATCGGTTCGCGCGATCTGCCGGTGATCATGCGGTAGCCCTGGATCACGATCCACAGGGTGACGAGGGTCAGCGCAATGGCACTGGCCCAGATCATCATGCGGTCCATCATGTCCATGCCGAATCGGTGAATCCGGTTGTTCAAGAAGTTGTAGACCAGCGTGAAATAGATGTAATCGCCTAAGTTGGACATGAGACACGTTCCGTGGTGTGGATTGCGATTTACTTGAGCGCCGCCTCGAGAGCGGCCGCGTTGACGATGGTGCCCAGTACACCAGGGCTGCCTTGCATGGCACGGCGCGACAGATTGGCTTGAACTTGTTGCAACATCTGGATTTGCGCATCGTCCTGTTGCATGTTGCTCTCCCATTGGCTGCGCGCGTTTTCCAGCGAACCCTGATAGCGCGCAACATCGTTGGTGTTGGCTTCCAGGTTGCCAGGTGACTGGGCGACCTTCGTCAGACGATCTTGCTGGATGTGAGTCATGTCGATGCTGGCTTGAGCGACGTTTTGCAGATAGTCGACCGTATCGTTGTATTTCTTGTTCTTGGTCATGACGATCAGCCGACACAGGTCACGTTGTTGTTTGACCACGTCGCCGCCCATGTCAAAAGTCGTTTGCAATGCGCTGGTGATATCGCCTGCCAGCGAGTCGGAGATACCTGGGCAGGCGTCCTTCACTCCGTAATCGTCGGCAATGTGCTTGAACTGATTCTGCAGGGTGAAGAGCTGGAAATTCAGGCCATCCAGTTTGACGAGCTGCTCGTTCCAGAAGGCGACCTGATCCGCGTAATGCTGTGCGACCGCTTCATACTGTTTTACTGTTTGCATCCAGCGTTGCGCCTGATTGGCATATTCTTCAACGGCCTTCGCGAGACTGGTTGGATCGTTCACGATCCACTGGGCGTGGCTGGTGCCAGCGATCAGGCCATAAGTCAGCACCACGCTGACCGCTAGTCGTTTTTTGAGGCCGGAGCTGAAAAAGATAGGAGTCTTCATGAAAGTTTCTCTGTAGGCACCTTCAATCCGTTCACGAGCGTGCCAGTTGCCATGCGTGTATCTGAACGAAAAAACCTTATGCGTGCTCGCTCCAGCCGCTCGTGCTGGAGCGAGACCGATTACGTGTATTGCCCGGTTTGGCCGCGATAGCTGTTTGGCGTGAACACCCACATGCCTCCGTGCTCCTTGAGATTGCGCACGCGTGTGCGGAATTGCAGGCGCAGGCCGAGCAAGCGGAAGATCATTTCGTCGCGTTTGGCCATCTGCCGCATCACGAAGATCACAAAGGGCATCAGCACGAGAAAGATCAGGTTGGTATACATCGCCAACAGCAGGCACGAGCCTGCGCCGATGAAGAAGGGCACATAGGGCACGCCCATGAACATCGGCGGACGCGTGCAACCGCGGAACAGGGCGTTCTTATGCATAGTTGTTCAAGGCATGCATCAGCATGGCAGTGCACTGCTGGCCGGTGTCGCCGACCACCATCTTGGCGATTTGCGCCGCAGCGCCGACCAGTACGCCACCGATCAGGATCGGCGCCACGTCGGTGATGCGTTTATGCGCGAATGCGATCTGGTAGCCAGAGAAAACGACGGCAATAGTGACCACGGCGATCGAGGCCATGTTGAGCAGATTGTTGATGTTTTCGAAGAAGCCGCAGACTTTCTTGCTCGAGCCGGCGAAGCCGTCATCCTGCGCCAACGCCACATCGGGCAGCACAATGGTGGCGAGCACGATCAGGCCCAGCATCAGCATGGGCAGCATGTTCTGGGATGGACGTTTGATACGGATGGGCAATGTCATCTCGGGATCCTTGTTGCTGGTTCGAAGGAGGAAGGGTGATGGCCCGGCCAGCCGGGCGGTGGTGGTTGCGAGGTTCGCCGCGCGAACTGGGGTGCTTGCTGCGTGGCGAAACTCAGAAGACAAACGCTTCATCGCGATCTCCCTGATGAAGGTCCGTTGGGTCCGCAGGCACAGCGTCGGTGCTTGAAGCGGCGATCTGCGGTTGCATCGCTGCTGCGGCCGGCGTATCGGATGTGACGGGATCGTTCGGGCCGCGCACTTGCGGCACGAAGACCTCACTTGAAGCCGCAGTAACCTTCGATGGCGCAGCCATTACACCGTTGCCGGGTTCGGACGCTGCCCGTTCGGAGGCGACGCCAACGGCTTGCGCGACGACCGGCGCGATTGCAGCAGTGGCGACTGCATCCAAGGCAACGCTGCGCAACGCGACACGGTAGCTGTTGTTGCGAAGTGGAACGTTGACAGCGGTTGCGGCATTGTTGCGTGTCGCAGCAACGGGCAGGGCCGTCGCCGACTGGCCGGTCAGCTTCAGGCTTTGGCCGATCGAGTCATATACCTTCTGCACATAGCCGTCGCGGTAGCCAGCGATGAAGTTGCCGGAGTAGTAGCAACTGAAGGCTTTGCCCCAGTCGTTGCCGGCGCTTGCGTAGCACTCGGCAAGAATGCGTGAACCGGCCGCCAGGTTGGCGCAGGCATCGAAGGCCTGCTCGTAGGAATCCAAGCCGTATTTGCCAAGATTGGCGCGATTGACCTGGGCGATACCTACCGAAAAGTTGTAGCCCTGTTCTTCCAGCATGCGCACGGTCGCGATGGCCTCGCCGATATTTTGCGGCTGGCGCACGAGTTGGCCGCCAACCACGCCAATAGCGAACGGGTTATGGCCAGATTCGACGTGGACGACATGCTGCATCACTTCCGTCGGCACGGCGAGATTGGGGCAGTTCATCATTTCCGGACTGGGAAGCATGATGGTTGGCGCCTCAGCTGGCTTGCGCACGCAGGGCGCGAGCGGGGTCGAAGTCGATGCCGGTGATGTAGCGGTTGCCGGCATGCGCCTTGATATGCACGATGATGTCGATGGTCATCATCAGCAGGCGCTTGATGGTGGCGAACTCCAGGCCTGCACCTTCAGTGGATGCTTTCACCATCAGGGCGAGCTGGTCCCAGGTTTGCTCGGTACTGCCCGCGTGGCAGCTGGTGATGGAGCCGGGGTGGCCCGAGGCGCAGTTGCGAATGAAGTAGAACGATTCATCGCCGCGCAGCTCGGCCAGGATGATGCGGTCCGGCTTCATGCGCAGGCAAGCTTCCATGCAGCTTTTGGCGGTGATGTTGCTGGCGCTCTGGCCGCCCTTGGAGTACAGCAGATGCACTACGTTGGGCTGTTCGATGAACAGTTCGCGCGCATCTTCGATCGTCACCAGTCGCTCATCATGCGGAATGTGATGCACCAACGATTTCATGAAGGTGGTCTTGCCGCTGCCCGTGGCGCCGGCGACCACAATGTTCTTCTTGTCGAGTACGGCTCGGCGGAAAAAGTCCGCGTAGCGGCGTTCAGTGCGCAGCCTCAGCAACTCGCGGTCGTGTTCGCCGAGCGTGCGCGTGTCTTCGACGACCCGATCGAAAAAGCCGTCCTGCTGGTACTGCGTCAATGTCTTGGTCTGCCGCGACGGCAGGCGGATGGTGATGGATACCTTGCCGGCGTCGCAGGCAGGCGGCATCACGAACTGCGCGCGCTGCCCCGTGGGGAATGTAAGCGACACTACGGGATCGGCATCGGTAATGCGTTGGCCGGTGTTGCTTTCGTTGACGACGGCCGTGCAGAACTGGCGTGCGCGGTCGAAAGTGAGCGTGGGCACTTCGATGCGGCGCCATCCATCGCGGCGTTCCAGATAAAGCTCGCCCGGCCGGTTGATGCAGATTTCCGTCACATCCGGTGATGCCATGAACGCCTTGATGCCCAGGATTTCATACTGGTAATCGAGGAACTCGTTGGACACCTGGGCAACGGTTGAGTCGTCCATGACGTGTTGCTCCGCGTTGCTCAGAAACGGGCGACCACGCCGCTGAAATCGACGTCCTTGGCGACGTAGATGCTCACGACGGTGCCCTGGTTGATGGTGACGGTGGCGGGGCGGTTGGCCGAGCGTTGCACCGCCTGGTTGGCGAGGTTCTGCATGGTTTGCGCCGTATTGCTTTCGAACGGCGTCTGCGTGACCACACCGTTGCTGATGGTGGTCTGGCGCGGACCGTGCACGGCCGCTTCGTACTTGAAGGCGTCGCTCAGCAAACTGATCAGCAGCGCTGCGCCGATGCGGCTGGGCCAGTGCGCGTTGTAGTAGCCGGGATGGCCGGAGCCGCCCAGGTTGTCCACGCCGGGGCTGGCCATGCTCACGTCGATACCATTGGGCGTCACGATGCGGTCCCACACGACGTAGACGCGATTGGTGGTGGGCTCCATGTCGTATTTGCCGAGCACCTTGGAGCCCTTGGGAAGCAGCAGGCGCCGGCCGTTGACCGAATAAACCGGCTCGGTCACCGCGCAGGAGGTGAAGCCGGGGTAGTCGGTAACGACGCGCGTTTGCAGCACGCAACGGATGAAGGTGCCGCGCAACATCAAGGTGTCCGGGCTGTTCAGTGGCTGCGCGTTGGACACATCGGCCAGTGCGGCGAGGCCGCCGGCCCGCGCAGCGTGCGACTGTGCTGCGCCCTGGATGCCAGTCAGCGTTTGCGCATAGCTGCCTGGATCGGATGGCGCTGCATCGCCGGTCATCATGCGGCGTTCCCGCAGCGTAGGGCCGCTCGGCCTGGATGGCGTAGTAGGCAATGGTGGCGGAACAGGCGTGGCTTGCTTTGGCGCAAGCGCGATGGGCGCCGGCAACTGCGCAGCTTGTGTGACGGGTGCAGCAGGTACGGGCGACGGTGCGGGCGGTACGTTGACCGTTTCCTCGCGCGCTTTGGCCGGTGTATCGCGACGGTGCGTCATGCCGTTCACGATCAACAGCACGGCGACCACGAGCAGGGCGACCATGCCGGCCAGCATGGCCATGGCGCGCCGGTTGGTCTGCCGTGCCTCGTTCGCGCGCAATTGCGGTGCGCCTGCGTCGAGATCCGGCGCGGATGCCTCGCCATATTGGCGGGAATAAGCGTTATTGGAACCGACGTTTCCGCTGTCGTGGTGCGGATGATTGGCGTCCTCGTGGCGATCGTCGGGCTGATAAGGGTTGTTCGTGCTCATTTTTTCGCACTCCTTCGCAGGCCGATCACGTTGTTGCCATGGCGGATGACCAGATAGGGATAGGTGCCATGGACGATGATGGTGTTGCCCTCGACGGAGGTATTCACCGCCGCGTCCTCGCCGTGTTCCTTCTCGCGCGTGAAGACTGCGGGAAAGTCACCGGTTGGAAACTGCTTCAGGTCATTCATCTTGATGTAGGTGAACTGGCCATCGTCGTACACGTTGACCGGGATCAGCCACGGCGCGATCCTGCTGCGCGCGGCATAGTCGTACTCGAAGTTGTAGACGCGTCCTTTTACCAGCGTGGTATCCAGTTCAGCGGTTTGCTTGGTGGTGTCAGCACTGTTGTTGAAACTGGCGTCGGCGGGATACGTGAAGGTGATCTTGTATTGCACGCCCTCGCGTTTGGCCTGGTCCAGCGCGGTCCAGTCGGTCGCGACAACCTTGAGCTCGAAGATGTAGGTGTGTGTTGCCGTGCGGATGATCATGTTCGTATCCACGTCGACATTTTTTGGCTTGAGGTAAAACACGTTCTCGCGGCGGGTGATATCCCAGCCGCTGCTGAAGCCGGTGCTGTAGTCGAGAATCTTCTCGTGTGGACTCAGCTCGATCTGCGTAGTGATGCCCAGGCCCGTGCGCACCTGATAGATGCGATCGGGTTGATATTGATATTGCGGAAATACTTGCGCTTGCGCGCGCGGCGTAAAACCCGCGAACGCCAGGCATGCTGCCCCGATCAAGGCAAAACGGTTGACTCCCTTCATGGGCGGCCCACTCCATTGGCAGTGTTTCTCGATGCCGGCGCCGGTGTAGCGCTCGGCACCGTGGTTCTGGATGGCTCAAACTCCGGAATCGAGGCTGCCTCTGGAACTGTCTGTGTGGAGGCAGGTGCGGAGACTGCTTCCTGCGCATCGGTTTGGGTCGGTGCGCGCACTTCGTCCGGTGCTGTGGTGGCGTAGTCGTTGTCCACCCGATAGCTCGTGACCTGGAAGCCGAGCGGGTTTTCGATCCGCGCCTGCTCGTCCATTTTCAGGTTGGGCTTGTAGGTGAATTCGAGGTTCGCGATCTTGCTGTCCAGCAACTGGCTGACGCCGGTCTGCTTGTTGTAGAGGCTGCGCTGGAAGCGCACGGTAGCGCCTTTGGGTGCCTGGCTTGCGCTGCCGCCGATCAGGGTGATGCTGAGAATCTTGACGCGGATCGCGCGTTCCCTGCCGTATGTGGCATAAGGGCTGCTCGGGTTGTTCGGTGCATGCAGTGCGCGATACGGGGCGGCGACATCGGGCGAAGACATGGTGAGCGTCGTGGCCCAGTCGCGCAGATTCATCATGGCGACGTCGTACGACTCGCGGGCCAGGATGAAGTGCGCCACATTGCTGCGATTGATCGCTTCGCTGGTGGAGAGCTGATGGGTGGCGAAATCGTCGGTCAGGCGCGTGATGGTGCTGGTGCCGGTATAAGCGTCGGCCATCACCACGTAAGGCACCTTTTCCTTCAGCGGCAGCATGTAGAAATAGCCGCCGGCGAGCATCAGCGACATTGCCAGTCCGCCGCATGCAACCTGCCATGCGCGGCGTTCGCTGCGTTTGGCGAGGTCCGCGATCGTCACCTCATAGTTGATCGATGCGGCAATGGCTTCGTCGATGCGTTGGCTGGAGCTTCGTTTGAACATCATGGCTGTCCGGTGCCGTTCGGTGCGACGATGACCGATGTGCGTGCTGCAGCTTCTGCGCGTGCTGCACTGGCGGAGCGCACCTGGATCTGGCGGTTGTCGGCGGAAATCAGCACGTCCTGCTGCGCGTAGAGTTGATTGAGCTTGGCGATTGCTTCCTGGATGTCCGTGGTGCGCAAGGGCGATACCGCCGTGTACAACGCGAAGTCCGATTGCAGAAGATAGGAAAGCTGCAGGCCTGAATCCTTCGCCCAGCGCGCAAGCATCGTTTTCAGGGTGCCGTCCATTGGCGCTGCATAGAACGTGTAGGTCTTTGCCAAGGGAATTTCCGTTGGCGCATTCTGGAAATGATTCACCGGTTTCCAGCGACCACCAAAATCCTTGGCGGCCGGCGTCGCGCAACCTGCCAGCATCGCCACCGCCGACAAGGAAACGGCCATCAGGGCCTGTTTGAAGAAATCCTTTTTCACATCACATACCCGCAAGATGCATGGAGGACGCAGGCAACGCGCGGGGACATGGAGGTGTGACTCATGTCGGGATCTCGCACGCGCGGTGTCTACCGGTTCCCTGTTTTTCAGCGCTGCAACAACATGTCATGCAACGTGGAGAACAATGTTACGTGGCGCGGCAAGGCTCGTGAGAATTAGGACGTCCGACAAAAGGACGCTTTCTGTTTGAAACAATGCCGTGACATCGCTATAAACAGATATTTAGCGGAGTACGTGCGAGTACTCGGACATATAATCACTGCGTTGGATTACAGTGTGCGTCGTGATTGATGGCGTTGTCCGTCATGCATGACACTGCGTCGACGTAGTTGTTGCCGCACGTGCATGACAGAAGTGTTCTGCGCTTGCGTAGGCATTCGCGTAGAGCTGCGTCTGCGACGCCTCACACCCTACGTTGCGTGGGTCGATGGTTACGGTTTCAGCTAGCTTCGAACGCGCTACGCAACCAGGTCATGCGCGCCTGCGCAGCAGGGCCGTCGTAGCTCACGACGTCAAAGCGGCAGGGACGCTGCGCATGCTGGGGATGTGCCACGAGCCACAGTTCGGCGGCGCGGATAAGCTTGGCTTGCTTGCTCGCTGTCACCGAGGTGGCCGCATCGCCATGGCTGGCGTGCACACGATGACGCACTTCGACGAACACCACAGTATCGCCATCGCGCATGACCAGATCGAGTTCGCCATAACGCGTGGTGTAGTTGCGCGCGAACAGCTTGAGTCCCGCGCGCTCCAGTTCACTGCATGCGCGTTGTTCGAACGCGCTTCCTGCTGCACGCATCAGCCACCGTTTGGTTGAATCGGCGCGCTGCTTGCCGGGGCGGGTGCGCTACCTGCAGGAGCAGGACTGGCGGGCGAGTTGTCCATCTGCAGGCTTGCGCTGCTTGGCCGCGCTACGCCGTCCTGGAATTTCAACCAGGTCAATACGCGTTTTACATGGCCGAACGTGTCCACGGTGAGCTGACCGGTTGCACCAGGCAGATAGCTGCCTGGATGGCTGCGCAGCCAATCGAGATAGGGCACGAGGTTCCATGCATCCATGCCGAACGCGAACAACTGCGCGGCTCCGCCATGCGCGGCCGGGAGCTGCGCCGCGATGTCGTGATAGGCGGGCAGGCCGGTCTGGGCGTCGAACAGCCACGGCGCATCGCAGAATTCCACGCCTTCCAGGTCGCGATCGGCGGTGGCGTTGTCGCTGCCGCCATAGATGTGCGAGGTGCCGAACACGGGCAGATTGATGCGCGCAATGCGCAGCTGCGGCAGCAGCAGGCGAGCCTGTTCTGCGCGCATGCTGATGAACATGCCCGCATCGCTACCGGCGCTGCCGGCGTTCAGCGCATTGATGGCGTCACCGTAATTGACGCCACTGGCTGGCAATTGCGCGCTGCCGGCGATCTGGCCGCCCTTGGCTTCCAGTTCGGCCTTGAAAGCGGCGGCGGCGCGCTTGGCGAAGTCGTCGCCGGAAATAACGACGTAGGCGTTATGCAGGCCGCGTTCGATCAGATGATCGGCAGCTTGCGCACCTTCGTCCTCCGGCATCAACGCGAATTCGCTTGCGGTGCCGTTTGGCAGCGTCTTGTTGTCGGAATGATTGAGTGCCAGCACCGGCACAGGCAATGACGCCTGGCCCAATACGGCCGTGACTTCCGAGCGCGCCAACGGACCCACCACCATCTGCGCGCCTTCGGCGACGGCCTGGTTGTAGGCCTTGATGGCGCCGGCGGCATTGCCGCCACTGTCGTACACACGCACGGTCGCGCGTGGCGCATGCGTGTCGGACGATTGGAAATACGCCGCAAAGAAACCCTCGCGGATAGCTGCGCCGGCCGCGGCGAGGCCATCGCTATTGGGCAGCAACACCGCGATATGCGCAGGCATTTTGTAGCCCTCGCGCACACTGGCGCCGCTACCAGGCACCAGCGTGCCGACGGCTTGTTCCAGATTTGGCTGCGCTTGCGCCACCGTCACGCCGAGGCGGCCTAGCGCTTCGTTCACCCACGGCAGCATGCGATCGCCCTGCTGCATGGCAGCCGCGCGCTGTTTGAGCGGTTCGGC
>Ga0209674_100490_pt1 | contig 16783 bp, 12 predicted proteins | sample AraplaCvi_mMS_r2_FD_184279 | JGI IMG/M metagenome (GOLD analysis project Ga0209674, IMG submission 184279) | Arabidopsis root microbial communities from North Carolina, USA - plate scrape CL_Cvi_mMS_r2 (SPAdes) (version 2) | ecosystem: Host-associated > Plants > Roots > Endosphere | place: USA... | reverse complement strand
GCAACACCGTGGACTCGGCGGCGGATCTACCGGGTGCCGGGAGCGAGGCCTAGCCTTCGAGTGCCCGCCATGACGGCGGCTCCCCCTTACCTCACGAGACCTACGCCATGACCCAGCGCATCGATTACATGAAGCAGTCGCCCGAACTCACCAAGAAAATGATGGAACTCAGTGCGGTGAACGCCAAATCGTCCGTCGGCGCGACGATCCAGAATCTGGTGAAGATTCGCGCATCGCAGCTCAATGGCTGCGCGTTCTGTCTCGACATGCACGTGAAGGAAGCCACGCTGCACGGCGAGCGGCCGTTGCGCCTGCACCATATCGCCACGTGGCGCGAATCCAACCTGTTCGAGCCGAAGGAGCGCGCCGCGCTGGCGTGGACCGAAGTGCTGACGCAGATCCCTGCAGAAGGCGTTCCCGACGACCTCTACGAGCGCGTCCGTGGGCAGTTTTCCGAACAGGAGCTTTCCGATCTCACCTACGCGGTGATGATCATCAATGCATGGAACCGCGCGAACGTCGCCTTCCGCGCTGAACCGGGCAGCTACGACAAAGCCTGGGGCCTGGACAAGGCGAACCTGTCCTGATGCGTCGATCGAATGAGGAACCGCCCTCCTGCGCGTTCGTGGTGTTCATACTGAAGGACAACACGAGGCCGCTGGTCGTGCGCGGGCCTTGAGCTGGAGGCGGCTTCCCTGGACGCCTTCCGCCAAGACATGTCACAAAGCACCCGTCAGGATCGTCTTGATGGGTATGAGCGACGCCACTGCCACTTTCTCCGCCCTGCGATCCCGCCTGCACGGCATCGCCTACCGTATGCTCGGCTCCGTGGCCGAGGCGGAGGATGTCGTGCAGGACATCTGGCTGAGCTGGAACGCGGCTTGCGACACGGTCGAGCATGCCGAGGCCTGGCTGGTCGCGGCGACGACGCGCCGCGCGATCGACCGGCTGCGTGCCGCCAAGGCACGCCGCGAGGACTACGTCGGCATCTGGCTGCCCGAGCCGGTGTGGACCGATGAGGGCGCGTCCCCGGAAGACTTGAGCGAACTGGCAGACGACGTATCGGTCGCGTTCCTGCTGCTGCTCGAACGGCTTTCCCCTGAGGCGCGTGCGACGTTCCTGCTGCGCGAAGTGTTCGACGTGGACTATGCGGAGATCGCCCGTACGCTGGGCAAAACGGAAGCCGCCTGCCGCCAGTTGGTGCATCGTGCGAAGGATCAGGTGCGCGAGGACCAGCCGGCCCGCTACGTACCGGAGGAAGCACAACGGGAACTGGTGCGGCGTCTTGCCGACGCCATGGCGAGTGGCGACTTCCCTGCCATTCGTTCGATGCTCGCCGAAGACGCGGAACTGCGCGGCGATGGCGGCGGCAAAGTCACCAGTTTCCCGAAACCCATGCGGGGCGGGCAGCGCATCGCGCAGGTGTTCTACGCAGCGCATCTTCGCTACGGCACGGACGTCGAGGTACGCGCGACGCGCATCAACGGCGAGTGGGCGCTACTGCGCTACATCCAGGGCCATCTGGAATCGGCGATGACCTTCACGACCGATGGCAGCACGATCCGCCGCATTCACGCACAGCGAAACCCGGACAAGCTGGCCCGCATCGTGAGCGGCATGCGTGGATTTGCGTTACCCACTGGCGCACTTTGTCTGTAGATCAATCTGGCGCCTGAGGGCGGTCCGGCATCCCTGCCGGCCGCGTTCAGGTCAAGAGCAGTTGATCAGCTATAGCGAACGCCAACGATCTCGTAGGTCTTGACGCCATTGGGCGCCTTGAAGTCGAACTCGTCACCTTCGTTCTTGCCGATGAGCGCACGCGCGATCGGCGAGGACACGGCGATCAGGTTCTGCTTGATGTCGGCCTCGAGGTCACCGACGATCTGGTAAGTGACCTTGGCATCCGAATCCAGGTCGACCAGGTCCACGATCGCGCCGAACACGATCCGCTTGCCCACGCTGAGGCGCTCGGTGTCGATCACTTCCGAATTCGACAGCGCCGCTTCCAGCTCGGCGATGCGGCCTTCGTTGAAGCCATGCATCTCACGCGCGGCGTGATACTCGGCGTTCTCCTTGAGGTCGCCGTGCGCACGTGCTTCCGCCACTGCGGCGACGATTTCGGGCCGCTTCACGCGCTTGAGGTACTCCAACTCGTCACGCAGGCGATCGGCACCCTTCTGGGTCATGGGAGGACGAGTGCTGCTCATGCGTTCAACTCCTTGTGCAGATCCTGCAGGCTGTTCACTTCGCCATCGGCGTGGAAGTCGAGCGAATGCACGAGCGCACGCGCGCCTGCGACGGTCGTGGAATACGTGACGCGCTGCTGCAGCGCTTCACGGCGGATCGAGAACGAGTCGGAAATGGCCTGCTTGCCCTCGGTCGTGTTCACGATGTACACCACCTCGCCGTTCTTGATCAGGTCGACGATGTGCGGACGGCCTTCGAGCACCTTGTTGATGCGCTCGCACGCCACGCCGTTGTCCTGCAGGAACTTGGCGGTACCCGAGGTGGCAACGATGCCGTAGCCGCGGCTGGCCACGTCCTGGGCGATCGACAGCAGGCGATCCTTGTCGGCATCGCGCACGGACATGAAGACCTTGCCCTTCGGCGGCGCCTTGATGCCGGCGGCTTCGTGGCCACGCGCGAAGGCGGCGCCGAAGCTGCGGCCCACGCCCATCACCTCACCCGTCGAACGCATCTCGGGGCCGAGGATCGGATCCACGTTCTGGAACTTGAGGAACGGGAAGATGGCTTCCTTCACCGAGTAGTACGAAGGAATGATTTCCTTGGTGGCGTTCTGCTCGACGAGCGTGCGACCGGCCATGGCGCGCGCCGCGATCTTCGCCAGCGACATGCCGGTGGCCTTGCAGACGAACGGCACGGTACGCGACGCACGCGGATTCACTTCCAGGATGAAGACCTCATCGCCCTGGATGGCGAACTGCGTGTTCATCAGGCCGATGACCTTCAACTCCTGCGCCATCAGCTTCACCTGGCGACGCATCTCGTCCTGCACTTCGGCACTGAGCGAATACGGCGGCAGTGAGCACGACGAATCGCCCGAGTGCACGCCGGCTTCCTCGATGTGCTCCATGATGCCGCCGACGAGCACGTTGCCCTCGGCGTCGGCGACGATGTCCACGTCCACCTCGACCGCGTGGTCGAGGAAGCGATCGAGCAGCACCGGCGACTCGTTGGACACCTGCACGGCCTCGCGGATGTAGCGCGACAGATCGGCATCGGCGTAGACGATTTCCATGGCGCGACCGCCGAGCACGTAGCTCGGACGGACGACCAGCGGGTAGCCGATCTCGCGGGCGAGCGCGAGCGCCTCGTCCGCGTTGCGCGCGGTACGGTTCGGCGGCTGCTTCAGCTCGAGCTTCTGGATCATCTTCTGGAAGCGCTCGCGATCCTCGGCGAGGTCGATCGAGTCGGCGCTGGTACCGATCACGGGCACGCCTGCCGCTTCCAGCGCGCGCGCCAGCTTCAGCGGCGTCTGGCCGCCGTACTGCACGATCACGCCCTTCGGCTTTTCGAGATCGACGATTTCCAGCACGTCTTCAAGCGTCAGCGGCTCGAAGTACAGGCGATCGGACGTGTCGTAGTCGGTCGAAACGGTTTCCGGGTTGCAGTTGACCATGATGGTCTCGAAACCATCCTCGCGCAGGGCGAGCGCCGCGTGCACGCAGCAGTAGTCGAACTCGATGCCCTGGCCGATGCGGTTCGGACCGCCACCCAGCACGACGATCTTGTCGCGGTTGGTCGGGTTGGCCTCGCACTCTTCCTCGTAGGTCGAGTACATGTACGCCGTGGTGGTCGCGAACTCGGCGGCGCAGGAATCCACGCGCTTGTAGACCGGACGCACACCGAGCGTGCGACGCAGGTGGCGCACGGCGCCCTCGTCGGTACCGACCAGTTCGGCCAGGCGCGCATCGGAGAAGCCCATGCGCTTGAGTTCGCGCATGCGCGGCTCGTCCAGCGCCGTGAGACCCTGGCGCTGCACTTCGCCCTCGGTCATCACGATGTCCTCGAACGCGGCGAGGAACCATGGATCGATGTGCGTGAGATCGTGCACTTCTTCCAGCGACAAGCCGGCACGGAACGCATCGGCCACATGGAAGACGCGGTCCGGACGCGGCTCGCGCAGTTCGCGCTTGAGCGTGAGGAAGCCTTCCTCGCTGCCGATGTCCAGGCCCGTCGGATTCAAGCCGGTCTTGCCGATCTCAAGACCGCGCAAGGCCTTCTGCATCGACTCGTGGAAGGTACGACCCATCGCCATCACTTCGCCCACCGACTTCATCTGCGTGGTGAGGCGTGCGTCAGCGGCCGGGAATTTCTCGAAGGCGAAGCGCGGGATCTTCGTCACGACGTAATCGATGGACGGTTCGAACGACGCCGGCGTGAGACCGCCGGTGATGTCGTTCTTGAGTTCGTCCAGCGTGTAGCCGACGGCGAGCTTGGCTGCGACCTTCGCGATCGGGAAACCGGTGGCCTTCGAGGCCAGCGCCGACGAGCGCGACACGCGCGGGTTCATCTCGATGACGACGACGCGACCGTCTTCGGCGTTGATGCCGAACTGCACGTTGGAACCGCCGGTGTCCACGCCGATCTTGCGCAGCACCGCAATGGACGCGTTACGCAGGCGCTGGTATTCCTTGTCGGTGAGCGTCTGTGCCGGCGCGACGGTGATCGAGTCGCCGGTGTGCACGCCCATCGGATCGAAGTTCTCGATCGAGCACACGATGATGCAGTTGTCCGCCTTGTCGCGGACGACTTCCATCTCGAATTCCTTCCAGCCGAGCACCGACTCTTCGACCAGCACTTCGTGCACGGGCGAGAGTTCGAGGCCGCGACCTACGATCTCGACGAATTCTTCCTTGTTGTAGGCGATGCCGCCGCCCGAACCACCGAGCGTGAAGCTCGGACGGATGATGGTCGGGAAGCCCACCGTCGTCTGGATTTCGAGCGCCTGCTCCATGGAGCGCGCCACTTCCGCCTTGGGGCATTCCAGGCCGATCTCGGCCATCGCCTTGCGGAACAGGTCGCGGTCTTCCGCCATGCGGATGGCGTCGCGCGTGGCACCGATCAGCTCGACGCCGTACTTCTCGAGCACGCCGTTGTCGGCCAGGTCGAGCGCGCAATTCAGGCCGGTCTGGCCGCCCATCGTCGGCAGCACCGCATCCGGGCGCTCCTTGGCGATGATGCGCTCCACCGTCTGCCAGTTGATCGGCTCGATGTAGACGGCATGCGCCGTCTCGGGGTCGGTCATGATCGTCGCCGGGTTCGAATTGACCAGGACGACGCGGTAGCCCTCTTCCTTGAGCGCCTTGCACGCCTGCGCGCCGGAGTAGTCGAACTCGCAGGCCTGGCCGATGACGATCGGGCCGGCGCCGATGACGAGGATGGTCTTGATGTCGCTGCGCTTTGGCATGGTTTCTCTCGCGAATCGATGGCGGATGGATGGGCGGTGGCGGGCGTCAGGACGCCTGCTTCACCTTGTGCGCTTCCATCGCGGCAATGAACGTGTCGAACAGGTAGCCGACGTCTTCCGGGCCCGGGCTCGCTTCCGGGTGTCCCTGGAAGCAGAACGCGGGGCGGTCGGTCAGGGCGAAGCCCTGCAGCGAGCCGTCGAACAGCGAGGTGTGGGTGATGCGGACATTCGCCGGCAACGTGGCCGGATCGACCGCGAACCCGTGATTCTGCGAGCTGATGAGCACGCGGCCGGTGTCGTGATCCTTCACGGGGTGGTTCGCACCGTGATGGCCGAACTTCATCTTCAGCGTCTTCGCGCCGATCGCCAGCGCCATGATCTGGTGCCCGAGGCAGATGCCGAAGGTGGGGATCCTGGTATCTAGAATCTGGCGGGTCGACTCGATGGCGTAGTCGCACGCCGCCGGGTCACCCGGGCCGTTGGCGAGGAACACACCGTCAGGATTCATGGCGAGGACTTCGGACGCGGGCGTTTGCGCAGGCACGACCGTGATGTCGACACCGCGGCCGGCGAGCAGGCGCAGGATGTTCTGCTTGACGCCGAAGTCGTACGCCACCACGCGGAATTTCTTCGGCGCGTTGTAGAACGCCTGCTTGTCGAGGTCGTACACGCCCTCGTTCCACTGGTAGGTGGCCGTCGTGCTGACGACCTTGGCTAGGTCCATGCCGTTGAGGCCGGGGAACGCCTTGGCCTTGGCCACTGCGGCATCGGCTTCGATCGCCTCGCCCGCGACGATGCAGCCATTCAGCGCGCCCTTCTCGCGAAGGATGCGCGTGAGACGACGCGTGTCGATACCGGCGATGGCGACGATGCCATGACGCTGCAGGTACTGCGGCAGCGGTTCCACGCTGCGCCAGTTGCTGGCGAGGCGCGGCACGTCGCGAACGATGAGGCCCGCCGCGTGAACGCGGTCGGCTTCGACGTCGACGTCGTTGGTACCGGTATTGCCGATGTGCGGGTACGTCAGCGTGACGATCTGGCGGGAGTACGACGGGTCGGTCAGGATTTCCTGGTAACCGGTCATGGCGGTGTTGAACACCACCTCGCCAACCGTCTCACCGCGGGCACCGACAGAGTGGCCGTGAAAAATGCTGCCGTCTTCGAGAGCAAGCAGAGCAGGAGTACGCATGGGATGGCCGCCTTCAGGTGCAGCAAAGCCCGCAAGCCTGCGTGAAGCGGCTCGTGGGCCTTGGGGATAAGGATCGTAGGGCGGGTAAGAATGATAGGCGCGAAAGGCCTTTCTGTCCACCTCATCCGATGAATGAACGCGTAGGAAAATGCCGCGAGGGAACGTGGTCCGACACGATACAATGCTCGGCAAGGTACCCCTGAACCGAGATCGCCTGCATGCTGCTCGACCCCGCCCGCCTGGAACGTCCCGACACAGACATCAGGCACGAGCCTTTCTCGTTCATGATCGCCCACGGGCAACTGCCGGACGAGGCGCGCAGCGACCTGGAGCGCGACTTCCCCCAGTACAGCAGCGCCGGGTTCTTTCCGTACGACGCCAGCGATTGCGGCCCGTCGGTGAACGAGCTGGTGGAACAGATGACCTCGCGCGCGTTTTCCGCCGCGATCGGCCGCCATCTGGGCATCGAAGGCCTGGAGAACTACCCCACCCTGGTCACGCTATGCCGGCTGCTCAACCGCCGCCACGGCACCATTCATACCGACAGCAAGTCCAAGATCGCCACGGCGCTGATCTATCTCAATCCGATGTGGCCGGACACCAGCGACGGCTGCCTGCGTTTCCTTCGCTCGATCAACGACATCGACGACATGGTTGCGCCGGAGTTGAAGCCGCTCTACGGCGAGTTCGCGGTCTTTCGCCGAGCGGAAAACTCCTTCCACGGCCATCTGCCGTACGAAGGCGAACGCCGGGTCATCCAGGTGGCCTGGCTCACCTCGGAGGAAGAAAAAGCCCGCAAGACCAAGCGCGGCAAGTTCTCGCGAGCCTTCAAGAAGATCTTCGGCAAGCTCGACCGTAAGGTCGGCGCCGACCGCGACCGCAACGCCTCTCACCCCGACTGAGCCGTATAGGAGCCGCATGGCGGTTCCTACGAAGCAGAGGTAGGAGACATCCTGGTAGCGATAAGCCAAAAGCACGGTGGGAGCCAGCCTGCTGGCGAAAAACCAACGAAGCGATGAAGCGGCGAGGCAAGATCCCATCGCCAGCAGGCTGGCTCCCACCCGCAGGTCCCGATCGCCAGCAGGCTGGCTTCCACCGGCAAGTTCTGGAGCGAAGTTGTGGGAGCCGCCATGGCGGCGAGAAGCCCACAGAGCGGCGACGCGGGAAACCTGCGGGAAGCGGTAAGGCAGGTTTCAGCGGTGAAGCAAGCTTCCCTCGCCGCCATGGCGGCTCCTACAAGGGGGATGGCGGCCCCTAGGGGGATTGGTGAACCCTCACCGCCCCCCGAACCACCACGCCACGAACAGGGCGAACACACCGTAGAGCGCCCCGATTGGCATCAGCCAGCGGGCTTCGACCGCGCCCCGGCGGAACATGGCCCAGAGCACGATGATGGCGACAGCAGTGATGACGCCCGCCACCACCAGCGGCGTATCGAACAGCCACGGCGTGGCAAACAGCGCCAGCGAACTGGGAATAGTCGCCTGGATCATCATGGCGCCCGAGATGTTGGCCAGTGCCAGCCTCTCCTTGCCCTGACGTACCCAGATCAACGCGTTCACCGTTTCGGGCAGTTCCGTCGCGACCGGACTCAACACCAGCGCAACGATGTGCGGCGATAAGTTGAAGAAGGTACCGAGCGACTCCAACTGCCAGACGAAGGTGCGCGACGCGACCGCGATCACGAGCAGCGCCAGCCCGGTCTGCAATACCACCCAGCCCATCGCCGGATCGGCCTCGTGCCGGCGGAATGTGAGCGGTTCGAGTTCCTCGTCTTCCGGGCCGCTGGTGTCGTCGCGCATTTCCCGCCACACGTAGAAGGCATACGCGGCCAGGAACAGCACGCCCAGCCACGGCTTCCACGCGAAGGCCACCAGGCCGAGGCCCAGCTTCACGAGAAAGATCGCGAGGAACCAGGACTGATCACGGGCAAGCCGCCGGTGGTCCACACGAATCCGTGTGTCCTGTCGCTTCAGGCGCTTGCGACCTGCATATAAAGCGAATCCGACGACCGCATAGGCGATGGTAGCCAGCACCAGTGGGCCGCCGAGCGCCGCACCGACGCCGATGTCGCGGGCCTCGGGACTCTTCCCGAACATGACGGCCACAAAGGTCACGGCGCTTTCCGGCAAGGCCGTACCGAAGGCGGCCAGCACCGTACCGGTGGTGGTCGAGCCGAGGTTGAGCTTGCGCCCAAACCATTCGACACCGTTGACGAAGTATTCGCAGGCGAAATAGATGGCCCCGGCAGACACGAGGAACAGGAAGCACGTCAGCAGCATGATTGACTTACGGCCGGGCGAGCGCAAGAAACCGATGGCACAACGACACCGCTCGCCCGGCCGGGTGAGCATGTCGATGGCCAAAGGTCTCGCCGGGCCGACAGCGCACTCTCCATGCGCCGCTACCGTTCGCGCCATGGGGCCGAAAACGACCGCCAAGTCTGTTGACGCGAACTCCTCAGGGGGAACGAGGATGGCTACTCCCCAATGACATCGGCGCGGATGTTAACACGGCTTCGAGGTTCGGGCAGCCACCCGGCGGCGGCTGGCGACGGGAACCTGCTGGTGGGAGCCAGCCTGCTGGCGATGGAAGCTTGCCTCGCGGCTACACCGCTTCGTTGGCTTTTCGCCAGCAGGCTGGCTCCCACCCGTGCCCTTTCAGCTTGTCGCCAGCAGGCTGGCTCCCACCGGCACCTTTTGGCTTGTCGCCTCCGGGTTGGCTCCGACCTGTGCCTTTGGACTTTCGCCGCAACAGCGGCTCCGGCAGTCGGCATTACACCTTCGCTGCGATCACATCCTCGATAGTCCACGCGCCGGGCGCGCGGCCGGTGATCCAGGCGGCCGCTTCGAGCGCACCACGTGCGAAGATCGAGCGATCCGTGGCTCGGTGACCAAGCTCGATGCGCTCGCCCTGGCCCATCAGCAGTGCCTGATGCTCGCCGACGATGTCGCCGCCGCGCACTACCGCAAAACCGATCGTGCCAGCCTTGCGCGGACCAGTGCGCCCCTCGCGCGCATAGACGGCCAGTTCATCCAGCGTGGCGCCGCGTCCCGCAGCCGCCGCGTGGCCCAGCGCGAGCGCCGTGCCGGAGGGAGCGTCTTCCTTGCGATCGTGATGCGCCTCGACGATATCGAGGTCCCAGCCCGGCAGTGCCGCGGCCGCTTCGCGCAGCAGGCGCGTAAGCACGGCGACACCGAGGCTGAAATTCGCCGCGCGCAGCACCGCGATGCTTTCCCCGGCCTTGGCGAGGCGCTCCTCAATGGCCGGCGACAAGCCGGTAGTTCCGGTGACGAGGGCCGCGCCGCTCGCCTCGCAACGCTCGATTGCGGCGAGCAAGCCGTCCGGACCACTGAAGTCGATGACCACGTCCACATCGCCGTCGCCGGACCAGTCCGCGAAGCGCATGGGGGAAACGTCGCCATACACCGCTTTGCCCAAACGACCCGACGACGGCGAGACAATGGCACGCACAAGTTCGAAACGTTTGTCATCGCGCGCAAGGTCCAACAGTGCAAGCCCCATGCGGCCGGAGGCGCCGCTGATCGCGAGACGGACGGGTCGGGACATGTGTTGAACCTCTGAGGACTTCTGGACCGCGAATCCTAGACTACTGTGCAACCGTGTGGCAGTTGCCTGAGCGGTAAAGAGCCAGAGCAGGCTGGAACCAGCCTGCTGGCAAAAAGCCAAAAAGGTACGGGTGGGAGCCAGCCTGCTGGCGAAAAGCTAAAAGGGCACGGGTGGGAGCCAGCCTGCTGGCGAAAAGCTAAAAGGGCACGGGTGGGAGCCAGCCTGCTGGCGAAAGCCAAAACGGCACGGGTGGGAGCCAGCCTGCTGGCGAAAAGCCAACGAAGCGGTGTAGCAGCCAGGCAAGCTCCCATCGCCAGCAGGCTGGCTCCCACCGGCAAGCTCCCATCCACCAGGCTGGCTTCGACCAGTAGGCCCCATCACAACCAGGGTGGCTACCGAAGGCAGGGCCCGATCGCCGGTCTAACCGGCTCCCACACGATCAGAGCGGCGAACCGCGACATTGGTCACGCGTCGGCTTACGACGTCACGCGCGACCAGAACTCTTTCACGCCATCCATGAACGTGTTGGAGCGCGGCGTGTGCTTCGCGGCGTCCTCGCCGACGAACGTAACTTCCAACTGCTGCAGCAGGTCGCGTTGCTCCTTGGTCAGGCGAACCGGCGTCTCGACGACCACGGTGCAGATGAGATCGCCCGTGCGCCCGCCGCGCACCGACTTCACGCCGCGCCCGCGCAGGCGGAACTGCTGACCTGTCTGCGTTTCCGGCGGCACGCTCACCGGCACCTCGCCTTCCAGCGTCGGCACCATCAGCTCCGTCCCAAGCGCGGCCTGAGCGAAGCGGATCGGCATCTCGCAGTACAGGTCGGAACCGTCGCGCTGGAAGATCGGATGCTCGCGCACGCGCACTTCTACGTAGAGATCGCCCGCCGGCGCACCAGCCGGACCGGCTTCGCCCTGCCCGGTAAGACGGATGCGATCGCCGTTATCCACGCCCGCCGGAATACGCACCGACAGGGTGCGTTCTTCTTCGAGGCGCCCTTCGCCGTGACACTTCTTGCACGGCTTGTCGACCTTCTGACCGGAGCCGTGACAGGTCGGGCACGCCTGCTGGATGGAGAAGATGCCGTTCTGCATGCGCACACGGCCATGGCCGTTGCACGTCGTACAGGTGGAGACTTTGCCGTCTTCCGAACCCGTGCCGTTGCAATGGTGGCAGTTCACCTGGGTGGGAATGTCGATCTTCTTCTCGATGCCGAACACGGCTTCCTCGAGATCGAGATCCATCATGTAGCGCAGGTCGGCGCCACGGCGCGCACGCTGGCGACCGCCGCCACCGCCAAAGATGTCGCCAAAGATGTCGCCGAAGATATCCCCCACGTCGCCGAACCCGGCGCCATGGCCGCGGCCGAAGCCACCGCCTTCGAAGGCGGCGTGTCCGTACTGGTCGTACGCGGCGCGCTTCTGCGCGTCGGACAGGACGTCGTAGGCTTCCTTGGCTTCCTTGAATTTCTCGACCGCCTCCGGTTCCGGATTGCGATCGGGGTGATACTTCATCGCGACGCGACGAAAGGTCTTCTTGAGGTCACCCTCGGTCACGGTGCGTTCGACACCGAGAATTTCGTAGTAGTCGCGCTTGCTCATAGTTGCGTCAGTCAGCCGCTGCGCGGCTTGTAAGTCGGCGGCGAGCCGCCTGTGAACCGTCAGTTTCGGCGCGGAGCTTCCGTGCCAGACCACCCATGAGCGCAAACAGCTGCTCGACGTCGCATAGAACTGAATCCACGTCAGCCATATCCATACCTTTTACCAACCTGAGCTGCGTATCCAATTCGCCCAACGAGCCTCGCGCAATCATCAAGAAGCGCGTCATTTCCTTTGTCGAACCTCGGCACGCTCCCTCCGCGATATTTGAAGGCACGCTCACGGCAGCCCTGCGAAGCTGCGATACGAGCCCAAAGCGCTCATCCTCGGGAAAACAGCGGGTCAGCACGTAAATTCTGCGTGCCAAATTCATCGCCCGCTGCCAGGCCAAAAGCTTATGGTGTGGTCGAGACATCCTTGCCCCTGTGACATCGCGCGGACCTCGCGGCCCGCGCGATTCTACTTACTGTTTACGCTTTACGCTTCACGCACTTACTTCTTGTCGTCCTTGACTTCGGTGAACTCGGCGTCGACCACGTCGTCCGGCTGGGCCGAACCGCCGCCCGGTGCCGACTGACCCGAAGCGTCCTGCGCACCGCCGGCCTGGGCCGCCGCGGCGAGCGACTGGGCGACCTGCTCGAGGTTGGCGATCTTGGCTTCGATGGCGCCCTTGTCGTCGCCGTCCTTCACCTTCTCCAGATCGGAGACGGCGCTGTCGATGCTGGCCAACTGCTCGGCCGGGATCTTGCCGCCGTGCTCCTTCAGCTGGCTGCGCGTGGCATGGACGAGCTGATCGGCCTTGTTGCGCACCTGCACGAGTTCGTGGAACTTGCGGTCGTCCTCGCGATTGGCTTCGGCGTCGGCCACCATGCGCTGGATCTCGTCGTCCGAGAGGCCGGAGCCGGCCTTGATCTCGATCTTCTGTTCCTTGCCGGTGTCCTTGTCCTTCGCCGACACATGCAGGATGCCGTTGGCGTCGATGTCGAAGGTGACCTCAATCTGCGGCGTGCCGCGCGGTGCCGGACGAATGCCCTGCAGATCGAACTTGCCGAGCGACTTGTTGGCGCTGGCGCGCTCGCGCTCGCCCTGCAGTACGTGCACGGTGACCGCGGTCTGGTTGTCGTCGGCGGTGGAGAACACCTGCGACGCCTTGGTCGGCACGGTGGTGTTCTTCTCGATCAGCTTGGTCATCACACCGCCCATCGTCTCGATACCGAGCGACAGCGGGGTCACGTCGAGCAGCAGCACGTCCTTCACCGAACCACCCAGCACGCCGCCCTGGATCGCGGCGCCCACGGCGACGGCTTCATCCGGGTTGACGTCCTTGCGCGCTTCCTTGCCGAAGAAGTCCTTCACGGCTTCCTGCACCTTCGGCATGCGGGTCTGACCACCGACGAGGATCACCTCGTTGATGTCCGACACACGCAGGCCGGCGTCGTTGAGCGCGGTGCGGCACGGATCGATCGTGCGCTTGACCAGGTCTTCCACCAGCGACTCGAGCTTGGCGCGGGTCAGCTTGATGTTGAGGTGCTTCGGACCCGAGGCGTCGGCAGTGACGTACGGCAGGTTCACGTCGGTCTGATGCGAGGACGAGAGTTCGATCTTCGCGCGCTCGGCGGCGTCCTTCAGACGCTGCAGCGCGAGCTGGTCCTGGCGCAGGTCGATGCCCTGCTCCTTCTTGAACTCTTCGACGAGATAGTCGATGACGCGGTTGTCGAAGTCTTCGCCACCCAGGAAGGTGTCGCCGTTGGTCGCCAGCACTTCGAACTGCTTCTCGCCGTCGACGTTGGCGATCTCGATGATCGACACGTCGAAGGTGCCGCCGCCGAGGTCGTACACGGCGATCTTGCGGTCGCCCGTGGCGGTCTTGTCGAGGCCATAGGCCAGCGCGGCCGCCGTCGGCTCGTTGATGATGCGCTTGACGTCGAGACCGGCGATCTTGCCGGCGTCCTTCGTGGCCTGACGCTGGCTGTCGTTGAAGTAGGCCGGCACGGTGATGACCGCTTCGGTCACCGGCTCGCCCAGGAAGTCCTCGGCAGTCTTCTTCATCTTCATGAGGACCTTCGCGGAGACTTCCTGCGGGGCCATCTTCTTGCCGTCAGCGGTCTGCACCCACGCGTCGCCGTTATCGTGCGCGACGATGCCGTAGGGGACGATCTTGATGTCCTTCTGGACTTCCGCGTCGGTGAACTTGCGGCCGATGAGGCGCTTCACCGCGTAGAAGGTGTTCTTGGGATTGGTGACGCTCTGGCGCTTGGCCGGCGCGCCGACCAGAACCTCGTTGTCCTTGGTGAACGCGACGATGGACGGCGTAGTGCGATCGCCCTCCGCGTTCTCGATGACGCGCGCGGTCGAACCTTCCATCACTGCAACGCAGGAGTTGGTCGTACCGAGGTCGATGCCGATGATCTTGGCCATTGAAGTTGCTCCGGAATGCTAAGCGGCCCCCGCGGCCGCGACTGTTGTGAAAGTGGGGCTCTGCCCCATTGATTCAATGCCTGGTGAGACGCCCCGGCGGCCTCGAGACCGCACCGCGCGGGGTTTTCGTTCAGTTGTCGCGCACCACGGCGACGAGCGCCGGACGCAGCAGACGATCGTTGAGCACGAAGCCCTTCTGCACCACGGCCACGACGGTGCCCGGCGCATGCTCGTTCGACTCGACCGAGCTGATGGCCTGGTGGTGGTCCGGGTTGAACGGCTGATGCAGCGGATCGACCACGCTCAGGCCGTTGGCCTGGGTGACCTTCTCCAACTGCTTGAGTGTGAGTTCGAGGCCTTCGCGCAAGGTCTTCGCATCGGCCGATTCATTGGCCAGGCCCAGAACGATGCCGTCGTAGACCGGGAGCAGGTCGCCGAGCAACTTCTCGTTGGCGAAACGGCGAGCCTGATCGAGGTCACGCTGCAGGCGGCGGCGCTGGTTCTCAATTTCGGCGCGCTCGCGCAGCACCGTTTCGCGCGCCTGCGCCAGCTCGTTCTCGAGGGCGCCCAGCTTCGCGGTAAGGGCGTCGAGGTCGGCGTTCACGCCGTGCTCCGCCGTACCATCCTGCGCCGGATCCGGCACATGGGGATCGTTGTTCTGCATGCTTGCTCCAAATGTCAGCCAACCGGCCCGCTCGATCGAGGGGCCGAACATTCGCGGGAAATTAGTAAACCCGCCTCCCGGGGCGGTTTATGAGGTCGCCGCGGCGCGATTCAAGGCGTCGCTGAGCAATCCGGCCGTGGCTTGGACCACGGGGATCACCCGCTCATATGCCATACGCGTCGGTCCAATAACTCCGACAGCGCCGAGCATGCGGCCGTTGGTGCCGTAGGTGGCGGTGACGATGCTGCAGCCATCCAGGGCCGAGAATCCGGATTCCTCTCCAATGAACAGGCGCACGCCCGGCGCCTTGACGCACATTTCCATCAACTGCAGCAGATCGCGCTTCTGCTGGAAGGCGTCGAAGAGGTCGCGCAGCCGGTCGATATCGGCCAGCTCGGCGTACCCCATGAGGTTGGTCTGGCCGCTGACCAGCACGTCGTCGGCGTCCTCGTCCGGGGCGAACGAAGCCGTGGCCAGTTCCACCACGCTGGCAAGCATGCGATTGAGTTCGCCGCCTGCCTCGCGCAATTCGCTGGCTAGGTGCGCGCGGATGTCCGCCAGCCGGAAGCCGGCGAACTGCGCGTTGAGGTAATTGGCCGCCTGCTCAAGTTCGCTGGCGCCGATCGGACGCGCAAGCTGGATCACCCGGTTCTGCACCTGGTTGTCCGAGAACACCAGGATCACCAGTACGCGGGCATCCGGCAGGGAAACGAAGTCGATATGGCGCAGCGGGAAATCGCCCTGGCGCGGCACGGTGACCACGCCAGCGAAATGGGTCATCGCCGAAAGCAGGTTCGAGACGTTGCCCAGGAGATCGCGCGTGGTGGTCTGGTGCGGCGGCAGGCTGCCCTGCAGGCGCGCCATCTCGTCGCGTGGCAGCGGCTTGAGTTCGAGCAGGCTGTCCACGAAAAGACGCAGGCCGCGCGGCGTAGGCACCCGACCGGCCGAGGTATGCGGCGATGCGACCAGCCCGGCCTCCTCGAGGTCGGCCATGATGTTCCGGATGGTGGCTGGGCTCACTTCCAGACCCGACGAACGCGCCAGCGTGCGTGAGCCGACTGGCTCGCCATCCGAAAGGTATTGGGAAATCAGGGTCCGCAGCAGCCGGCGCGCGCGAGCATCGATGTCGTGACCGGTAAACGGATTCATGCGCCTGACTGGATGAAGAAAGGGGTCGGTTGCTGCCGCTATCAATAAGGTCTTGCCGCCCCGCTTGCAAGTCTCGGCTCCTGCGACTCCGCTCCCGCTACAATCGCGACGTTTCCCTCCGCCACGTCGGTGCCCATGCTCACCTCGCTCTACGTCCGCCAGTTCGCCGTCGTCGAAGAAGCCGAGGTCGCCTTCGGCCCTGGCCTCACCGTGGTCAGCGGCGAGACCGGTGCCGGCAAGTCGCTGCTGGTGGATGCGCTGATGCTCCTGGCCGGCGCCCGGGCCGACAGCGGCATGGTGCGCGCCGGTTCCGACCGTGCCGAACTGGCCGCCGAATTCGATCTTGCCGGTTTGCCGGAAGCCACCGCCTGGCTGCGCCAGGAGGAACTGGACGACGGCGAGACCTGCCAGTTGCGCCGCGTGATCCGCACCGAGGGCAGCTCACGCGGCTGGATCAACGGGCGCCCGGCCAGCCTCGCGCAGATGTCGGCCCTGGCCGCGTTGATCGTGGAGATCCACGGCCAGCACGAGCACCAGGCCCTGCTCTCGCGCCAGCATCAGATGGCCCTGCTGGACGCCTATGCCGGCAACGAGGAGCGTCTGGCTCGCGTGCGTGACACGGCCCGCGCCTGGCGCGACACCGTGGCACGCATCCGCACCTTGAGCGGCGGCGACGATCGGGATCGCCAGATCGAACTCCTTGCTCACGAACTGGAAGAACTGGATCGCTGGGCGCTCGCGCCAGCCGCCCTGGAAGAGCTGGA
>Ga0209674_100488_pt1 | contig 16850 bp, 18 predicted proteins | sample AraplaCvi_mMS_r2_FD_184279 | JGI IMG/M metagenome (GOLD analysis project Ga0209674, IMG submission 184279) | Arabidopsis root microbial communities from North Carolina, USA - plate scrape CL_Cvi_mMS_r2 (SPAdes) (version 2) | ecosystem: Host-associated > Plants > Roots > Endosphere | place: USA... | reverse complement strand
CGACGCGCTGTCGCCAGCGACCTGATAAGCACTGAGCAGCCGCTCGCCCGCCGCGTCATCGCCATAGACGTGCGGCTGCACCAGACGTTGCGCACCGCCGTACTGCACGACCAACAGATGCATCGTCGCGATCGCCTCACAGATGACGTCATCGAATCGCGTCACGACACATCCCCGTCCACGTAATACCAACGCCCATCCTCGCGTACGAAGCGACTGACCTCGTGCATGCGCTCAGCGCTACCACCACCCATGCGCAGCCGCGCAATGAACTCGACGATAGCCGTGTCCGCCGTGGGATTTTCGTGGCGCTTCACCGAAAGCCCCAGCCATGTTGGCTTAGGCGATTGTGTCGCGAGCCCCAGCGATGCCGGGCGCGTGCTTGGATGCCAGCTTGCGAGCAGATAGTCCTCCAAGCCCAGCACATAGGCGCTGTAGCGCGAGCGCATGAGAGCTTCGGCAGAGGGGGCTGGCGTACCGGCATGCCAACGCCCGCAGCAGGCGCTATAGGTTGCGCCGCTTCCGCATGTGCATGGATGGGCGGTGGTTCCTGCCATGGCGATCGCTCCTGTCACAACGGGGTTCGGTCGCCGATGCTACACGGCTTGCCTGTTCAGGAAGGTTCCGCTTTTCGGCAGTGGGATCGGGTTTCGTGCTGCGGGACGTCATCTATGGCCCGCCTGGCGAGGCCTCCGGCCGCCCGGTTCAAAGGAGGTTCACTCCAAATCCGCATCGTAGTGGGGTCGTTTTCAAGGGATTTATCACCATGCGCAGCATCCTCACGGCGCTTGCCGCCTCCATGGCTATCGGCAGTGCCATCGCCAGTACGCCGGTGACGGCGGTCAGCCATCTCGATCTCGACCGCTATGCCGGCACGTGGCACGAAATGGCCCGGCTGCCTATGTATTTCCAGCGGAAGTGCACCGGGGCGGTGACGGCGACCTATGCCGTCCAGCCGGACGGTACGGTTTCCGTGCACAACGCCTGCGTCACCGCGGACGGGAGCACCATCGCCAGTGACGGCGTGGCGCGTCGTCCCGAGCCGTTCTCGCAAGGCAAGCTCCAGGTGCGCTTCGCGCCGAAGTGGCTTTCATGGGTGCCGTTCGTGTGGGCCGATTATTGGGTCATCGCCCTGGACGAGAACTACCAATGGGCCATGGTGGGACAACCCGGTCGTAAGTATCTCTGGATCCTTTCGCGGACTCCGACCATGGATAAGGCAACGTTCGAGGCATTGAAGGCGCGCGCGACTGCCATGGGGTACGACCTCTCGGCACTCGTGGTATCGGGGAAGATCGAGTAACCAGCGTTCCGGAACCTATGTCGTCGCTCATCCAAACGGCGAGTGGTGCGCGTGCCTTTCGTTCGAAGGGTACGCAGGCGCTTTGGCTATTCGGTGAAACGATCGTCGCGAGGGCGGCCGATCTTGACAACAAGCGCAACGGCGCCGCGATCGAGTTCGACCGAAAGCGGTGCGATGACCGTGTCGCCGATGCCGAAGGCAGTGTCGCCCGTACGGGCCGTACCCTGGGCAAGATGAAGCAGAGCGACGTCCTTGGTGTCGACGCGCCCGGGACCGCGCATGACATTGATCGCCCCGCGAATGTCGCCGCGTCGAACCATCAGATTGAAATCGCGCGTCGCGCCGCCCGCCAGCGCGACCTCGACGTGTGCCTCGCCGGGAAACGCGAATGGCACGCACGGTGTCGTCAGCGCGTGGGTGCGCTCGCCGTCGAGCGTCATCGTGAAGCCGTCGCCTTGGAGCAGCACGATGGTTCGATCGATACCGGGGAAGCGCGAGAACGGCGACGCCGTATCGACGTCGGCGATGCTGACGCGCCACAGGAAATGATCCATGGAGGCGCCGGGTGGCTCGACGGCGATTTCCCGCGTGATGCCGAGGCCGTTCTTCCACGGCACAGCTTTCAATGCATCGAAGTGGATGACGGTCATGCGACGCGCTCGATATCGCGAGCGAAGGGCGGTAGGGCACGCAACATGCCCGTGCCGTAGCGCTTGGTGATGACGCGCCGATCCAGCAGGACGATGCGCCCCGTATCGGTTTCGGTACGAATCAGGCGGCCGCAGTACTGCGTGAGCAGGCGCGTCGCATCCGGCACGCTGACTTCGATGAAGGGATTGCGTCCGCGCGATTCCAGCCATTCGGCATAGGTCGCGCCGACGGGATCGGTGGGTACGGCGAAGGGGAGTTGTGTGACCACCACGGTTTCGCAGAGCTTGCCTGGCAGGTCGAGACCTTCGCCGAACGACGCGAGCCCGAACAGCGTGCTGCCCTTGCCGGCTTCGATGTCCGCGCAATGTTCCGCGATCAACTGCGCCTTGGACAGCGAGCCCTGTGCGCGTACCTTGCGCACGAACTCGATGGGCAGCACTTGCAGCACACGATCGAGCTTGGCGCGCGAGGTGAACAGCACGAGGTTGCCGGCATTCCAGTCGAGGTGTTTCGCCAGCCATTCGGAGACCTCGCGCGCATGGCCTTCGCGATCGTCGGGTAGCGTTTTCAGAGCCGGCACCGAAAGGGTGGCCTGACGTTCGAGGTCGAAGGGCGAGGGCAGGCTGATCGTCACGGCCTCGTTCGGCAGGCCGACCGAATCGGCGAAGCCGCGGAAGTTGCCACCCGCGCTCAGCGTCGCGGAGGTCATCACCACCGCCGACGCGTTGTCCCACAGCACGTTACGCAGTAAGCCGCCGGCCGATACCGCCGAGGCATGGCAGACCAATTGTTGCTCGGGCGTCATGCTGACCCAGCGCGCAAGCGGTGGGCTGTTCTCGCGATCCTCCGCGGACCACGCGTACCAGGTGCGCACCTGGCGATCCAAGCGTTCCAACGCTACGCCGAGTTCGCGCGACAGCGCTTCCTGCGTGGGGCCGCCAGCCTCCATTTCCACGACGGTCCGGCGGACCATGCGCAGCCAGCGCTGAATGTCCTTAGTCAGGAGATGCAGATGCTCGGCGTGCATCTTCCAGTTCTCCGGAAGCTGGCCGAGCGAGGCGCGGAACACCGGCTCGGTTTCGCTGGCCGAAGGCGTCCACGAAAGACGGATCTCGCGCTCGATCTCCTCCAGCGCATTCGAGAGTTCGAGCAGTTTCTCGTCACCGGCTTCGAGCGTGAGGTTGCCGATGCTTTCCTTGTCGGTCAGCGAATAGGCGCCGTGGATCTGGTTCTGCAATCGTCCGATGCGGCGCACGGCCGTCGCGAGATGCACGTCGGCCGCACCGCGGTCGATCGCCTTGCTCGGCACGTGATGCGCCTCGTCGAAGATGTAGAGCGTTTCCTCCGGCTTCGGCAGGATGACGCCGCCGAAGGTGTCTTCATCGCGCGGCATGGTGAGGTCGGCAAGCACCAGGTCCTGGTTCGCAACGACGATGTCGGCTTCGCCGATGGCACGGCGTGCGATGAAAAAAGGACAGACCGCGAAGGCGCCACACTTGCGCCCCGTGCAGCCACCTGCGCTGGTGGTGATCATGCCGCGCACCAGATCCGACAACGGTTCGGGGCTGGTGTCGATATCGCCGTTCCACTCGCGCGACTCGAAGGCCTTGCCGAGCTTTTCGATGGCCTTGGTATCGCGCTCCGCGGGCGGCCGCGACCACAGGGCCAGTTCCGCGTCGAATTCGAAGCCACTCTGCGCAGAGGGTTCGGCGCCGGCCATGCGCAGATTGCGCGGGCACAGGTAACGCGCACGGCCCTTGGCGAGCGCCACCTTGGCCTCGACGCCGCACAGCATCAGGTACTGCGGAATGTCGCGCTGGACGAGCTGCTCCTGCAACGCCACGGTCGCCGTGGCAATCACCAGCTTCTTCTTCTGCGCTCGCGCCACTTCCAGCCCGGCGATGAGATAGGCCATGGATTTACCGGTACCCGTAGGGGCTTCGATCACCGCGGCACCCGCCGGCTCGGCCAGCGCCTTCGCCACTTCGGCAATCATCTTCAACTGCGCGGCACGGCCACGGAACCCTGGAAGTCCGTCTTTCAGGCGCGCATAGGCGGCGCGGACCGCGGCTTTGGTGTCGTCGGTGAGCATCGATGGGATGAACGGCGGGGAGGGCAACCCTGCAAGGTTACCTTATCGCCGTCTCAACCCACGGATCAGGCGTGCCGGCTCCACGCGGAGGACGAATAGCCGCTACCGGCAACAAGCCCAGCCACAACGAAGTTGTGCTCTTCCCAGGTGCCGTCGGCGTGCTGCACGTGGATTTCCACGGGGCGGCCAAGGCTGTCGGACAGGCCGGGTGCGAGGGCCTCGGCGGCAGCGATGGCGGCGGACTGGGAGTCGTAGCGACCGAGCGGAAGCGATGCACGGCGGACGATCCACGGTCCCTGTGTCGATTCACTGTACGGAATGAACAACTGGGCTGAACTCGAAGCCATGGGACCCTCGCTAAGGCAGGTGTACCAGACGGGCGAGGCCGCTGTTGCGGCCTCGGAATCCACGCTACCGCAGGGGTGCTAAAAAACCCGTTAAGTCTTGTTTTTCAATGTATTGCCGAATATGTCGGCGCGTCGGAAGCACGCGGGAGCGTGGCTGTTGATGAGTCCGCAAGCCTCCATCCAGGCGAAGACGATCGTGGGGCCGACGAATGTGAAGCCGCGCTGGCGCAAGGCCTTGGACGCCTGCTCGGACAGGGGGCTGTTCGGCGGCACCGGGCCTTCCCAGAGAAGCGGCTGCCCCTCCACGAAGCCCCAGGCGAATCCGGCAAAATCCTCGTCCGCGTCGCGCATGGACAGGAAGGCACGGGCATTGCGGATCGTGGCCTCGATCTTCGCGCGCGAACGGATGATCCCAGCATCGGCGAGCAATCGTTGCACGTCGTCCTCGCCGTAGCGCGCCACTCGCTCTGGATCGAAACCGTCGAACGCGCGACGAAAACCGTCACGCCGGGCGAGGATCGTGCGCCACGACAAACCCGCCTGGAAGCCGTCGAGCACCAGCTTTTCCCACAGCTTGCGGCTGTCGCGTTCCGGCACGCCCCACTCGCGATCGTGGTACTCGCGCATGAGCTCGTCCGCCGTCGCCCATGCGCAGCGGACGAGCCCGTCGGTCATGCGCTGAAACCGAGGTAATCGAGCTTGCCGATGGCGACACCATTGTGGCGCAGGATGTCGTATGCGGTGGTCACGTGGAAGAAGAAGTTCGGCAGTGCGAAGGTCAGCAGGTACGACGCCCCCGTGAACTCGTGTTCCTTCTCCTTGAACTTGCGCGCGATCGTCCGCGACTCACCGGCTTCGAGCGCGGCGCGATCGACCGACTCGATCCAGGCCACGGTCGCATCGATGCGCTTGCGCAGGTCGGCGATGGTGGTCTCGTTGTCCTCGAACGACGGCGGCTGCACATCGGCGAGCCGTGCCACGGCGAACTTGGCCGTGTCGCTGGCGCGCTGGATCTGCCCTGCCAGGTTGAGCATGTCCGGGGCGAGGCGCGCCGTGACGAGATCGTTGCCTGCATGGGCCTCGGCCTTGGCGAGAAGGTCGCCGAGCACGCGGAAACCGCGGACGAAAACGAGGGCGGAGGCTTCGTAAGTGGAGAGGCTCATGCGGGTTCCTGATGGCGGGCGGATCGGTTGGACGTGGGGATGCTTCCATGGAAGCACAAGCGCCTCGCACGCGCTGCCGTTCGGGTCTACCATCGTCCGAATCCCACCGAATCCGCGGGTCCCCATGCCGCCACTCGATGCAACGACTTCCGCGCCCGACGCCATCGTCGCGGTGCGCGGGCTTTCCAAGACCTACAAGTCCGGGTTCCAGGCGCTCAAGCGCGTAGACCTGGAAATCAAACGCGGCGAGATCTTCGCCTTGCTGGGCCCCAACGGTGCAGGCAAGACCACGCTCATCAGCATCGTCTGCGGCATCGTCAACGGCAGCGAAGGCACGGTGACCGTCGACGGTCATGACATCGTGCGCGACTATCGCGCCGCGCGTGGCCTCATCGGTCTGGTGCCGCAGGAGCTTTCAACCGACGCCTTTGAAAGTGTGTGGGCGACGGTGAAATTTAGTCGCGGCCTGTTCGGCAAGGCGCCGAATCCGGCGTACCTTGAAACGATCCTGCGCGAGTTGTCGCTGTGGGAGAAGAAGGATTCCAAGATCATGACGCTGTCCGGCGGCATGAAGCGTCGTGTGCTCATCGCCAAGGCACTCGCCCACGAACCGCGCGTGCTCTTCCTCGATGAACCCACGGCCGGTGTCGACGTCGAGCTGCGCCACGACATGTGGCAGATGGTCCACCGCCTGCGGGAATCGGGCGTCACCATCATCCTCACCACGCACTACATCGAGGAAGCCGAGCAGATGGCCGATCGCATCGGCGTCATCAATCGCGGCGAGCTGGTGCTGGTGGAGGAAAAGCACACGCTGATGCAGAAGCTGGGGAAGAAGCAGTTGTCCCTGCAACTGCAGGCGCCGCTGCAGGCCGTGCCGGAAGGTCTGGCCGATTGGCCGCTGGAACTGTCGGCGGACGGCAGTTGCCTCACCTATACGTTCGACGCACAAGGCGACGACACCGGCATCGCAGAACTGCTGCGCAAGCTCAATGCGCTTGGCATCGACTTCAAGGATCTGCATTCCAGCGAGAGTTCGCTGGAAGACATCTTCGTCAGCCTGGTGAGGAGCCGCGCATGAATCTCTACGCGATCCGCGCCATCTACCGCTTCGAGATGGCCCGCACGTTCCGCACGTTGATGCAGAGCATCGCGTCGCCGGTGCTGTCCACGTCGCTGTACTTCGTCGTCTTCGGTGCGGCCATCGGTTCGCGCATGGGCGACGTGGATGGCGTCAGCTACGGGGCGTTCATCATCCCCGGCTTGATCATGCTTTCGCTGCTCAACGAGAGCATCTCCAACGCATCGTTCGGCATCTACATGCCCAAATGGGCCGGCACGATCTACGAACTGCTGTCCGCGCCGGTGTCGTACGCGGAAGTGGTCGTCGGTTACGTCGGTGCGGCGGCAACGAAGTCGGTGGTGCTCGGCCTGCTCATCCTGGTGACGGCACGCCTGTTCGTCGACTACGAGATCCTGCATCCATTCTGGATGGTGGGTTTCCTGGTGCTCACCGCGGTGACCTTCAGCCTGTTCGGTTTCATCATCGGCCTGTGGGCGGACGACTTCCAGAAACTGCAGGTGGTGCCGCTGATGGTGATCACGCCGCTGACCTTCCTGGGCGGCAGCTTCTACTCGATCTCCATGCTCCCGCCGGTATGGCAGAAGATCACGTTGTTCAATCCGGTGGTCTACCTGGTCAACGGGTTCCGCTGGAGCTTCTACGGCAAGGCCGACGTCGACGTGGTGGTGAGTGCGGGGGCCACGGTGGCCTTCCTGCTGCTGTGCCTCGGCGTGGTGTGGTGGATCTTCCGCACCGGGTGGAAGCTCAAATCGTAGACGCCGATGCCGGGGCCTGAGTCAGGCCCCGGCCGGTCGTGCGTCACGCCTTGCCGAGGAAGTCCGCCTTGCCCAGCACCACGCCCACGCCGCGCAGGATGGCGTACGCCGTGGTGGTGTGGAAATACACGTTCGGCAGCACGTAACCCAGCAGGTAATCCTGGCCGTGGAAGTGCTGCTCGCCGCTGCGCATCTTCAGCACGATCTCGCGGTCTTCGCTGCCGTCGATCTGTTCGGGTTTGAACGATTTGAGCATGTCGACCACGGCCGCGATACGCTTCTGCAATTCGTCGAAGCTGGTCTCGTTGTCGTCCATCTTCGGCGGCTCCATGCCTGCCAGCCGATAAGCGGCACCCTTGGACATGTCCGTGGCGATCTGCACCTGGCGGATCAGCGGGAACATGTCGGGCGTGATGCGCGTATTGAGCAGCACTTCCGGCGCGATGTTGCGCTCGGCAGCATGTGCGGCGCCCTTGGCGAGCACGCCGGAGAGGTTGGTCAGCGCGCGGACGAGGACCGGTACGCAGGTCTGGTACATGGTGATGGACATGGGATCGCACTTCTCGTGGTGGAGCGGCCGGGCGGCCGCGGCGAGCTATTGTGGGGGCTGCTTGGCGACGCGTCGACGGGCGCAGCGGTTACGATGGGCCATGACCCCGCCCAACGCTCCCGCGCCACGTACCGACGCTACCGTTCGCGCCACCCGCCTGCGCCTCGCCCAGCGGGCGCTCGATCGTCTCTTCCGGTCGATGCCGCTCCGTGGACGTGCGCGGCTGGGCCTGTTCATGGCGTTCAAGGTGGGACTGTCGGCCTCGGTGGCCTTCGCCATCGGTCATGCGATGCACACGGAGCAGGCGTTCTGGGCCGCGATCAGCGCCGTCGCCGTCACCCAAACGCATTATGCGGATACCCGCGGGGCTGGCCGTGACCGCTTTCTCGGCACGGTCATCGGAGGTGTGGGAGGGTTGCTCGGCCTCTGCGTCGGACAGAGCGGCAGCCTGCTGCTCTTTGCCGCCGCATTGGTGCTCGTGACCCTGGCTTGCTGGCTTGCCAACGTGGGCTCGGCGGCCCGCATCGCCGGCATCACCACGGCCATCGTGCTGCTGGTGCCGAGTGACGGGCCGCGCTGGGAACTGCCAGTCATGCGCCTGGCCGAGGTCGCGCTTGGTACGCTGTGCGCGCTTGTCATCGGCTGGCTCGTGACGCGGCTGGAAAATCGTGTGGAACGCAAAGCGAAGGACACCACTGCATGAGCATGCGACACCGCCACGGCGAGTTCCATCGGCTCAGCCGCATCGGCTGGTTGCGCGCCGCCGTCCTGGGCGCCAATGACGGCATCGTCTCCACCGCGAGCCTCCTCGTCGGCGTCGCCTCGGCGGCACGTGCGGAGCCGGGCGACATCATGATTGCCGGTGTGGCCGGCCTCGTGGCGGGCGCCATGTCCATGGCGGCCGGCGAGTACGTGTCGGTCCGCTCGCAGGCCGACAGCGAGGAGGCCGAACTGGCCATGGAATCGCGCGAGCTGCAAGACGATCCCGACGGCGAACACCGTGAGCTGGCCGAGATCTACGTGCGCCGCGGTCTCGACCGCGAACTTGCCCAGCGCGTCGCGACGGAGCTCATGGCGCACGACGCGCTGGAAGCCCATGCGCGCGACGAACTGGGCTTGTCGGTCACCTTGGCAGCGCGCCCGCTCCAGGCGGCTGCGGCCTCGGCGATCAGCTTTGCGAGCGGTGCCATCTTGCCGATCATCGCTGCCGGGCTGTCGTCGCGCTCGCTGGTCACGCCGATCACGATCGGCGTTTCGCTGCTGGCTCTCGGCATCCTCGGCGCCATCTCCGCGCGCATGGCGGGAGCGCCGATCGGCCGGAGCGTTGCGCGCGTGCTGTTCTGGGGCGCGCTGGCGATGGGCATCACCGCCGGGGTGGGCCGCCTCTTCGGTGTGGCTGCGTAACCCGGTTCAGCCCATCACGCAGCGATTGCGGCCGCCGTTCTTCGCCGTGTACAGCGCGAGGTCGGCGCGGTTGAACACCGCTTGCGGCGTATCGCCCGCCTGGAAGTACGCCAGCCCGATGGACGCCGTGACGCGTACGGGCTGACGGCTCGCGTGGAAGGCGAGGTGCTGGATCTTCCCGCGCAGGCGTTCGCAGACCTGCAAGGCCTCGGCTTCTTCCGCGCCTTCGAAGATCACGATGAATTCTTCGCCACCGTAGCGCGCAACGAAGTCACATGGACGCACATGCTTCATCAGCGCCTGGCCGATGATGCGCAGTACGGCATCGCCAGCGGTGTGGCCGTAGGTATCGTTGATGCTCTTGAAGTGGTCGATGTCGATGGCTGCGATGCCGAGCGGCTTGCCGTCGGTCCGCCAGTTTTCAAACGCAGCCTCGATACGCTTTTCGTAGGCGAGGCGATTGGGCATGCCGATCATCGTGTCGGTCTGCGCCAGTTCGTGCTCACGCTCGAGCGAACGCTGCAACGTGTTGCGCTCGGTCTCCAATTGTTCGATGCGCTGGCGCATCTTTTCCGCGCGCTCGCGATACGCCGTGAGACGCGCACTTTCGCGGTCGCGGAAGTCGCGGAAGCAGAAAGCGATGGTTTCCAGGCTGTGATTCACCTGCTCGCGCAATTCGTGTATGTCGTCGATCTCCAGCGCCGCCTCGCCCAGCAGGCGCATCTCGTGCGCCACCGATGCATCCAGGGCTTGCCCGTTGGCTTCGCCCACGGACTGGTCGGCCAGTTCGCGCGACATGTAGCCGCTCATCTCGTCGAGGCGGTTGGTCACATGGCGGAGCACCGCCTGCAAGGCGTCGATCTCGCGCTGCAAGCCGATCCGCTGTTCGTTGACGAGGTCGGCGAGGCGATCGCCGCAGGCCGCCAGGGCCACGAGGTCACCGGCATCGGCCACGTCGTGGCGCAATTCGTTGGCGCGATCGGCCAGGCGCGGCAGCACGACGATGCGCTCCACGAGCCGGCTCAGCGACGACTGTACGGACGAACCATGCTCGTTGCGGTGCGGGCGCGTGATGGCGATCGAGCGATCTTCGTGATTTCCTGCGGATCGCTCGCCGAGCGCCGATATGGCCGTCGCCAGCTCGTTTACCAGTGGCTCGAGCGCCAACGGCTCCATGGGGCCGGCCAGCGCCACCGAGAGGCGCTCAATGTGGGGATCGACCTGGTCGTGCGCACCGTGCGCGATGTGACCGAGGCAAGCGACCAATTGACGAAGCAGTGATTCCGCGGTGCGCCACTGGGCCTCTTCGCGGGTCAACCGCTCCACGGCTTCGTGATACTTGCTTTCCCAAACCTGGTTTTCCAAACGCACGTCCCCGACCGTCGCGTCATGTGCCGATTCCGCGCCATCATACGATGAAGCCTGCGCCTTGGCTCATGTCTCCGACGCGGGTGCGATCTTGGGCTCGCCCCGGGTCGCCCGGAAGGCGACCACGGTGCCCAACGTGAGCAGCGCAGCGGCCACGAGGAACGGCATGCCGGCGATATGAAGCGTCCTGGCGGGGGCGATCCAGAACGCGAAGATCTGCGCGAACAGGTACGGGCCGAAGATGCCCGCGAAGCTGCCCAGGCTGGTCACGCCGCCTTGCAGGCGGCCCTGCTCGTCGGGATGTACCTGCCGGGTCATGATCGACTGGATGGGCGGCCCGGAGAGTCCCCAGAGTGACATGAGCGGGATGCCGATGAGGAAGACCCAGCCGATGGAGGAAAGACCCATCACCGCAAACGCCGCCGCGCCGAAGGCAAGGCCGGCCAGCATCACCCGGCGCTCGCCGAAGCGGGCCGTGAGGCGACCGGTGAGAAAGGCCTGTACCGTGCCGTCGCACGCGCCCACCAGGGCGAGCACGTAGCCCACGGCCTGTGGGCCCCAGTCATAGCGGTAGTCCGCATAGAGCACGAAGACCGTCTGCAGCACGTAGTGGGCGAGATAGAACAGGAACATGACCGTGGCCAGGCCGAACAACGTGCTGTTGCGGCGAAGCAGCTTGAGCGCACCGATCGGATTCGCCGTACGCAGTTCGAAGCGCGCTGCACGCCGTTCCGGAGGAAGCGATTCGGGCAGGATGAAGTAGCCGTACATGAAATTGGCCAGCGCCAGCGCGGCCGCCACCCAAAACGGCAGGCGCAGGTCGATGCCGCCGAGAAAACCGCCGAGCGCGGGCCCGATGATGAAGCCGATGCCGAAGGCACCGCCGAGCAGGCCGAATGCCGCGGCGCGTTTTTCCGGAGGCGTGACGTCGGCGATGTATGCATTGGCGGTGGTGAAGCTGGCGGCCGTCATGCCCGAAACGATGCGTCCCGCAAAAAGCAGCCAGAGCGACGGCGCGATCGCCATGAAGACGAAGTCCAGCCCGAGGCCCAGGTTGGACAGGAGAATCACGGGCCGCCGACCGAAGCGATCGGACAGCGCACCCTGGATCGGCGAGCAGATGAACTGCACGGTGGCGAACACCGTACCGAAGATGCCGACCCACCATGCCGCGTTCGACACGGTGCCGCCCGTCATCTGTTCAATCAGGTGCGGAAGCACGGGAATGATGATGCCGAACGCCAGGATGTCGATCAGCACCGTGACGAAGATGAAGATCACCGCGGCGCGGCGAACAGGCGTGTGAGTCTGCGGTTCCATGAAAATCCGTGAGGTCGACTGAGAACGTCAGACGAGTCGCTTCAACCGGGGCGCCACGATGGGTACGGTGAGCATCGTGCTTGCCACCGCCATCAGCAGCAACGCGGTGAACGTTTCGCTGGTGATGACGTGACGATCGAGCAGGATGTTGACGAAGATGATCATGATCAGCGCCTTGGTCTGCAACAGCCAGCCGATCGTCCATGCATCGCCGCGCGCCCATCCGAGCAGTTTGCCGGCCAGACCTACGCCGGCAAGCTTGCCCGCCACCGAGGCCACCAGCAGCAGCGCAGCCGCGACGAACACGGCGGTACCGCCCACCGACCAGTTGGTGCGAAGCCCGGTCGAAAGGAAGAACACCGGCATCACCACGAGCAACACGTGCTCGCGCAGCTTGTCGAGGTGCTCCAGCGTGAACCAGTCGCGATCCATCACCGCGCCGGCGAGAAAGGCGCCCACCATGTAGTGCAGCCCGGACCAGTCCGCACCGTAGCCGCAGGCAGCGAGCCAGATCAGCCCGACGTACCAGCGATCACTTTCCTTGAGTCGCGCCATCCATCGCCGGAACAGCCAGGCGACCGCGGCGAACACGGCGAGAAACGCGGCCTGATGACCCACGCGCTGCCAGTCGAGCAGGATGATCGCGAGCACGCCCCAGATGGCGAGATCGTCGAGGCTCGCGTAACGCAGCACGCGCATGCCCAACGGTTCGCGAAGGACATTCATCTTTTCCAGCAACAGGATCAGGATGGGCAGCGCGGTCACCGAACACGCCATGCCCACGCCGAGCACGAACTGCCACGTGGCGGCGGCTTCACCCATCCAGCCGTCGCGCCACGCGAGCATGCCGAGCGCGGCGAGACAGCCCGCCACCAGCGGACCGGCCAGTGCGAGACCCGCGGTCGTGCCGCACTCGCGGCGACGACGCCAGACCTCGCGCAGGTCCAGCTCGATGCCGGCGATCCAGACGAATACCATCACCGCCCACCAGGCGATGCCGTTGAGCGCGCCGATGACCGGCGGTGCGAAGACGGTGGCGTAATAGTCGGGGAAGATCTTGCCCAGCACCCCGGGCCCGAGCACGATGCCCGTCACGATCTGCACAACAACCAGCGGCGCCCAGTAATCGGTGCGAAACACGCGCCAGATCAGGTACGGCACGCCAAGAATGATCGTCATCGCGATCAGGAAAAGTTCGGTGATATTCATTAGCCCTCCCCGGGGTCGGCAGAGGGTAACTGAATTGGTGCGCGCTGGTTCACCGGCGCTTGTGCGTCCGGCACTTATTGCGGCGGTTGTGACAGTTCCCTGGCATCCAGCACGCCGTCATGGTTGCGGTCCAGCTTGTGGAACTGGTGGATGAGGTTCCGCTGGAATTCGTCGAGGTGGATGGGCCGCGCGCCGGGGCGCATCGGGCCGTCGTTGGCGTCCAGCACGCCGTCGCCGTTGACGTCCATGCGCAGGAAGCCCTGGCTCATGTAGCGCACGTATTCCGCTTCGTCGATGCGGCCATCGCCGTTCTCGTCCATTCGGCGGAGGTACTCGGCCGGGGTGCGCGGCACATCCTGCGCAAATGAGGAGCCGGCAAGGGCGAAAGCGGCAAGGAGGGCGTAGGCAGGTCGGCTCATGGGCGGGCAGTCTGGGCGATCGGAAGGCGTTTGTCGCGCCGCACCGCGTCGGAGTACCTTTGGTCACTGGCAGGCCCGCTCAGGAACCCTCTCAATGATCTACGACAGCATCCTCGACACCATTGGCCGCACGCCCATCGTTCGTCTGCACCGCGTGGCGCCGGCACACGTCACGCTTTATGCCAAGGTGGAATCGTTCAATCCCGGCGGATCGGTCAAGGACCGCCTCGCCATCGCCGTCATTCTCGATGCCGAGCAGAAAGGCTTGCTGAAGCCGGGTGACACGGTGGTCGAAGCGACCTCCGGCAATACGGGTGTCGCGCTCGCGATGGTCTGCGCGGCGAAGGGTTACAAGTTTGTGGCGACGATGGCTGACAGCTTCTCCGTGGAGCGCCGCAAGCTGATGCGCGCCTACGGTGCCAAGGTCATCCTCACGCCCGCCGCCGAACGTGGCAGTGGCATGGTGCGCCGTGCGGAGGAACTGGCCGCCAAGCACGGCTGGTTCCTGCCGCGGCAGTTCCAGAACCCGGCCAATCCCGGCTATCACCGCAGCACCACGGCGTCTGAAATCCTTCAGGACTTTGCCGGCCGTCGGCTCGATGCCTTCGTGACCGGCTGGGGTACGGGCGGCACGCTGACCGGCGTCGGCGAGATGCTCAAGCTGGCGCGACCCGAGGTGAAGATCGTGGTCTCGGAGCCGGCGCAGGCGCCCTTGCTGCAGGACAAGCCGTGGTCGCCGCACAAGATCCAGGGCTGGACGCCTGATTTCGTACCGGATGTCCTGAACCGCAAGGTCTTCGACGTGAACGTGCCCGTGGACGAAGTGGTCGCACGCGACACGGCGCGCCGCCTCGCTGCCGAGGAAGGCCTGTTCGTGGGTGTCTCCGCGGGCGCCACCGCGGCCGCAGCGCTGCAATACGCAGAAAGTGCCGAGAAGGGCAGCGTCATCCTGGCGATGCTGCCCGATACCGGCGAGCGCTACCTCTCCACCTTCCTTTTCGAAGGCGTGGAAGAAGGCACCGACGAGGCCTGGCTGAACAGCCTGGGCTGAGCTTCGCGCGCTTCGCAATGACGCAGGGCTCGCCCCCTCGTCATCGCGAAGCAACGTCGGCACTGCGTTCCCATCACGCGTCGACCGTCACGGTAGGGGCCTCGAACGTCAGGAGGTCAACGTCATGGCATGGTTTCGCAGCAAGAGCATGGGTGAGGAGTGGCTGGGCCGCGCGCAGCGCCTCGCGGGCGCGACGGTGGGTAACCATCCGCGTGAAGCCTTCGGTGCCGCGCGCGAGTACGCCGGGCGTGCCGGATCGCTGGCGAGCCAGGCGTTCGACGGCGCAAGTCGCGGCGTCCGCCGTCACCCTGGCATGACCCTCGCTATCGGCGCGGGCATCGGCGCTGTTATCGCGGCGTGCCTGCTGGCCAATCGTTACGCGCGTCTGCAGGAAGACGAGTACGACGCGCACGATCCGACCCGGCAGCGCCCAACCGACAGCAGCGGCGATGCCCTGGACGGTTCGGGTGAGGACAATCCCGTGCCGGGAGAAACCGGGCTTTACTGAGTCCTAGGTCACAGGGGCGTTGACCGCGCCCCTGTGACGCGTGCGATCACGCGGCGTTGGACCGCCGCCGCAACACCGCCAGCGGCTGCGCCCAGGTCGCACCCGGTCGCCGCTTGCTCGTGACGAGCGTGAGTTCGGATGGCTGGAACACATTGATGTTGTGCGTGGCTGGCGTCGTCAGGATGTACTGCGCGCGCGTGCTCTTCAGGAACGCGCCGACCTTGTCGATGTTGAAGATGTCCAGGTGCGCGAACGGTTCGTCGATGAAGACGAAGCCGCCCGGCCGGTCCTCGTCGCGCATGAGCGCCACGAGCAGCAACAGCGATTTCATCACCTGCTGGCCGCCCGATGCCTCGCCGTCGTCCATGCCGATCCAACCCTTCTTGTCGAACTCGAAGCGCACATGCAACGCGGCGGACGACAACGCGAGGTCGTCGTTGCTGAGTTCGGGAAGATCGACCTCCACGCCGATGCCCGCCAGCTCCGCGAGCACCTTGAGGTTCTTGGCATAACGGCGAACGGTGTTGCGCAGCACCTGGATATAGGCACCGCGCGCCTCGTGGGTGATACGCGACGCGCGCTCGAGATGGATGCGGCGCTTTTCCAGATCGAGTTTCAGTCCATCGTGGTCGGATAGCAGCTTTTCGCGGAGCGCGAGCACGCTGGGATCCTGTTCCCAGTGGCCTTCTTCTAAGCGGCGTTCCACGCGATCGATCTCGCGGCGTACCGCTGCGGGCGACTCGAAGCGTTCCCGCAGCGCGGCCATCGCGGTGCGTCCACGCAACGCCAGGGGCACGTGGCGCCGCTTGGCGCGGAATGCCTTGAGGCGGTCGACCTGCTCACCACGCAACTGATGATGCTGGCGCACGGCATCCGCCAACTGGCGCTGCACGTCGCGCTGTTCGCGCGCGCCGTTATCGCGGGCATTGGAGGTCTTGAGGCGCTTCTCGCGGACAGCCTCGTAATGTTGTTCGGCGGCCGCATGACTGTCGGCGGTGCGCTGCACGTCCTCGCGCAGGCGGGCCTGCTGCTCGTGCGCTTCCGCGAATTCATCGGCGCGGTCAGCGAGCTGGCTGCTGGCGCTGGCGCCGCGCAGTACGGCTTCGGCGTCGCTGGCACGTGCCAGGGCGTCCTTGCGCTCGCTCGCGATCTCGCGGAGACGTGCCTCGATGCCGCGCAACGCGGCTTCGCCGTCGCGCAATTGGCGTTCGCGAGCCCCGGAACCGAAGTACATGTCGTCGACGCCGAGATGGCGTCCGCCACGTCGCTCCTTGAAATAGCCCTGCGGGGTGATCCAGTCCTGATCGCGGCTGCAGGCTGCGCCTTCGGTCACGTTCTCCACGCGGCGGATGCGATCGAGATTGCGCAGCAACCATTCGGGCGCCGCAGCGGAGAACGACACGACCTCAAGCAGCGAGCCGCGCGTCGCCGATTCGGCGGGCGCGCGGTCTGCGACCACGAAATGCTTGTAGCGATGCTGCTCGCCGAGCTTCCACGCCGCCTCGCGATCGCGTGGATCGTCCAGCAGCACGACGTGGCGATAACCGGCGAGCACCGCTTCGACCGCCGGCTGCCAGCGCGGCTCGGCGATCTCCACGATTTCGCTGAGCATGCTGTGGCGGATGC
>Ga0209674_100487_pt1 | contig 16863 bp, 10 predicted proteins | sample AraplaCvi_mMS_r2_FD_184279 | JGI IMG/M metagenome (GOLD analysis project Ga0209674, IMG submission 184279) | Arabidopsis root microbial communities from North Carolina, USA - plate scrape CL_Cvi_mMS_r2 (SPAdes) (version 2) | ecosystem: Host-associated > Plants > Roots > Endosphere | place: USA... | reverse complement strand
GGGGTGCGCGCGCAGGCTGTCGACGTGGTCGGGCAGGCCCTCGCGCTGCGCGTTCGCGAGCACGACCGGCTTGCGGGTGCGTGCGACGGTGTTCAGGATCGACAGCGGGACATCGTGCTCGGTGGGTTCGCTGCGGGCGATCTCGACGACCACGTCGCTGTCGACGATCCGCGCGGCGGCCTCGATCGTCAGCCGGTCGTTGCGGGCGAGCAGCAGCAGGCCGTAGCCGGCACCTGCGTACACGATCATGTTGCGCATCAGCGTCTGGATCAGGCGCTCCAGCACGATTTCCTCGGATAACGAATGGGATGCGCGCATCGCGAGCGCGAAATCGAGGTCTTCGCGCGCGGGCACGGCCGCGCCGCCCGGCGGCGGCTCCATCACGAGGAACGTGTGCTGCGCTTCCAGCGCCTGCGCCTTGCCGGTCGCGCCCCAGCGCCGGTAGCACGCATGCGCGAGCCGCCACTGATGGCGCGCCGGGCCGGTGAGCCCGAGCGACATCGCGTGGCGCGCGGCCAGTTCGTGCGCAAGCGCCTGTTCGTGCACGAAACCCCGTTCCGCGGCGAGGCTGGCCGACGCGTCGTACTGCTGCATCGCCGCGACGTGGTCGCCGCGCACGCGCGCGAATTCGGCGTCGATCAGCGCGAGCTTGTTGCGGAACGTCGCCGGATTCCGCTCGCTCCAGCCGGCGAAGCGCGCGCGTTGCGGCGCGAAGCGTTCGAGCAGCGGCCCGGGCGGCGTCGCGCCGCCGTCGGCCGCGATGCCGGCAAGCACGCTGAACAGGTGGAAATCGGACGTCATGATGTGCGCGGGCGTCGACCACGCGCTTGCCGCGGCCGCGTCGAGCGACGCGCGTGCCGCGGGTGCATCGCCGAAGATGAACGCCGCCTGGCCCGCAAGCACGTCGGTCCAGAACTGCAGGACCGACATCGGCGTTTTCGTCGACACGCGCATGCGCCACGTGCCGACCGGCCGGTCGTAGCCGAACTGCAGCGCGTCGACGAATTCCGACTGGGTGGACACGAGGTCGACGATGTCGTCGTAGCGCGCGCCGCGCGCGATCGCGAGCAACGGATCGATCTCGTCGCGAATCGCCGGCAGCGCTTCGCCCATCGACAGCAGGTCGCTGACGATGTGGTTGCAGCTGTAGCACATCCAGCGCAGCTCGGCGCTCGCATTGCCGGCCGCTTTCGCTTCGCGTGCGCGCTCGAGCGCGTACGACAGCGGCTGGGTCCACACGCTCACCTGGTCGAGCGCGATCAGCGTCGCCGAGCGGTAACGCTCGAAGCCGTGGCGATCGACCAGCGCGAGCGCGACCTTCGCGAATTCGAAGCCGTCTTCATACGCGCCGTGATGCTCGGCGATACTCACGCCGTACCACGCGAGCCCCTGCACCGATGCGGCGGTGACGCCGTGCTGCAGCGTCAGCCGGACCATCGTCGCGAAATGCAGCAGCGGCAGCCCGCCGCTCGGATAGAACATCGCGGCTTCGAGCGCGGTCAGCAGGGCCATCGTCGCTTCGACGCGCGTGTCGGTCATCACGGGCAGCCCGACCAGATCGCCGATCGCACGGCCGGCGAGCGCGTCGCGCACGGCGTCGCCGGCCGCCGCGAGATCGGCGGCGGTCGGCGCGGCCGGCAGCGTCACGCCGAGCAGCGCCAGCCCCTGGAGCGCGACGTCGACCGCCTGCCGGTAGCGCGACTCGACCGTGAGCTGCGCGGCCTTCAGCCGGTGGGCCTCGGCGCGGTCGGCCGGCGTGCGCGTGCGCGCCATCAGTTCGTCGATCGTGCTCGATGCCTGCGCGGTCGCGCCGGTCGCGAGCAGCAGGCCGCCGCGCAGCATGCCGATGCGGCTCGCGAGACCGTAATACTGCGCCCACGCATGCGGGCCGAGCAGCGTCTGCGCGCACGCGAGAAACGACAGCGCGCGATCGCGCGCGGCGACCGTGGCCGCCGCTTCCGCGGCTGCGACCAGCGCGTCCGCGAACGCGAGCGCGAGCGTGCGGTCGAGCGGCGCGGTGCGCGCCTGCTCGATCTGGGCGGCCAGTTCCAGCAGCGCTTCGGTCGCCCGGGCGCCCGGGCGCGCCAGCATCGCGGCGGCGATCCGGGCGTGGCACTGCGCGCGCTCCGCCCGCCCGGCGAGCGCGTGAACGGACTCGATGACGCGGTCGTGCACGCAACGCCAGCGGTCATCGGCGTGCGACGCGAGGCCGGCCTGGCGCACGGGGTCCATCCAGAACGCGAGTTCGGCGCGCGTCTTGCCGGCGGCGGCACACAACAGCGCGACGTCGGCATCGGTGCCGATGCAGGCCAGCAGCGACAGCAGCGTTCTCGATTCATGCGGCAGCCGCTGGATGCGGACGGCAAGCAGGCTCACGACATTCTCGGCGAGGTGGTGCGCGTCGAGGTCGGCCGGCTGCCACTGCCATGTCCGCCGCACCGGGTCGTAGGCGAGCAGTTGCTCGTCGATCAGCGTGTGCACGAACTGCTGTACGTAGAACGGGTTGCCGCCGGTCCGCCGCGTCACGATGTCGCCGAGCGCGGACAGCCGGTCCGGCGCTTCTCCGAGCAGGCCGGCCAGCATGTGCGTGACGCCGGGCGCGTCGAGCGGCGCCAGCGTCAGCGCCGACACGCGCGCGGGGGCGAGCTGCTGCAGGAAGCGGCGGAACGCCGGCGGGTGATCGTGCTGCGACCCGCTGCGATAACCGGCGACGATGCAGACGTGGGGCGGCGGATCGAGCGCGACCGACGCGAGGAACGCGAGCGTCGCGTCGTCGGCCCACTGGACGTCGTCGAGCGTCATCACCAGCGGCTCGGCCGGCGTCGCGAATGCACGGAACGCGTTCACGACGATCCGGCACAGATGAAACTCCGGGATCGCGTCGGTATGGCCGAACGCGACGGGCTCGACATCGAGCAGCCACGCGATCTCCGGAAAGATGCGGGACAGCAGGCTGGCCTGGGCGCCGATGCACGCGCGCAGCCGTGCGACGATCGCGGCGATTTCGTCGTCGCGCCGGGCGAGCGCGCTGCCGAACAGCGCGCGCAGCGCCGCCAGCACCGGCGCGTAGGGCCGGGCCGGCTGGAACCGGTCGACCTTCGCCGACGTGCACCAGGCCGTACGCGATGTCGCGCGCGACGCGCGCATGAAGTCCTCGGTCAGCGCGGTCTTGCCGACGCCGGGCGGCCCGTCCAGCAGGACGATGGCCGCCTCGCCGGTCCGAAGGACCGCGGCCAGCGCGGCCGCGAGCCGGCGGGATTCGGCTTCCCGGCCGACCAGCCGGTCGGGCGTGCGCAAACCGGCGAGCGGATCGCTGCCGCCGAGCGCGAACGGCTCGACCCGGCCGGCTGCCAGCCAGTCGCGCCGGATGCGTTCGAGATCGTGCTGTACTGCGTCGCAGGACGGGTAGCGCTCGGCCGGCTCCTTCGCGATCAGCTTCAGCAGCAGGTCGCTCAGGATCGCGGGCAGGTCGTTGCGCAGCCCCGTGGCGGGCGACGGCTGCATCGCGACGTGCGCGTGCACCCATTCGGACGTCGACGCCGCCTTGTACGGGAGTGCGCCCGTCAGCAGGCGGAACAGCGTGATGCCGAGCGCATACAGGTCGGAGCGCTCGTCGATGTCCGCCCCCTCGGAGACTTCGGGGGCCGCATACGCGGCGAATTCCGCGCGCAGCGGCTCCGCCGCGGCGTGTTCCGTCCGACGATTTCGCGCATGCGCGAACGCGCGCAGCATGACCGTGCCGTCGGGCAGGGCGACGAAACTGGCCGGTTGCAGGTCGCCGTGCAGCCAGCCGAGCCGATGCAGCGCGCCGAGCGTCCGCACCGCGTGGATCGCCGTGTCGAGAAACGCGTCGAGCGGCAGTTGCGCGTCGGCGAGCGTGTCGAACGTGCGCCCGTCGACACGCGGAAAGACGAGCACCGGGCCGTCCGCCGCGCGGATCAGCGCGGCCGGCAGCAGCGCCCATGCCGGATCCAGCACGCCGTTCAATGCGTACTCGCGCTCGAATTGCCGGCAGCGCCCGTCGGATTCCCAGCCGGTCCGGCACGCGGACCACACGCGTCCGGTCCCGGCGTCGGTCAGGTCGAAGCACAGCACGTCGTCTGCGCGGACTGCGTTCGACAGGCGGGCGCGTGCCAGCCAGTCGGCATCCATTCGGTTCGTGTCGTCGGGCTTACGCAAGGGTTGGTTCACGATGAGGGCAGGCTGGATGGAACGGGACGCAACGGCATGTCGGCAGGCAGCGGCCGGGCACGATCGCACGCGCGGCATGCCCGGGCATTGTCCGACAGCCCGCGGAAATCTGCAGCACCCCCTCCCGGGGGTTTCCGGCGCGCGGGTGGCGTCCCACTAAACCAATAGATAATGGCCGGCACGCGCGCCACCCCATACGATAGGGTCATGCCTGCCGGCCCGCATCGATGCGACCGGACGGGCGGAACAGGGGGTGTCGCCTCGCTGGGCGGCGCACGATGCGGAGCAGCATAAGGCGGGTGCGGATCATGTATACGTTCGGGCGGGTGACGGTTTCCCTTGAGTGCCGCGAAGTCTGCGTCGACGGGCAGCCCCGGTATATCGGTGCCCGGGCGTTCGAGATTCTCGAGCTGCTGGTGAAGGCGGCCGGCAAGCTCGTGTCGAAGGACGAGATCATGGAGGCCGTGTGGCCGGACACGATCGTCGTCGAGAACAACATCCAGGTGCACATCTCGACGCTGCGCAAGCTGTTCGGCGGCAAGCACGGCTGGATTCGGACCGAGTCGGGCCGCGGCTACCGGCTCGCGCCGCCGGTCGATGCCACCCATGCCACCCATGCAGCCCATGCCGGCCGCCTGCCGGATGCGCTCGAGCCGGTGCGCGGCGTCCGCACGGGTGCCGCACCGCGCAAGTGTCCGCTGATCGGCCGCGAGCCGGAAGCGGCCGAACTGCACGCGCTGCTCGAACGCGAGGCGTTCGTCACGCTGGTCGGCCCCGGTGGCGTCGGCAAGACGCATCTTGCGCTGGAGGTCGCCGCCGCGTGGTCGGCCGTGCGCGGCATCGAGATGGTCCGGATCGACCTGGCCGGCTGCCCGGGAGGCGCGACGCTGGAGTCCGCGGTACTGGGCGCGCTCGGCCTGCCGGGCGGCCCGGCCGCCGGGCAGGCGGACGTCGTGCGCGCGATCGGCGGGCAGCGCGTGATGCTGGTGTTCGACAACGCGGAGCAGCATGTCGGCGAACTGGCGGACCTGTGCGAAGCGATCGCCGACGAGAATGCCGGCGCGATCCTCATCGTGACCAGCCGCGAGCCGCTGCGGGTCGCCGGCGAGCGCGTGTATCGCGTCGGGCCGCTGCCCGTGCCGCCGGCCGGCGCGACCGAAGGCGAGATCGTCGCGTGCGCGGCCGTCCGCATGTTCCTGGCGCGAGCGCGCGCGATGGGCACCGACGTGCCCGCGGATGCGAAGACGCTGGACGCGATCGCGACCGTCTGCCGGCGCCTGAGCGGCCTGCCGCTCGCGCTCGAACTCGGCGCGGCACGCGTCGCGCTGCTCGGAATCCAGGGGCTGGCCGCCGATCTCGACAAGTCGGTGCTGTCGTTGTCCGGCGGCCTGCGGACCGCCCATCCGCGCCAGCAGACGCTGCGGGCCACGATCGAGTGGAGCTACCGGCTGCTCGACGACGCGGAACGCACCGTGCTGTGCCGCCTCGCGGTGTTTCCGGATGCGTTCCCGCTCGACGCGGCGTGCGCGCTCGCCGCGTGCGACGAACTGGGCGGCGCACGCGTGCTCGACTGTCTCGTCAGTCTCGCGTCGAAATCGTTGCTGGTCGTTCATTCGGTCGGGCTGTCGAAGCATTATTCGCTGCTCGAAGTCGTGCGCGCGTATGCGCTCGAGAAGCTGGCGGAATCGGGGGAAGCGCACCGCGTGCATGCGCGGTGCGCGTCGTTCACCGCCGCCGAACGCGCGGATTCGCGTCCGCCGGCGCCGGCCGCGCCCGCGCAGCCGCGGCTGGCCGCGGCGCCGTGGGCATGACGCACGGATCGCGGGGGCAGGGCAACGCCCGTCGACGCGGCCCCGCGTTGCATCACGCTGTACTGGATTGACACAATTTTCAGGTTCTCATTTCATGGCCATTGTTTGCATCATCGATGACGATGCGTCGGTCCGTAAGAGTCTCGCCAGCCTGCTGAAATCGGCTGGCCATACTGCATTGCCGTTTGCGTCGGGCGAGGAATTCCTGGCGGCCGATGCGCCGGCCGGCGCGATTTGCGTGCTGGTCGACCTGAAGATGAAAGGGATGAGCGGGCTCGACGTCCAGCGTCAGCTGATTCAGCGCAACGCGACGCTGCCGGTCATCTTCATGTCGGCGCACGGCGACGACGAATCGATCCGCCGCGCGCTGGCGCAAGGCGCGATCGCGTTCCTGCGCAAGCCGTTTCCGTCAGACGACATGCTCAACCTGATCGACCAGATCGCATCCGGCACGCCGCCCGCGTGAGCGGCACTCCACCGGCCGGCCGCGCCGTCCGACGCGTGGCGGTTCCGCCCGGCATTTTGTTAGTTTATCATTTGATAATGAAGCGGATGCCTACACAGGGAATGCAATGGCGAGTACGCCGGACATGACGTCGAGCGGCAACGGCGGCGCGGGAGAACCCGCGCCGATCGTCTATGTGGTCGACGACGACGAAACGTTGCGGCGCGCGTTGAGCGCGCTGTTGCGTTCGGCGGGATTTCGCGTGGAGACCTTCGCGTCGTCGCGTGCGTTTCTCGCGTTCGAGCGGCCCGACGTGCCGAGCTGCCTGATCCTCGACGTGCGGCTCGCCGACGAGAGCGGGCTGGCCGTCCAGGAGGCGGCGGTGCGCGCGGGCCTGAACGTGCCGATCCTGTTCATGACGGGTTACGGCGACGTGGCCACGACGGTCAAGGCGATGAAGGGCGGCGCGCTCGATTTCCTGACGAAACCGTTCGACGACGAGGCGATGCTCGATGCCGTCGGCCGCGCGCTGGAGCGCGACCGCACGCTTCACGCGGTGCGCGGCGCCTATGCGTCGTTGACGCCGCGCGAGCGCGAAGTGATGAGCCAGGTCGTCGCGGGCCTGATGAACAAGCAGATTGCCGCGAATCTCGGCCTTCAGGAAATCACGGTGAAGGTGCATCGGGCTCAGGTGATGAAGAAGATGCGGGTGCGCACGCTGCCGGATCTCGTGCGGCAGGCCGATGCGCTGGGCGTGCGCCCGGCCGGCGCGCGCGACTGAGCGCGCGGGCCCGGCCTGGCGGCGCAACGGTGCGGGCTTCGATGTGGCGGGTCGCGACGATGACGACGGCGGCCCTCATGCGGCCACCGTGTTGCCAGCGACCGTGGCTTGCGTGACCGCGCGCACGTCGTGTTGCACGGCCGGCCGCGCGGCTGGCGTACCGTCGAACGCGGCGACGAGATGGTCGGCGAGTGCACGGATGCGCGCGGGCAGATTGCGGCGCGAGTGATAGAGCAGCGATGCATCGAGATCGCCGACCTGCCAGTCGGGCAGCAGGCGAACGAGCGCGCCGTCGCGCTCGAGCGGCCGGGCGAGATGCTCGGGCAGCACCGCGAAACCGGTGCCGCGGGCCGTCGCGAGAATCAGCGTGTCGAGGCAGTTCGAGCTGATCGCGCCGGCAAGACGGATCTCGGCGATCGCGCCGCTGCGCCGATGCCGCAGCGGCCATGCCGACCCGGCGGCGCCCGTCTTGCCACCGTGCGGGGCCATGCGTTCGAGCGCCTGCGGCGTGAGCGCGTCGCCGCAGGCGGCGCGATACTGCGGGCTTGCGTACAGGCCCATCGGGATGCGCCCGAGGCGCCGCTCGATGCACGTGAGGCTCGACGTGCGTGAGGTGACGATCGACAGGTCCGTCGCGCCGTTCAACGCCGCGCTCGGATGATCGGTCCAGTCGATCCGGACCCGTACGAGCGGATGTTGCCGGTTGAAATCGGCGAGCGCCGGCACCAGCCGGTCGGCGCCGAACAGGTTCGACACCTCGATCGAGATCTCGCCCTGCATCTCGCTTGCATTGGCGTGACAGCAGACGGAAAAGTGCTCGTATTGCTCCAGCAGCGCGAGCGCCTGTTCGAGCACGTCGTGGCCGACGCGGGTCAGCGTCACCTTGCGCGTCGTGCGGTGAAACAGCAGCACGCCGAGCGACGTTTCGAGGCACTGGATCGAGCGGCTGACGCAGGGAACGCCGAGCCCGTGAAGCTCGGCGGCTTTCGTGAAGCTGCCGTGCTCGGCAACCGTCTTGAGTATCTCGAGCGTTTTCAGGCGATCCATGACGGGTCTCGCTCCGGTGAATTCGATACGCTCAATGTAGGCAGTGCGCCGGCACCGGGCAACACAAAAAACGTTAGGTAAGCTTAAGAGCAACTTGAAAATTCTTGAGGCCGCCAGAATGACCGGCGGGCCGCACGACGGGTATCTTTCAAAGCCGGTCGTCGCGTTGCGCGACGTTTTGCGGTGCGACGGAGGGCGGCGTCCACCCGCCGCCCAGCGCGCGCACCAGATCGACCGTCGCGATCGCGAGCGCCTGGCGGCTGTGGATCAACTGGCGTTGCGCGTTCAATGCGTCGCGGTCCGCGTCGATGACCTCGAGATAGCTGACGTAGCCATGTGCGTAGCGGCTCAGCGACAGCCGCGCGGCCGCTTCGGTCGAGCGCGCCGCGCTGTCGTAGCGCACGATCCGCTCGTTCTGCGCGGCGATGTCGTTGAGCGCGTCCTGCACCTCGCGCAGCGCGCCCAGCGCGGTCGCCCGATAGTTCGCGTCGGCGAGCGCCGTGCCGGCCGTCGCGGCGGCTACCGCGGCGTCGCGCTTGCCGCCGTCGAACAGCGTTTCGGCCACGCTCGCCCCGAGGCCCCACAGCGAGCTGTTGCGCTCGAGAAACGAGCCGAGGTCGCGGCTCGCGAACCCGCCCTGGGCCGTCAGCGTCAGCGTCGGCAGCCATGCGGTGCGGGCAACGCCGGTTTCGAGCGATGCCGCGTCGACACGGCGTGCCGCCGCGTAGACGTCCGGCCGCTGCGCGAGCAGCACGGACGGCAGGCCGGGCGGCACCGCCGGCACGCGAATCGCGGCGGCGGTCGGCGCGACCGTGAAGCCGGTCGGCGACACGCCGGTCAGCACCGCGAGTGCATCGACGAGGTTTTCGCGCAGCCGCCGGCTGTCCGCGAGATCGGCGCGCGCGGTATCGAGATCGGCCGCCGCGCGCAGCGCGTCGAGATCGCTCGCCGCGCCGGCCCGCACGCGCGCGGCGATCACGTCGAGCGCGGTGCGGCGCAGTTCGATCGCGCGGGCGAGCGTCGCCAGATCCTCCTCGACGAAATGCAGCGTCAGGTAGTCGCTCGCGACCTCGGTCGCGACGCGCAGCCGCACGGCCGCGCGATCGGCGTCGGCCTGCAGCACGTTCTGCCTGCCGATTTCCGCGTCGCCGCGCAGGCGGCCCCACAGATCGACTTCATAGCTCGCGTTGAACGGCACCGACCAGTTGTGCATCAGGCGCTTCGGCAACGCATTGTCGACCGTGCCGGACACACGCGAACGGTTGAACGACGGATCGACGCCGACAGTGGGGGAAAGCGCGGCTTCGCGCACGCCGAGCAGCGCCTGCGCCTGGTCGACGCGCGCGGCGGCCGCACGGATGTCGAAGTTGCCGGCCAGCGCCGCATCGACGAGCGCGACGAGCGGCGCATCGCCGAACGACGCGGTCCATCCGGCGAGCGACGGGGCCGGTTCGCCGGGCGCATCCGCGTGGCGGAACCGGTCGGTGCCGACCGGGACGGGCGCGAGCGGCTGCGGCGCGATCGTGCAGGCGCCCAGCAGGCCGGCGGCGAGCAGCGCGACGAGGCGGCTCATGGCTGTTCCCGGCCGGCTTGCAGCGTGACGACGACCGACAGGCCGGGCCGGATGCGCGGCTCGGTCGACGCCTGCCCGTCGAGCAGGATCTTGACCGGCACCCGCTGCGTGACCTTCGTGAAGTTGCCGGTCGCGTTGTCGGGCGGCAACAGCGCGAACTGCCCGCCGGTCGCGGGCGACAGGCTGTCGACGTGCCCGTTGAAGGTCAGGTCCGGCAGCGCGTCGAAACGCAGCCGCACCGCATCGCCGGCGCGCACGTGCTTGAGCTGCGTTTCGCGGAAGTTCGCGACGACCCACGGGTGCGGTTCGACCAGCGTGAGCAGCGCCTGGCCCGGCGCGACGTGCTCGCCGGTCTCGACGGTCTTCTTCCCGACGCGGCCGTCCGTCGGCGCGACGACGGTCGTGTACTGCAGTTGCAACTCTGCATCGCGCAAGTCGGCGTCGCCCTGGTGCGACACGGCGTCGGCCGCCTGCCATGCGGCCTGCGCGCTGCGCTGCTGCGCTTGCGCCGCGTCGATGCGGGCACGCGCGGACTTGCGCGCCGCGTTGGCCGCATCGAATTCCTGTTGCGACAACCCGCGCGGCGTCTCGCGGGTCAGCTCGCGCGCCCGTGCGTAGTCGAGTTCGGCCTTCTCGGCGTCGGCGTGCGCGGACACGAGCGTCGCGTCGGCCTGCTCGACCAGCGCCTTCGCGCGCATCGCATCGGCGCGCGCCTGCGCGACGCGCGCACGCTGCAGCGCGACGCGCACGTCGAAATCGCGCGGGTCGAGCCGCACGAGCGGGTCGCCCGCATGCACGAACTGGTTGTCGTCCACCAGCACGCGCTCGACGGTGCCGGCCACGCGCGGCGAGATCACGTGCAGGTGGCCCGTCACGTACGCGTCGTCGGTGCCGCGTTCATGCGCGTCGTATTCGTAGACCAGCAGCGCGACGAGCCCCAACGCGGCGCCGGCGATCAGGACGATCGGCCATTTGCGCGAGCGTGCGGGGGAGGCGGGCGGCGGGTTCGACGCGTTCGTCGGGTTCGTGCTCACAATCGGGTAACTCCATCGAACGGACAGGGTTCTTCACATCGCGCTATGCTTGCGCGAGCCTCAAATACGGGAGCCGCACGACGATGAATACCACGTTCGCCCCCGGTGGCGCGACACCGGGGCCGGCCGCACCGGCCACCGACATACCGACGTTTCGTTCCATCGCCGCGATCGCGGCCGTGCTGCTCGGCGCGATCATCTCGACGCTGACCTCGCGCATCACGTCGCTCGGGCTCGCCGACGTACGCGGCGCGCTCGGCGTCGGCTTCGACGAGGGCGCGTGGATCAACACCGCGTTCACCGCGTCGCAGATGTTCGTCGGGCCGCTCGCGATCGCGGCGGCCTTCGTGTTCGGCACGCGCCGGGTGCTGCTGGCGGGCGCCGCGGTATTCCTGGTCGTCGAAAGCATGCTGCCGCTGTGCACCGACTTCGGCACGTTCATCGCACTGCAGAGCGTAGCCGGTTTCGCGTCCGGCGTGTTCGTGCCGTTGACCGTCGGGTTCGTCGTCCGCACACTGCCGCCGCGGCTCATTCCGTTCGGCATCGCCGCGTATGCGATGAACCTCGAGATGTCGCTGAACCTGTCGGCGACGCTCGAAGGGTGGTACAGCGAACACCTGAGCTGGCGCTGGCTGTTCTGGCAGAACGCGCTGCTGACCGTGCCGTTCATCGTGTGCCTGATGCTGTCGCTGTCCAACGAACCGGTCAAGCGCTTCGCGTCCGGTATCGACACGCGCGGCATGGTGCTCGGCGCCGGCGGGTTCGCGTGCCTGTGCGTCGCGCTCGACCAGGGCGAACGGCTGTTCTGGTTCCAGTCGCCGCTGATCGTCACGTTGCTGTGTGTCGGCATCGTGATGGTGGCCGCGTTCCTGATCCACGAGCTGGCGTCGCGCAGCGCCGGGCTCGATCTCGGTTACCTCGCGCGGCCCAACATCGCGTGGCTGATCGTGCTGGTCGGCCTCGTGCGCTTCACCGTGCTCAACACGAGCTTCATTCCGTCGGCGTTTCTCGCGAGCACCTACGGGCTGCGCCCGCTGCAGATCGGCGACACGCTGCGCTGGATCGCGATCCCGCAGCTGCTGTTCGCGCCATGCGTCGCATGGCTGCTGCAACGCGTCGATCCGCGCCGGCTGATCGTCACCGGCTTCGTGATGGTGGCGTTCGCGTTCGCACTCGGCGCGCGCCTCACGCCCGTGTGGGCCGAACCCGATTTCATCCCGTCGCAGCTGCTGCAGGCACTGGGCCAGACGATGGCGCTCACGTCGGTGATCTTCTTTTTCGGCAAGCACGTGACGGCCGAGCACGCGCTGACGTTCGGCGCGGTCGTGCAGACGACGCGCCTGCTGAGCGGGCAGCTCGGCACGACGTCGATCGCGGTGATCCAGCGCATCATGGAGGCTACCCATTCGAATCTCGTCGGTCTGCATGTCACGCTGTCGGATCCGCAAACGCTGGAGCGGCTGCGGGCCGGCGCGGCGTCGCTGGTCGCGCACGGTGCGACCTTCGCGGCCGGCGACCAGGCGACTTACGCGCTGCTCGACCGGGCGGTTCGCGTCCAGGCGACCACGCTCGCGCTGGCCGACAACTTCAGGGTGGCGATGGCGTTCGCGATCGCGGGTGCGTTGATCGGCTTGCTGCTCAGGCCGGCGCGTACGCCGTGAGCGCCCGCCGCCGCGGCGGCGATCCTGGCGACGGCGCATGCGGCACGCGGAATCGCGTCGGCCTGAAAATTCCTGAAAAATGCTGAAGGGCGCGCCGGCGTGACGGTATGACGGCCGGGCGCGCCGTGTCGCGCGGCTTACGCCTTCAGGAATGCGAGCAGTTCGGCGTTGATCCGTGCGGCATCGACGACGCACATGCCGTGCGAGCCGCCCGGGATCACCTTGAGTTCCGCGTGCTTCACGATCTTCGCGGACAGCCGGGCCGAATCGTCGATCGGCACGATCTGGTCGTCGTCGCCGTGCAGGATCAGCGTCGGCACGTCGATCTTCTTCAGGTCCTCCGTGTAGTCGACCTCGGAGAATTCCTTCACGCACAGGTACTGGCCGTGCACGCCACCCATCATGCCCTGCGCCCAGAACGCATCGATCGTGCCTTGCGACACCTTTGCCTGCGGCCGGTTGAAGCCGAAGAACGGCACCGCGAGATCCTTGTAGAACTGCGAGCGGTTTTCCGCGACGTTCTTGCGGATCCCGTCGAACACATCCATCGGCAGGCCGCCGGGATTGGTCGCCGACTTCACCATCTGCGGCGGTACGGCGCCGATCAGCACGGCCTTCGCGACGCGCTTCGTGCCGTGCCGGCCGATGTAGTGCGCGACTTCACCGCCGCCGGTGGAGTGGCCGACGAGCGTGGCTTCGTGCAGGTCGAGCGCGTTCATCAGCGCGGCGAGATCGTCGGCATACGTGTCCATGTCGTTGCCCTGCGACGGCTGGCTCGAGCGGCCGTGACCGCGGCGGTCGTGCGCGATCACACGGAAGCCGTGCTGCACGAGGAACAGCATCTGCGAATCCCACGCGTCGGCGCACAGCGGCCAGCCGTGCGAGAACACGACCGGGCGGCCGCTGCCCCAGTCCTTGAAGTAAATCTGGGTACCGTCTTTCGTGGTGATCGTGTTCATCGTGTGGGCTCCTGGATGGGTGGAAGCGGCGTGTTTGGGGGCAGCCGCGGCGGCTGCCGGCAGCGCGGCGGCTGCAACGGCGGTCGCGCCGGCGAGCAGCATGTCTCGGCGGCGTGCCGAGGGAACGGCGTCGGTATCTGCGGGACGCATGAAGTCTCCTTGAACGTGCGGTATATCGATGCCGCGTTGGATGGTGGGTTCGGATCTGCCCGCAGGCGGCAATCCAGCGGGCAGCCGGCGTGCGTTCGAGCGGCCGCGCGCAGGCCGGCGCGCGGACGTCGTGAACGAAAGCCGACAGGAGCCTATCCCGCGGCCATGCGGGCTGTACTGAAATCGCGCTGAATTTTCGTGAAGCCGTATGTGGTGCACGCCGCGCGACGCGTGCGCGCACCGGCCAGAAAAATTAAGTCTCGCATCAAGACTCTTCAGCGGCGGCCCGCTATCGTCAGTGTCAGGTCATCCCGTCGCGGGCCGGTGCCGGCTCGCGCGGCGGATGACGATCGCGTAGCGGGCGGGTGCAAGGCATCCGGCCCGCCTCACCTGCCTGGATCTGCCATGGACGCATTCGATCGCTGGGAGCACGTGATGACGCTGCTCGACCCGTCGCCGGCCGCACGCCATTGCGCGCCGTCGCTTGTGCGCGACCCGGACACCGCGCGCCGCCGCCATTGCAACGACGCATCGGCCGCGTCGAGCGGCGGCGTGCGCCGTCGTTGCGCGATCATCGCCGCCGAGCGGCAGACCGATTCGTCGGTCCTGGTGTCGTGGAGCGACCCGACGCGCTGCCGCTACGACGAGCAGCGCTGGATCAGCGCGAAGTCGCGCGCACTCGCGCGCTGCGCGCTGACCGGCACGACGATTCGTCCGGGCGACGCGATCTATAAACCGCAATGGCGCGGGGCCAAGCGTCCCGCGAACTACCGGGAAGTGATCCTCGCGTCCGAGATGGACCGGTTCATCGGCCGGCTGTCCCGGTCGTGACGGCGGACGCGATACCCCGTCCGCCGGCCGACGCCGGCGCGCGCTGCTTTTTCACCACTGAGGAATCCGTATGAGCACGTTCACGACCCGCGACGGCGTGTCGATTCACTACAAGGACTGGGGCGCCGGGCGCCCGGTCGTGTTCATTCACGGCTGGCCGCTGAACGCGGATATGTGGGACGTCCAGATGCATCACCTCGCGTCGAACGGCCTGCGCGGCATCGCCTACGACCGGCGCGGCTTCGGCCGCTCCGGCCAGCCGTGGACGGGATACGACTACGACACGCTGGCGGACGATCTCGCGACGCTGATCGACACGCTCGGGCTGCACGACGTGACGCTCGTCGGCTTCTCGATGGGCGGCGGCGAGGTGGCCCGCTACATCGGCCGGCACGGCACGCGTCACATCGCGAAAGCCGTGCTGATCGGCTCGGTGACGCCGCTGGTCGCGCGGCGCGACGATCATCCGGACGGCGTCGACGTCGCCGTGTTCGACGGGATTCGCGCGGGTATCGTGGCCGATCGCGCGGCGTTCTTCGAGCAATTCTGGCCGCTGTTCACCGGGTCGAACCGGGCCGCTTCGACGATCTCGCGCGCCGCGCTCGACTGGACGTCGTTCATGGCGCTGCAGGCCGGGTTGAAGGGGACACTCGACTGCGTCGGCGCGTTTTCCGAAACCGATTTCCGTGCGGATCTCGACAAGTTCGACGTGCCGACGCTCGTGATTCACGGCGACGACGACCAGACGGCACCGCTCGCGCTCACGGGCGCCGTCACGGCGCGGCGCGTGCCGCACGCGACGCTGAGCATCTACGAGGGCGGCCCGCACGCGTTGTACCTGACGCATGCGCAACGCCTGAACGACGAACTGCTGGCGTTCGCGCGCGCATGATCCGGCGGTGGCGGCGGTGACGCGGCCGCACGGGGCCGGCCGGACGGCCGGCTCACTCCGCCCATTTCGACCCGAGCACCAGTCCGCAGAAATTCGTCCGACGATAGTCCGGGTCGCAACGATCGAGCACGTCGGCGGACACGTTGCCGAACGCGGCAGCGGGGCGATGCGCGGTGCCCGCGGCGAGCGCTTCGAGAAACAGGTCCTTGAAGCAAGGGCCGCGCGGCCATGCGTGCACGATCGCGTCGCGTTCGGACAGGCTCACCTCGTCGAAGTGATGCGCGAAGAGGTCGGTCTCGACGCCGGCGCCGAGCAACGCCGTCAACGGCGTCATGTACGGGTGAATCCCGAACGTCGCATGCAGCGCGATCGCGCGCCAGACCTCCGCCGCGTCGTCGTCGGCGACGCCGTATCCTCCGAGGAATGCGTGCGCTGCATTCGCGCCGTCGATCTCGAAGCGCCGGCGCGAATGCCGGTAGCGCTCCGTCAAGCCGAAGTGATGGAACAGCGCGGCGACGTACAGCAGCTCGGCGTTGAACGCGATGCCGCGACGCAGCCCGATGATCGATGCAAACGCGAACACGCGCATCGCGTGCCGGAACAGCAGTTCCGGTTCGCACGCGCGTACGGTGTCGGCGGCGTCCCGTGCGAGCGGGGCGTCGGGAATCCTGATGCCGGCGATACGGTTGCCCATGGTCGTGTTCCTCACGGCGTGGTGAAAGTCGCTCGACGCTGGCGCCATCGCCCCATCGTTGCGCGCCGCGCCGCTGAATGTCCTGAGCGGCGCCTGAATCGTTATGAACGGAAAATCCGACCGACCGCCGCCCGCGAAATCGGTTACACCACGTCCGGCATGTCTTTTTTACCCGGTCTTATCCGCAAATCAGGCGTGCGGTTATATTTAATTGATGAGTCGAAGAAGTTAATTCCGGCAAATCGCAGGTTTTATCCTACGAAACAGATTCATGGATGAATCACTGTTTCGCGTGCAGCGAGCGTGGGATGCCGCACCGCACTGGGGCAGCGGCGCCCGCACGTGGAGACGCCGGGGAAATCGTGGTTTTCATCGATTCAAAAAATTTGCTCAATAGCTTCTGATAATTTGAATCATCTCAAGAGGCAAATGCCGTAGCATGAGCGTCCAATCGATGTCATTTTTGACAGGGCATCGATGCACGCTATCGATTGAAAATTCTCATGATCCGAATTGGAACGCTACACGTATTTCTTGACAGGCGTGAAATTCGCTCGAACGGCAAACTGCTGCGTATCGGCAGTCGCGCATTCGAAATTCTCGAACTCCTGATTCGGGCAAACGGCGCCCTGGTCTCGAAAGACGAGATCATGCAGCGTGTGTGGCCGCACACGGTCGTGGAGGAAAACAACCTGCAGGTGCATGTCGCCGCGTTGCGCAAGGCGCTCGCCGACGATCGCAACCTGATCGTGACGGTGCCGGGGCGCGGCTATCGGCTGGTCGGCGGCCGGGCC
>Ga0209674_100483_pt1 | contig 16998 bp, 14 predicted proteins | sample AraplaCvi_mMS_r2_FD_184279 | JGI IMG/M metagenome (GOLD analysis project Ga0209674, IMG submission 184279) | Arabidopsis root microbial communities from North Carolina, USA - plate scrape CL_Cvi_mMS_r2 (SPAdes) (version 2) | ecosystem: Host-associated > Plants > Roots > Endosphere | place: USA... | reverse complement strand
CGTCGCGATGCTTCACCACGTTCTCGGCCACGCTCGACGATAGGCCCGCAACGCGTGCGAGCAACGGCGCAGAGGCCGTGTTCACGTCCACGCCAACGGCGTTCACGCAGTCTTCCACGCGGGCATCGAGCGCACGCGCGAGCTTCACCTGGTTCACGTCGTGCTGGTACTGGCCGACACCGATGGCCTTCGGTTCGATCTTCACCAGCTCCGCGAGCGGATCCTGCAGGCGGCGCGCGATCGACACGGCGCCGCGGATCGATACGTCGAGGTCGGGAAATTCACGGGACGCGAGTTCGGAGGCGGAATAGACCGAGGCGCCGGCCTCGCTCACCACAACCTTGGACAGGCCGAGGTCAGGATGCTTGCGCATCACTTCGCCTGCCAGCTTGTCGGTCTCGCGGGACGCGGTGCCGTTGCCGATTGCGATGAGATTCACACCGTGCTGCTTCGACAACTGGGCTATGCGCGCGAGCGACTGATCCCACTGATTGCGGGGCTCGTGCGGATAGATGGTGTCGTACGCCAGCAGCTTGCCCGTGGCATCCACGATGGCGAGCTTGCAGCCAGTGCGGATGCCCGGGTCGAGGCCCATGACGGTTTTCGCACCCGCGGGGGCGGCGAGGAGCAGATCCTTGAGGTTTTCGCCGAACACGCGGATGGCTTCGTCTTCCGCGCCTTCGCGCACGCGACCGAACAGATCGAGCGTCAGGTGCAGATGCAGCTTCACGCGCCAGGTGAGGCGCACGGTCTCGCGCAGCCAGGCGTCGGCAGGGCGACCGCGATCGACGATGCCCGCCCGCGCCGCCACCCGGCCTTCGCCTTCGGCGTGGCCCTGGTCGGCATCCACGCCCGGATTGAGGTCGATCTCGATCACGCCTTCGTTGCGTGCGCGCATCAGCGCGAGCAGGCGATGCGACGGAATCTTGGACACCGCTTCCATGTGGTCGAAGTAATCGCGGAACTTCGCGCCTTCATTCTCCTTGCCGGGAACGACGGTGGCGCGGATCTGGCCTTTCTCCCAAAGCCAGTCGCGCAACTCGCCCACGAGCGCGGCGTCTTCGGCGATGGTTTCCATGAGGATGGCGCGCGCGCCGTCGAGTGCGGCGCGGGTGTCGGCGATGCCTTTCTCCGCATCGACGAAGCTTGCGGCAAAGGTCTCCGGATCCAGCGTCGGATCGTCGCGCAGGCCCAAGGCGAGCGGCTCGAGGCCTGCTTCACGTGCGATCTGCGCCTTGGTGCGGCGCTTCGGCTTGTAGGGGAGATAGAGGTCTTCCAGGCGCGCCTTGGTATCGGCGGTGAGGATGTCCGCGCGCAGCGCGTCGGTCATCTTGCCTTGCTCGGCGATGCTATCCAGGATGGCCGTGCGGCGGTCTTCCAGCTCGCGCAGGTAGCGCAGGCGCTCTTCGAGCAGGCGCAACTGGATGTCGTCGAGGCCGCCGGTCACTTCCTTGCGGTAGCGCGCGATGAACGGCACGGTGGCGCCGCCGTCGAGCAGCTCGACCGCCGCGCGCACCTGTTCGGGCTTGGCGGCGATGTCCTGGGCAATACGTTGTTCGATGCTCTGCATGTCGTTCCTGTGCGTTGCTCGCCGGCCGAACGTCGGGCCGGGCCGCCGATGATAGCAAGCACAGGGAAGGCCCCGGCCGGATCGGCCGGGGCGGTGGGTCAGGCGTCGAAGCTGCCGCCCGTACGGCCGCGTGGCGCGGGCGACGCGACCTTGTCGGCGCGGCCGACAAGCACGTAGGTGCTGGCGAGGAGGTCATGCACACCCTGCTTGCGCTGGGTGAAGGCGGCGACGACGTAGAAGACCATCGGCACCAGCAACGTGAAAGCGTTGAGCAGACGGACCGCATTACGCCCTGCGGCGCGGCCCACGCTGATGCGACGGCCCTCGGTGTCGGTCACGCGGATGCCCACGGCCATCTTGCCCGGAGTGGCCTGCCACTTCGAGCTTTCAAAGAAGGCGTAGTAGACGAAGCCGATGACCAGCAGCACATAGGTGATGGGCTGCGCGGTGGCGGCATACGCCGTAATGGCTGCCGTCTGGTCTTTTTCCATCTCGGCGAACAGCCGGGTCATCGCCGCGCCCAGCCCCATGCTCAGGCTGATGGCGGTGAAGGGCACCATGAGGATGAGGTAATCGATCACCCAGGCGCCGAAGCGCAGCCAGAAGCCGGCGTACTCCGGCTCAGCGGTCTCGTGAACGCCCATGAAGGGCGGTGGCGGTGGGGGTACGGCGCCTGATGCGGGGCGCTCGTCGGGGAACAGTTCACCGAGAGGCCGCCAGTCGGTCATCCCCTCGTACCAGCCGAGTTCCTCCGGACGACAGGTGCCGTCGCGCAGCCACTGCCGGACTTCGTCTTCCCCATAGGGGCCGAAGCGCTCGCCGTTGCGTCCGATCCAGACTTGCATGGTGTTCCTTCCGCTCGCTTGCTCGATGTCGGAATGATGCCAGATGGGTCGTCGGCGCGCCGACTGCTGGATGGCAGGGTGTCGTCAGGCGGCGCGGCGCTTCAGATGGACGAGCAGGAGCGAGATGGCCGCGGGCGTGACGCCACTGATGCGCGAGGCCTGCCCGATGGTGGCGGGCAGCGCGCGCTTCAGCTTGAGCAGGACTTCGGCCGAGAGGCCGCGCACGCGGTCGTAGTCGAAGCCTTCGGGAATGGACGTGGATTCGTGACGTCGCTGGCGCTCGATGTCTTCGCGCTGGCGCTCGAGATAACCGGCGTACTTGGCCTGCACCTCGACCTGCATGGCGACTTCGGCGTCCTCAACGGCAGGGCCGAGTTCCGGGACGGTGGTGAGCGTGGCGTAATCCATTTCCGGCCGGCGGAGCAGATCCAGCGCGTGCGTCTCGCGGCTGACGGCGAGGCCCAGCGAGCGCTCGATGGCGGCGCCCAGCGCATTGTTCGGTGCCGCCCAGAGGGCGCGCAGCCGGGCGCTCTCGCGTTCGGCGGCATCGCGCTTGCCCTCGAGTCGACGGAAGCGCGCATCGGACACCACGCCCAGCGCGTGGCCCTGGGGTGTGAGCCGCAGATCGGCGTTGTCCTCGCGCAGGTGCAGGCGGTACTCCGCGCGCGAGGTGAACATGCGGTAGGGCTCGATCGTGCCGTTAGTGGTCAGGTCGTCGATCAGCACGCCGATGTAGGCCTCGTCGCGACGCGGGTACCACGGCGCGTCGCCGCGTACGGCCAGTGCCGCGTTCAGCCCCGCGATCAGGCCCTGCGCCCCGGCTTCTTCGTAGCCGGTGGTGCCGTTGATCTGCCCGGCGAAATACAGGCCGGGGATGCCCTTGGTTTCCAGCCACGGATGCAGGCCACGCGGATCGAAATAGTCGTACTCGATGGCATAGCCGGGCCGGGTGATGTGCGCGCGCTCGAAGCCCGGAATGGAACGGACCAGCGCGTACTGCACGTCGAACGGCAGCGAGGTGGAAATGCCGTTCGGATAGATCTCGAAGGTATCGAGGCCTTCCGGTTCCACGAAGATCTGGTGCGAGGTCTTCTCGGCGAAGCGCACCACCTTGTCCTCGATCGACGGGCAGTAGCGCGGGCCCACGCCTTCGATCTGCCCGCTGTAGAGCGGCGAGCGGTCGAGCGACGCGCGGATGAGCTCGTGCGTCGCCTCGGTGGTGTGGGTGATCCAGCAGCTGACCTGCCGAGGGTGATCGGCAGGCGAGCCCATGAACGAGAAGTGCGGCATCGGGTCGTCGCCCGGCTGCTCGTCGAGTACCGAGAAGTCGATGCTGCGGCTGTCGATGCGTGGCGGCGTGCCGGTCTTGAGTCGATCGGCGGCGACGGGCAACTCGCGCAGTCGCGCGGCAAGCGTTGTGGCCGGCGGATCGCCCGCCCGGCCGCCCGCGTATTGGGCCTGCCCGATGTGGATCTTGCCGGCCAGAAAGGTGCCGGCCGTCAGCACGACGCAGCGTGCGTGGAAGTCCAGGCCCATTTGCGTGCGTACGCCCGCGACACGGCCACCGTCGAGAAGGAGATCGTCCACCGCCTGCTGGAACAGCACGAGGTTGGGCTGGGTTTCGACCAGGTGCCGAATGGCGGCCTTGTAGAGCGCACGATCCGCCTGGCAGCGCGTGGCGCGCACGGCAGGCCCCTTGGACGCATTGAGCGTGCGCCACTGGATACCGGCGCGATCCGCGGCCAGCCCCATCGCGCCGCCCAGCGCGTCGATTTCCTTGACCAGATGTCCCTTGCCGATGCCGCCGATGGCCGGGTTGCAGCTCATCTGGCCGATGGTTTCGATGTTGTGGCTGAGCAGCAGGGTGCGCGCGCCGGCCCGCGCGGAGGCGAGCGCCGCTTCGGTCCCGGCGTGGCCGCCACCGACCACGATCACATCGTAGGTTTCGTCATGCAGCATGGGAGGGCGTGGGTAGCGGAATCGGGATCGATATTTTACGCGCTATGCGGCGTCGCGGCGGACCGCGTCTTCCCGTCTTCGGACGGGGTGCTGGCACGTCTTGTGCTTTTCACTACTCGCACTTCCTCCGGGCAGACGCAGCGCGATCATCCGCGCGCCGAGGCCGAACGCAGGGGTTTGGCCGAGTGCCGAAGGAAGGAAGCGGGGTGGGCAGGGATGCCTCATCCGGTTCGAAGAATGAGATCTGGCGCCCGGCGGTCTCAGGAACAGGGGGAATCCAGGATGACCGTGTTGCCGGGCGCCAGAAACCGAGTGACTGGCACAAAGAGCCGCGGCTATGGCCGCGGCTTTTCTTTGTTGAAGGTCACACTACACTTTTCCACTGAACCGTGTGTGACTTTTGCGTCAAGAAAGTGCTCTGTTTCGGCATTTGGTGACGCAGTACGTCAGTTTCTTACCTTCCGTGAGACCCTGCGTGACGCAGCGCACGATCAGCCAAGGGCGACGCGCCCGAGGATGTCGGTCAGGTCGCGCGACAAGTCCTTGCGAGCGGCAAGCTCCGCGACCACGGCATGGGCGGCCTCACGCCGCGTCGGCTCAAGCCGCTTCCAGCCGTTGAACGCCGTCGCCACTCGCGCCGCCACCTGCGGATTCAGGCCGTCCACGGCCACAAGCCGGTCCGCGAGCCACCGATAGGCCGCGCCGTCGGCGCGATGGAATCCCGTGGGATTCGAGCGGGCGAACGTTCCCACCAGCGACTGCACGCGGTTCGGATTCTTGAGCATGAAGCTGGGGTCGCCTTCCAGCGCCTGCACCCGGGCCAGCGCGTCGGCACCCGGAAGCTGCGCCTGCATCGCGAACCACTTGTCGAGCGCCAGCGCGTTCCCCTCGTAGCGGCGACGGAAATGCGCGATCGGTGCGATGGCCTGCTCCGGTGCCACGGTGGCGAGCGTGGCCAAGGCGGCCAGCCGGTCCGTCATGCCCGGCGCTTGTTCGTACTGAGCGAGTGCGAACGTGGTCGCAAGCGGCGCATCGATCAAGGCAAGCAGATCGAGCACGCGGCGCTTCAACTGACGACGCGCCTGGCTGGTGGCGTCCATCGCCGCACTGGTGGACGCACGGAGTGCCTCGTAGCGGACCCGCAAAGGGGCCGCCCCCACGCGCAGGGCCAACGCCAGCAGCATCGCCTGGCGCGCGGCGCGGATACGGTCCGGGTCGCGCTCGGCCTGTCGTTCGACCAGCTCGATTTCCCCGGGCGGGGTCAGCAGTTCGGCGAGCAGCGCATCGTCCAGCGACGCGTCGGCAAACAGTTCCGCGAGCGCTCCGGTCCAGGCGAGCAGCGCCGGGCCGTCGGCCCGGGCATCGCGGCAGTCGTCGTAGGCGAGGCCGGCCAACTGCTGGCCGGCCTCCCACCGATTGAAGCCATCTGGATCGTGGCGAAGCAGAATCGCCAGATCCTCTGGCTGGTAATCGCATTCGAGAATGACCGGCGCAGAGAACCCGCGCAGCAGCGACGGCACGGGTGCGGCGTCGATATCTTCGAAGACGTAGTGTTGTTCGGCCGTGTCGAGCACGACAGTGCGTTCGGTGCCTTCCGCGCGGGCCTCGTCTTCGAGGCGCAATGGGAGCGCACGGCCGGAGCGGTCGAACAGCGACAGCCGCACCGGAATCGGCAGGGCCTGTTTGGTCGGTTGGCCTGCCGTGGCCGGCGTGCGCTGGCGCAGTGTCAGACGGTATTGCCGCTGCGCTGGGTCGAAACGCCCTTCAGCCGTGAGTCGCGGGGTGCCCGCCTGTCCGTACCAGGCCAGATAAGACGACAGGTCGATGTCGTTGGCATCGCCGAGCGCCTCGATGAAGTCTTCGATGGTGGCGGCCTGTCCATCGTGACGATCGAAGTACAGGTCCATGCCACGGCGGAAGCCTTCGGTCCCGAGCCTGCCGGCCAGCATGCGCACCAGTTCGGAGCCCTTTTCGTAGACCGTGGCCGTATAGAAGTTGTTGATCTCGCTGTACTGCGACGGGCGTACGGGATGCGAAAGCGGACCCGCGTCCTCCGGAAACTGGGCGCGCCGAAGCAGTGCGACGTCCTCGATCCGCTTGAGCGGTGCCGAGTTCATGTCAGCCGAGAAGCTCTGTTCGCGGAAGACGGTGAGGCCTTCCTTCAAGCTGAGCTGGAACCAGTCGCGACAGGTGACGCGGTTGCCGCTCCAGTTGTGAAAGTATTCGTGGGCGACCACGGCCTCCACGTGACGGTACTCGTCGTCGGTGCTGGAATCCGGGTCGGCGAGCAGGTACTTCGCGTTGAAGATATTGAGACCCTTGTTCTCCATCGCGCCCATGTTGAAGTCATGCGTGGCGACGACATGGAAAACGTCGAGGTCGTAATTGCGACCGTAGGTGCGCTCGTCCCACTGCATCGACCGCACCAGCGAATCCATCGCATAGTCGCAGCGATCGATGACGTCGGCTTCCGCCCATACATGCAGTGCGACGGCGCGACCATCGGCCGTGGTGTAGTCGCGGCTGATCCGCTCCAACCGGCCGGCCACGACAGCGAAGAGATAGCTGGCCTTCGGATGCGGATCGACGAACCGCGCCCAATGACGCCCATCGGGCAGTTCGCCGCTACCGTCGGGATTGCCGCCCGCGAGAAGGACGGGGAAGCGCTGGCGGTCCGCGCGCAACGTGACGGTGTAACGGGAGAGCACGTCCGGTCGATCCGGAAAGAACGTGATGTGGCGGAAGCCTTCGGCCTCGCACTGGGTCAGCAGGAAGCCGCTCTCGCGGCTGCCGGAAAGGTACAGGCCTTCGAGCGCCGTGTTCTCTGCGGGGCGAAGCGCCACTTTCGTGCGAAGGGTGCAGTGCTCGGCATCGACGGCGATTTCCAGCAGACCGTTGGCGAGGATGTACTCGCCTTCGACCAGGCGCCGGTCGTCGACCGAGAGTTCGAGCAGTTCCAGGCCCTCGCCATTCAGCCGTATCGGTTCGTCGCCAGCCGCTCGTACCATCTGCAGCGTGGCATCGACCTCCGTGCGGTCGATGCCCAGGTCGAAGACCAGCGCCACGTGCTCGACGGTCCAGGCTGGCGGTCGATAGTCATCGAGTCGGATGACGGTGGTGGGGGCGTCGGAACGGTCGCTCATGGCTGACGTCATTTGTCGAATACGGTGGGCAGGCTAACATGCGGCCGGATTCGTCAAAAGGAACTCCCATGTCCCGTTTCGCCGTGACGCGCGCCGCCCTGGGTGGCGAGGAACTGGTGGTGCTGGTGGACGCCGATGCCGATCGTGAAATCCGCATTGCGCGCCGCGGCGCCACGGTTCTTTCGATAATGACCTGCCCGCCTCAGGGCCGCCGCGATATCGCGGATGGCTTCCGCGACGAGAAGGAACTGGTCGGGCACAAAGGTTCGCGATTCGCGATCATGACGCCGTTCGCCAATCGCGTTAACGATTCGCGCTACACATTTGAAGCAACTTCTTACGATTTGCAGCCAGGTGTCGTCGGCGCGGATCGTGCGAGCCGCCACGGCTTCCTGCGTGGCGTGACCTTCGACGTGAAGCAGCAACACGCCGACGACGAAAAGGTCTCCGTCACGCTCGTCACCTCGGCGATCCGGCCCGAGGTCAACCCTGGCTATCCCTTTGCGCTCGACGTGTCGATCACCTTCACCCTCGACGACAACGGCCTGAGCCTGGAAGCGATCACGCGCAACGTCGGCGAGCGCAATGCGCCCACGTTCTTCGGCTGGCACCCGTACTTCCGCCTCTCGGACCATCCGATCGAAGGCTGGGAGCTTCAGGTGCCTGGCGACAAGATCATCGCGACCGACAAGGACTTCATTCCGCTGCCCGGCACACGTGCATGGCAGGCGTTGGACAAGGCGGACCGCGCACTCGATTTCCGCACGACGCGGCCGATCGGAGACACGCAGCTCAATCACACCTACGCCGATCTGCAACTCGATGCCGATGGCCGTGCACGCACGCACCTGCGCGATCCCAAGAGCGGTGCGGCGATCGCCGTGTGGCAGGAGCGCGGTGTGATGCTTGTCTTCACTGCCGACACGGCCGAACGCGATGCCCGTCGCTCGGTGGCGTTGGAGCCGATGGAATGCATGCCCGACGCGTTCAATCGCGACGACTGCACACCGCTCATCACGCTGGGCCCGGGCGAGGAGCGTCGTTTCGTGTGTGGTGTCGAGTTCGCTTGATGAATCTGCCCAGTTTCGCTGAGGTGCGCGATGCGGCGGCGCGGATCGCGCCGCATGCACTCGTAACGCCCGTCATGCGCAGCGATCGCATCGATGCATTGGTGGGTGCGCCCATCGTCTTCAAGTGCGAGAACCTGCAGCGCGGTGGTGCATTCAAGTATCGCGGTGCGACCAACGCCGTCTGGTCTCTCGCGGAAGACGAAGCGGCCCGCGGTGTCGTCACGCATTCGTCGGGCAACCACGGCAACGCGTTGGCGATGGCGGCACGCGCGCGCGGCGTCCCCGCGCACATCGTGGTTCCCGAGGGCGCGGTAAAAGCCAAGCTCGATGCGATCGTCGCTGCCGGTGCGACGGTGCATCGTTGCGAAGCCACGACGGCGGCGCGCGAAGCCAAGGCGGCAGAAGTGCAGGCGCAGACGGGAGCCGTGCTGGTTCACCCTTACGCCGACGCGCGTGTCATGGCCGGCCAGGGCACCGTGGTGCCGGAAATGCTTCGTCAGGCGCCGGGTCTCGATACCGTGCTGGTGCCTGTCGGTGGCGGTGGCCTCGCGTCGGGATGCGCCATTGCCGCGCACGGTATGGATCCGTCGATCGTCGTGTTGGCAGCAGAGCCCGAGGGCGCCGATGACGCGGCGCGATCGCTGGAAGCGGGCGCCCGAGTGGGGCCGTTCGCTCCGCACACGATATGCGATGGGCTGCGCCCCCTGATGGGTGAGCCGAACTTCCATGCGCTGCGCGATCACAATGTTCGCGTGTTGCGCGTGAGCGACGCCGAGACGATTGCAGCCATGCGGTTGCTGTGGACCGAGTTGCGCCTCGTCGTCGAGGTTTCCAGCGCCACGGTGCTGGCGGCCGCGCTGCGTTACCCGCAGTATCTCGCCGGCCGTCGGATAGGCGCGGTACTGACCGGCGGCAACGTAGACATCGACGCACTGCCCTGGTGACCCGACCCATTGGCGCTGCGTCGATGACGGTTCGTGCCGTTTGTGGGCTACACAAGCCCACATGATGACGGTGGCGCCCAATGCGATGACGGCGTCATGCGTGCCGCGGGGCCCGTCCATACGTACGTTCGACTAGGCCGCCAGCGGACATCCTCGCGAAAGACGCGGCGATATTCTCGCCGCTCTTTCCGGGCAATTCGTGAGGTGGCAATGCGTTGCGCATGGGCCGAACACAGCGATATCGAGCGCGTTTACCACGACACCGAGTGGGGGGTTCCCGTCTACGAGGATCATCTGATCTTTGAGCGGTTTTCCCTACGTGCCGTGCAGGCCGGGCTTGCCTGGCGCACGGTACTCGTCAAACGCGAATCGTTCGTCCGCGCCTTCCACGGTTTCGACATCGCACGTGTCGCCGCCATGGGTGACGACGAACTGGCAGCGGTACTGGCCGATCGCGGTGTCATCCGCAATCGCCTCAAGATCAACGCCATACGCAACAACGCCCGTGCCGCATTGCGCGTCATCGATGAGAGAGGCTCGTTATCCGCGTATCTGTGGGCATTCGTTGGTGGCACGCCGCAGGTCAACGCGCGGCGGGGCGACGAGCCGCTGCCCATGCGCAGCGATCTGTCCGATCAGTTGAGCGAGGCGCTGCAACAGCGTGGCTTCCGCTTTGCCGGCACGGCGATCTGTCAGTCGCTGTTGCAGTCGGCGGGTCTGGTCAACGATCACGCGGTAGATTGCTTCCGCTATCGATGACGCGGCGTTCACCCTGGCTGCACCCGTGGCGGGTTGCCATGACGGCATGGCAACCACACGAATCGGCATTTCGGGCTGGCGCTACGCTCCGTGGCGCGGCGTGTTCTACCCCAAGGATCTCGTGCAACGAAACGAGTTGTCCTTCGCGTCGCGCCAGTTCCCCACGATCGAGCTGAACGGTTCTTTCTACTCGTTGCAGCGGCCGGAGAGCTATCGGTCGTGGTACGACGACACGCCACGTGGGTTCGTCTTCGCGGTCAAGGGGCCGCGGTTCATCACCCATACCTTGAGACTTCGCAACATCGAGAAGCCGATGGCGAATTTCTTCGCCTCGGGTGTGCTGGCGCTGCGCGAGAAACTCGGGCCCATCCTTTGGCAGTTTCCGCCCACACTTCGATTCGAGCCTGCGATCTTCGAGCACTTTCTGGCCTTGCTGCCGAAGACCACGCGGGCCGCGGCGGATATGGCACGCGGCTACGACTTGCACCTGAAGCGCGAGCCCTTTCTCGAGTTCGGGCGTAGCCATCGGTTGCGCCACGCTGTAGAAATCCGCCACGAGAGTTTCGTCGATCCTGCCTTCGTCACGCTGCTGCGCCGATACGGTGTTGCATTTGTCGTCGCCGATACGGCAGGCAAGTTTCCGCGCTATTTCGACGTGACCGCGCCGTTCGTCTACGTTCGTCTGCACGGCGACAAGCATCTGTACACGAGTGGCTACGGCGACGAGGCATTGGGCGAATGGGCGCGCCGTATTCGCGCATGGCGCAAGGGTGGGCAGGCGCAGGGGGATCCGCGCATCACTCGATCGCTCCCGCCCACGCGTGCATCGCGAGACGTGTACGTCTATTTCGACAACGATGCCAAGGTGAAGGCGCCAGGCGATGCGCTCACGCTCACGTCGATGGTCTAGCTGTTAGAACGGCGTCTTGCGACGCGATCCGCGCAGGTTCTCGATCGGGAAGCTGGCAATTTCGCCGCTGCCTTCGCGGCGCGACTGTCCTGCCGGCGGCCCCCAGGCATGGGCCGTCACGACTTCCCATGTGGAGGGAATCACGCCATCGGTGCGAAGGGACTCGTAGGCCTCCACCATGCGCTGGTAATGGCGCTTGCCGGTCAAGCCGCGAGGACGCTGCGCATCCGCGTTGTTGGCGCCCAGACCCTTGAGTTCGTCGAGCAACGCGCGGGGCGTGGGGTAGGTCAGCGTATAGCGTTCGGCGAACAGGACCGGATCGCGCAGGCCCTGGGCAAGCATCGCGTCACCCACGTCGTGCATGTCGAGAAAACGTGCCACGTGCGCGTACTGGTCGGCTTCCGCCCACGAAGCACGCAACTCCTTCAACGTGTCCGGGCCAAAGGTGGAGAATGTGAGCAATCCGCCGGGCTTGAGCACGCGAGCGCACTCGGCGAACAGGCGAGGCAGATCCTCGCACCACTGGAAGCAGAGGTTGGAAAACAGCACGTCCACGCTGCGATCCGGTACCGGTAGCGTGTACGCGTCGCCAAGCACGCGACCGAACGGTTTCAGCCAGGACGCATGCTGCTTTGCCTGCTTCAACATCGGCAACGCGAGGTCGATAGCGACGACCTGGGCCTTGGGGTAGCGCTTCTTCAATGCCGCACTGCCTCGACCCGTCCCGGCGCCGACGTCGAGGACCACGTCGGGCACCTGCTCGTAGATGTCGAGCCGATCGATCAACGTGGCTTGCACTTCGCGTTGCAATGCGTCGTGTTTCTCGTAGGTGTCGGCGGCGCGCGCGAAGTTGCGGCGGACCTGACGGCGGTCGAAATGGAAATCGCTCATGGGTAGGCGTCGGTAAATTCGGTCAGGACATCCGCCACGGCGGCGGCATATCCGATGAAGGGGGCATGCCCGGCGTGGGCGATTTCCTCGAAGCGGCCACCTGCGGCGTCGGCGGACCAGCGCATGGCGTCGGGATGGACGATGCGGTCGCGGCGCCCTGCGATCCAGAGGCTGGGTGCATCGATGGCGGCGAGGCGGGGGCGCAGATCTTCGCTTTCCAGCAGGCGGATGCCTTCCATGAGCACGCGCGGGTCGGGTTCGCCGCGCGAGAACGCCTCGTCCTTCAAGCGGCGCGCTTCGCCGCGCGGATCGGGGCTGCCCATCGCTTCCAGGGCGATGAAGCGCTCGACGGTGGCGCGATAGTCCACTTCCAGATCGGTGGCCAACTGGCGCACCAGCGCGGGATCGTTGCCGTGCGGCCAATCGTCCGCGCGCAGGAAGCGAGGCGTGGCACACATGGGGACCACGGCACGAACCGCCTCGGGTACATCCAGTGCGGCCGTCAGTGCCACCAGGCCGCCCATCGACCAACCAAGCCATACGGCAGGCGGCGTTACCGCGGCGATGGCGCGGGCGCAGGCACCCGGCTCCAACGGCACGCGCGAGTCGCGCGAATAGCCGTGCCCCGGCAGGTCGACGACGTACATCGTGTAGTGCGTCGTGAGCTGTTCGACCAGCGGCGCCAGGATGCCGCCATGCATGGCCCAGCCATGCACCATCACCATCGGCACCGGCCCGGTGCCATGGACTTCGACGTGGAGGTCGCTCACGGAGGCGAACTCGGCGCGAGCGACGGATCGACGGCGCCGCGCGCATCGAAGACGAAACAATCGCCGCGCCAGTGCGCACCGCCCACTTCCTCGAAGTACTTGAGGATGCCGCCTTCAAGCTGGAATACGTGCTCGATGCCCAGCTCGCGCATGTGGATGGCAGCCTTTTCGCAGCGGATGCCGCCGGTGCAGAACGACACCACCGTCTTGCCTTCGAAGCGTTCGCGATCCGCGGCGACGGCAGCGGGGAACTCCGTGAAGCTGGCGAGGCCGTACTCCACCGTGTTCTCGAACGTGCCGGCGCTGACCTCGTAGTCGTTGCGCGTATCCAGCAGGACGACCGGGCGACCTTCGTCGTCGTGGCCCTGATCGAGCCAGCGCCGCAGGTCCGTCGGCAGCACGTGCGGCGCGCGTCCTTCGGCGGGGCGAATGGCCGGCGCGCGCATTGTGATGATCTCTTTCTTCAGACGTACGCGCATGCGCGCGAAGGGCGGCGCATCGGACACGCTTTCCTTCGGCGCCAGGTCTGCAAAACGCGGGTCTTGGCGCAGCCAGTCGAGAAACTCGGCGATGGCGTCGCGCGGTGCGGCCAGGAACAGGTTGATGCCCTCCGGCGCGAGCAGGATCGTTCCCTTGAGCGCCAGCGCCTCGCAGCGCTCGAGAATCCGGGCGCGCAGCCCGGCGAGATCGTCGAGACCGACGAACTTGTAGGCGGAAATATTGAGGATCGTCATGGGCGTAGCCGGGGTTCGCGACCGGTCATTATACGACCGCGCCCTCTGCCGGGCGGGGCAGCCTCGCCAGCGCGTCCAGCAGGGCGTCGATCTGCGCCGCGGTGTGGGCAGCGGACAACGTGATGCGCAGGCGCGATCCCTGCGGCGGCACGGTGGGCGGACGGATCGCCACGACGAGGAAACCAGCGGCTTCCAGAGCCCCCGCCGCGGCCACGGCGGCCACCGGGCTGCTCATCGGGAGGGGCTGGATGGCGGTGGCCGACGTGGTCAGGGGCAACCCGAGCTGCGCGGCGCCGACGCGAAATCGCGCGATGTTGGCCGCGAGGCGCTCCCGCCGGCCTTCGGGGTCGGTGCGCACGAGCCGCACGGCAGTCTGCGTCGCGGCGGCCAGCGCAGCGGGCATGGCCGTGGTGTACACGTGGGTGCGGGCGAACTGGACGATGCCCTCGATCCATCGCGCGTCCCCCGCGAGAAAGGCGCCCGCACATCCCACCGCCTTACCGAGTGTGCCCATCAGGATCGGCACGTCCCGGGTGCCGAGGCCCGCGGCCGCGACCGACCCGGCGCCACCCGGCCCCCTCACGCCCAGGCCATGGGCGTCATCGACGTAAAGCATGGCGCCGCGATGGCGGCATACCGCGGCGAGATCGCGCAGTGGGGCCACGTCGCCGTTCATGCTGAAGACGCCGTCGGTGGCCACAAGCGCGGGAAGATCCGGTCGCGCGTCGAGTTGCCGGGCGGCGCCCGCGGCATCGGCATGCGGGTAACGACGCAGCTCCGCACCGGCAAGCATCGCCCCGTCGATGAGGCTCGCGTGATTGAGGCGATCCTGTACGCAGAGCGCCTTGTGGCGCGCGGGCGATGCGCCCGCCCCAAGCAGAGCCTGCAGTGCGCCGAGATTCGCCATCACCCCGGTGGAGAAAAGCAGGGCGCGCTCGCGTCCGGTCCAGTCGGCCAGCTCTTCTTCCAGCGCCGCGTGAGCGCCGCGGTGGCCGGACACGAGATGCGCGGCACCGCTACCGACGCCTTCCGTCGAGGCTGCACGTATGAGCGCGGACACGACATCCGGATGCGCTGCGAGACCCAGGTAATCGTTGCCGCAGAAATCGACGAGCACGCGATCGCCGACTCTGCGGCGCCCGTCGGGCAGCACATCGCAGACGCGCGCCCGGCGCAGCAGACCCGCCTGCTCGCGTTCGACGCGCGCGGCGTCCAGTCGCGCGAGCAGGTCCGGTCGCATCACGCCGCTGCGTGCTCCACGATGTCTGCATGCACGGTGCCGGGTTCGAGGACGACTTCCAGCGGCTTCAGGCCGAGACGGGTGAACAGGCGGCGATCGTGTTCAACGTCCGGGTTGCCGGTGGTGAGCAGCTTTTCCCCGTAGAAGATCGAGTTGGCACCCGCGGCGAAGCACAGTGCCTGCAACGCGTCGTCCATGGTTTCGCGACCGGCCGAGAGCCGCACGACGGACGCCGGCATGAGGATGCGCGCGACGGCGATGCTACGCACGAACTCGAACGGGTCCAGCGCTTCGGTGCCGTCAAGCGGCGTGCCCGCGACCTGAACGAGGCGGTTGATCGGCACCGATTCCGGATGCTCCGGCAGGTTCGCCAGCGTCATCAGCAGGCCGGCGCGCTGCGCGCGCGACTCACCCATGCCCACGATGCCGCCGCAGCAGGTCTTGAGTCCCGCAGCGCGGACGTGATCCAGGGTGTCGAGACGATCCTGGAACTCACGCGTGTGAATGATCTCGCCGTAGTAGTCCGGAGAGGTATCGAGGTTGTGGTTGTAGAAGTCGAGGCCAGCCGCTTTCAGCGTGTCGGCCTGCGGTTGGGTCAGCATGCCCAGCGTGGCGCAGGTCTGCAGGCCCAGGCCTTTCACGGCGCTGACGATCTCGGCCACCTTCGCGACGTCCCGGTCCTTAGGAGAGCGCCACGCGGCGCCCATGCAGAAACGGCTCGCGCCGGCCTCTTTTGCCGCCTGGGCTCGGGCAAGCACCGCCTCGACACTCATCAGCTTCTCGGCTTTCACGCCCGTGGCGTAGCGAGCTGCCTGCGGGCAGTAGGCGCAATCCTCGGGGCAGCCGCCGGTCTTGATCGAGAGCAAGGTCGAGACCTGGACCGCGTTCGGGTCGTGGTACTGCCGGTGCACGGTCTGGGCCTGGAAGAGCAGGTCGTTGAACGGCAAGGCGAAAAGGTGCTCGACCTCCTCGCGGGACCAGTCGTGGCGGATGGCTGCGGTCATGGGGGGTATCCCGGCGGGCGAAGACGCGGAGTGTGAAAACCCGCCGGGATGATGTCAACCTTAACAGCATGGCAAAGGTTGACGGTGGCCTGGTCGGCGCTGCCGTACGATGGTTCCGGGTTTCCACGAGGAGGGCGTGCGCATGAGCGAAGGTCAGGGCAGCAGCGGCAACGTGCTGGCAGCGATCTGCAGTTTCTTCATTCCGGGACTGGGCCAGCTCGTGCAGGGCCGTGTCTTCAAGGCGCTGATCATGTTCGTACTCGCCGCCGTGCTTTGGGTGATCTGGTTGGGCTGGATCATCCACCTGTGGTCCATCGTCGACGCGGCGATGTATCGGCGCGACTGACGGGCCATCGACGCATGGAAGCGTCTTTCTGGAAGCGATGGTTCGGTGCCGCCACGCGCTTCTTCCTGCCGGCGCGTTGCCTGGTGTGCGCCGGTGCGGGCGGTGACGACATCGCATTGTGCGACGGATGCCGCGCCGCGCTCTCGCGCAACCTGTCCTGTTGTGGACGCTGTGCACTTCCCCTGCCGATACCGACGCCGATCTGCGGCCAATGTCAGCGCGCACCGCGTCCATGGGCCGATGTGTGGGTACCTTTCTCGTATGCGTGGCCGCTCGACATGCTGGAGGCCCGCTTCAAGTTCGCGGGTCACCTCGCTGCCGGACGCGTGCTTTCCACGTGCTGGCTCGACGCCGGACCGCCGCCGTTGATGCCCGAGTTGATCGTGCCGGTGCCGTTGCATCCGAGCAGGCTGCGCAGTCGCGGGTACAACCAGGCGCTGGAACTGGCACGTCCGTTGGCGCGACGTTATGGCCTGCCGCTGGCGCACGACGCACTGCGTCGCACGCGCGGCACCGAAGCGCAGACGCTGCTCGATGCCGGCGCACGTGCACGCAACGTGCGTGGCGCCTTCGTTGTGCAACACGCGCCGGTGCAACGCCATGTCGCGCTGGTCGACGACGTGATGACCACTGGCGCCACGCTCGCCGAATGCACGCGTGCACTGCACGCGGCAGGGGTCGAACGTGTGGACGTATGGGCGCTGGCGCGCACGCCGTTACCGTTCGATCGGCCGACACCTCCAGCGGAACGTATCCCTGGAGATGCGCCCGCGCGTCGATGATGCGACCGGGCTCATCGAGGCATCGGTCGTC
>Ga0209674_100482_pt1 | contig 17029 bp, 12 predicted proteins | sample AraplaCvi_mMS_r2_FD_184279 | JGI IMG/M metagenome (GOLD analysis project Ga0209674, IMG submission 184279) | Arabidopsis root microbial communities from North Carolina, USA - plate scrape CL_Cvi_mMS_r2 (SPAdes) (version 2) | ecosystem: Host-associated > Plants > Roots > Endosphere | place: USA... | reverse complement strand
ATCGAGCTGCACGAGCGCCTGCAGGCGTTGCAGCGGCTGGCCGGGCCGCGCGACCCGGAAGGCCCGGTCGCGGCGGTGTCCATGCTGGAGACGCTCGCGCGCGAACTCAAGGACGGCAAGCTGCGCCTCGCCGTGACGCGCCGCGAATGCCTGCTGCTCGAATGCCTGATGCGCCATCCGAACGCGCCGGTGCCGCGCGACCAGTTGATCCGGTATGTGTGGCAGGACAAGGACGATGTCGATCCATCGAGCGTCAATCTCGTGGTGTCGCGGCTGCGCCGCAAGCTCGCGCGGCATCTGCCCGATGTCCGGATCGATACGGTGAGCCGCTACGGCTACCAGGTGACGCTGCCGGACGCATAGCCGCGCGGCCCCCCCTGTACGAACGGGCGCGTTGCCGATGGCAGCGCGCCCGTCGTGCGTTTACGAGCCGAAGAACGGCACACAGAAATCGGGCGGGCCGACGCAATCGCCGGGGCCGTCGGGCTGCGCGCCGGCGCAGCCGGACAGCATCACGCCGGCCGCGATCGCGACGAGCGCAACACGGGCGGAACGAACGAGCAAGGGACGAAGCTTCATGAATGACGGGTGATGCGAGGGGTGGGCGGCGCGCGCCGGGCAGCACGCCCGGCCGCACGGCGGTGCGCATCAATGCGAATAGAGCGTGGAGTCCAGGTACTTGATCTGCCCGTCCTGTTCGGCGTGAACGAGTTCGGCGTAGACCTGGGCACGCGTTTTCTCGTGGATCGGCTGTCCGTACGGCGGCACCCACTGACCCGCGGCCTGCGCGCCGGGCACGCCGTCCTTGGTGGCGGCCGGCGTCATCTGCATCGCGTGGGTACTAGTTTGCGCGAACGCGGGAACGGACAGCGCGGCACACGTGGCGAGCAGCGTGGAAGCGACGATCGTGGCGGTTTTCATGTTCGGAATCCTCATGATGATTGACTGGATCATCCCCGGTGCGGCCAGTCGATGCCGCGCGTCGGGTTGAGGAAAAGCATAGGTGAGGGGGGCTATCGGATCGGCATACGCAACGTGAAAAGAAATTCATGCGCCGGCGCGTTCCGCACGGACATGAATGCGGCGTATCGCGAGGATGAAGAAGGTTTCATTTTTCGGGCCGTTTCGATAACGGCGCTGTCACGCCCGCTGCCTAAATTGTGCGCCATCGCATCGCGGACGGAGCGGCCGTTCCACACCGGCCGGCGATGCGAGAAGACCGATCCACTCTAGCGAAACCATCATGAAGAAACTTCTGGCAATCCCGGCAGCGGCTGCGTGCCTGCTTGCAGGCGCGGCGCATGCACAGAGCAGCGTCACGCTGTACGGCACGATCGACGCGGGCCTGGACTACATCAGCAACCAGAAATCGGCGGCCGGCGCGGGGCCCGCTTACGGCGTGCAGAGCGGCAACGTCAGCACGTCGCGCTGGGGGCTGCGCGGCAACGAGGATCTCGGCGGCGGCCTGGCCGCCGTGTTCACCGTCGCGAACGGCAAGTTCGGCAACGGCGGCGACGAGTTCGGCCGTCAGGCCTGGGTCGGTCTCGCGAGCCGCCAATGGGGCACGGTGACGCTCGGCCGGCAATACGATTTCCTGGTCGACTTCATCGCGCCGCTGTCGGCGACGGGCTCGGGATTCGGCGGCAACCTCGCCGATCACCCGTACGACAACGACAACCTCGCCAACGACACGCGGATGAACAACGCGGTGAAGTTCCGCAGCGCAGACTACGGCGGCTTCACGTTCGGCGGCGCGTACGGCTTCAGCAACCAGGGCGGCGGGTTCAGCAACAACAACGCGTACAGCGTCGGCGCGCGGTATGCGAACGGTCCGCTCGACGTGGGCGTGGCGTACCTGCAGTCGAACCAGCCGGGCGGCGTGAATGCGCCGAAGAACACCGGCGGATCGCTGAGCAGCTCGGACGGCGATGCGATGCTCGCGGGCGGACGCTGGCGCACGTTCGGCGCCGGCGCGCACTATGCGTTCGATCATGCGACGATCGGCTTCGTCTATACGAGAACGATCCTGAACGACCCGCGCGAACTGTCGCAGGGCGGCGCATACGGCACCGTGAACGGCCAGTTGCTGACCTTCAGCAACTACGAACTGAACGGGCGCTACTTCCTGACGCCGGCCTTCTCGCTGGGCGGCTCGTATACGTTCACGCAGGGCCGTTTCGACGATGCGGGCCGCAGTATCGCGCCGAAGTGGAACCAGTTCATGCTGCAGGCCGACTATGCGCTGTCGCGCCGCACCGATCTCTATCTCGAAGGCGTGTATCAGCGCGTGACGGGCGCGGACGGTGTCGCGGTGCTCGGCAACGCGGGGATCTTCAATCTGGCCGCGTCGGGCAACGATCGCCAGGCGGTGGTCGCGGCCGGCATCCGTCACAAGTTCTGACCGGCCGGGCCCGCGAAAAAAAGCACCCGTCGCGATGACGGGTGCATCCAAACGCGACACGCTCCCCACGTGCCGCAACGGGCTCAGGTCGTCGAACGCGCCGGCGTCGCGTCCGGCGCTTTCGCGCCGGACGCTGCTTCGTCGGCCGACCACCCTCCGCCCAGTGCCGCGATCAACCCGACCGCCGCCAACTGCCGGCGCGTATTCAGTTCCAGCATCGCCACCTTCGTCTCGAGCTCGGTAGTCTGTGCGGTCACCACGTCGAGATAGCTGACGACGCCGTCCCGATAGCGCGACATCGACAACTGCAACGTGCGTTCGGCCGCGTCGAGCGCTTCCTGTTGGCGATCGGCTTCGTCGCCGAGATGGTGCGTGAGTGCGAGGTTGTCTTCCACCTGCTGGCACGCATCGAGTACCACCGCGCGGTATTTCGCGCCGTTCTCGGCCAGCTGCGCGTGCGCCTGGGCCGTGAGCGCCTGGCGGCGGCCGCCGTCGAACAGCGTGAGCGCGAGGCTGGGCCCGATCGACCAGATCTCGTTCGGCGCCCTGAGCCAATGGCCGAGCCCCGAACTCTGGTATCCGCCGATCAGCCCGAGCGTGATGTCGGGGAAGAACGCCGCGCGCACCACGCCGATCTGCGCGTTGGCGGCCGCCATGCGGCGTTCGGCGGCCGCGACGTCGGGCCGCCGTTGCAGCAGCGTGGCGGGAATGCCGGCCGGGATCGCGGGCAGAAACGCCACGCTCAGGTCCGGCGCGAGCGCGAACGACGAGGCCGGCACGCCGGTGAGCGTCGCGATCGCGTGCTCGTACAGCGCGCGCCGCGCCCGCACGTCCTCGGCCGACGCGCGGGCCGAGTCGAGCTGTGTCTGCGCGCGCGAGACGTCGAGATCGGATGCGATGCCGCCCGCGTGCCGGCTCATCGTGAGTTTCAGCGCACGCTGGTACGTGTCGATCGTGTCGGACAGCAACTGCTGCTGCTGGTCGAGCCCGCGCAGGTTGAAGTACGCGTTCGCGAGGCTGGCCTGCAGGCTCAGCTGCACCGATGCGAGATCGTCGGCGCTGGCCTGCGCGTTCGCGCGCCCGGCCGCGACCTCGTTGCGCACCTTGCCCCACAGGTCGAGGTCGTAGTCGAAGCCGGCGTCGAGCGTGTTCGAGCCGTACACGTTCGGCTGGTTCGCGCCGCGCAGCGGGCGCGTGGCCGATTGCCGGTTGCTCGAGACCTGCGCGCCGAGGCCGATGGTCGGGAACAGCCCCGCGCGCGCCTGATCGAACAGCGCGCCGGCTTCGTCATGGCGGGCCACCGCGGCGGCCACGTCGGGGTTGGCGGCCGCCACCCGCGCTTCGAGCCGGTCGAGCACCGGATCGCGGAACGCCTTCCACCAGCCGTCGCGTGCGATGCGGTCGGCCGGCTGTGCCGGCTGCCAGCCGCCCGCTTCCTTGAATTGGGCAGGCAGCGCGGTCTGGGGCGGATGATAGACGGGCGCGAACGAGCAGGCGGAGAGGAACGCGATACTGGCGAGCATCGCGCAGAGCCGACGCGGGTTAGCCATTCGCACGCTCCGTGTCGCGCACGGCCGCCGCGACGGTGCCGGCCGGCGTCGCGAGCCGGACGCGGTCGCCCGCGGACAGCGAGTCGGGCGGGTTGTCGATCACGCGATCGTCGGGCGCGAGGCCGGTCGCGATCTGCACGTGCGTGCCGAGGTCGGTCGCGATCGTGACGGGCTTGAGCACCGCGCGATCGTCCTTGCCGACCACGGCGACCTGCAGGCCGGCCTGGCGGAAGATCAGCGAGCTGGCCGGAATCGTCAACGCGTGGCTGCTGCCGGCCGGCAGCGCGAAATGCACCTCGGTGTATTCGCCCGGAATCAGCTTGCCGTCGCGGTTGTCGACCATCAGCTGCACGAGCAGCGTGCCGGTCGAATCGGCGATCGAATCGTCGGTGTCGGCGAGCGTCGCATGGAAGGTCTCGTCCGGATGCTCGGGCACGGTCAGCGTCGCGCTCATGCCGGGGCGGATCGCGGCGGCCTCGTTCTGCGGCACGCTCACGTAGACGCGCATCCGGTGCACGTCGGACACGGCGAACAGTTCGGGGCCGGCGCCGCCGCCGGCCGAGATCAGCTGGCCGATGTCGGTCTTGCGCGCGGTGACGACGCCGTCGAACGGCGCGACGATGCGCTTGAACGCCTCCAGCGCGTCGAGACGCCGCACGTTGGCCTCGTTGGCCGCGACGATCGCCTGCTTGGCGGCGAGGTCGCTGGTCTTCTCGTCGGTTTCCTGCTGCGACACGGAATCCTGCGCGAGCATCCTGGTCCAGCGCGCGGCCGTGGACGCGGCCAGCTTCTCGTTGGCGAGCGAGCTCTGCAGGTCGGCGCGCGCCTGCTGAAGCTGCTGGTCGAGCTCGGGCGTGTCGATCAGGCCGAGCAGCTGGCCCGACTTCACGTGCGCGCCGATATCGGTGTACCACGCGTGCAGGTAGCCCGACACCTGCGCATGGATCGGCGCGCTTTCGAACGCGGACAGGTGGCCGGGCAGCACGAGCGCGGCGCCGTCGCCGCCGGTCGTCGGCGTGTAGGCGACCACGGTCGGCACCGCCTGTTCGGCGGACCATCGGGTCATTTCCTGTTTCGCGTGCGCGCGGCCTGCGATGCCAGCCGTCACGATGCCGACCGCGACCAGCGCGGCGATCGTGGCGACGAGCTTGAGGTTGGGTAGCCGTTTCGGCGACTTGATTTCGATCTCAGTGGACATGGGAAGCTCCGGACGCGGAAGGGAAGGAAGCGCGGGGTGCGTCGTGTTTCAGCGCATCGCGCCGATGCACGAGGCTGAACACGACGGGAACGAAGAACAGTGTCGCGATCGTCGCGCACGCGAGGCCGCCGATCACGGCGCGGCCGAGCGGCGCGTTCTGCTCGCCGCCGTCGCCGAGGCCGAGCGCCATCGGCGCCATGCCGATGATCATCGCGAGCGCGGTCATCAGCACGGGCCGAAAGCGCGTGAAGCCGGCTTCGAGCGCCGAGGCGAGCGCGTTGCCGGTTTCGGCGAGACGCTCGCGCGCGAAGCTGACGACGAGGATCGCGTTCGCGGTGGCCACGCCCATGCACAGGATCGCGCCGGTGAGCGCGGGCACCGACATCGGCGTGTGCGTGGTGAACAGCATCCAGACGATGCCGGCCAGCGCCGCCGGCAGCGCGGAGACGATCACGAACGCATCGGCCCACGAGTGGAAGTTCACGACGATCAGCAGGTAGATCAGCACGATGGCGCCCGCGAGCCCGAGCAGCAGGCCGGTGAACGCGCTGTTCATGGTTTGCACCTGGCCGCGCAGCGTGACGGTCGAGCCCTTGGGCAGGTCCTTCGCGGTGGCCTTGACGATGCTGCCGATGTCGGCGGCGACGGCGCCGAGGTCGCGGCCCTGGGTGGTCGCGTAGATGTCGAACAGCGGTTCGATGTTGTAGTGCGACACCACCGCGTTGCCGACGCCGCGCGTGATCGTTGCGAGACCGCCGAGCAGCTGCGACTGGCCGTTCGCGCCGGTGACAGGCAGGTTCTGCAGCGCCGACAGCGTGGTCATCCGGTACTGCGGCGTCTGCGCGACGATCGGATAGGACACGCCGTTACGCGGATTGAGCCAGTAGGTCGGGTCGACCTGGCTGGTGCCCGCGAGCGTCGCGACCACCGAGTTCGTCACGTCCTGCTCGGTGATGCCGAGCTGGTCGGCACGCGTCCGGTCGACCGCCACCGTGAACTGCGGATAGGTGCTGGCCTGCTGGATGCGCGGGTCGGCCACGCCGGAGATCAGGCGCAGCTTGCGGTACAGCTCGCGCGCATAAGCGAGGTTGGCCTGCTGGTTGGGGCCGGCCACCTGCAGGTCGACCGGGGCCGGTGCGCCGAAGTTGAGGATCTGGCTGACGATGTCGGCGGGCAGGAACGAGAACGTGGTGCCCGGATAGGCGCGCGGCAGGCGTTCGCGCAGCTCGCGCACGTAGTCGGCGGTCGGTGCGTGGTCGTGCGACAGCGAGATCAGGATGTCGCCGTCCTGAGGTCCGAGCGTGCCGCTGTTGTTGTAGGTCAGGTTGATCCCGCTGTTCGGCAGGCCGATGTTGTCGACCACTTCGCGCAACTGCGCGGGCGGGATCACGCCGCGAATCGTGTTTTCGATACGGTCGAACTCGGCGGCGGTTTCCTCGACACGCGTGCCGACCGGCGCACGCACGTGCAGCGAGATCTCGCCCGAGTCGATCGTCGGGAAGAAGTTGCGGCCGAGCCACGGGACGAGCAGGAACGATGCGGCCACCACACACAGGAACGCGACGACGAACGGCTTGCGGCGTGTGAGCGCGAGGCCCAGCAGGATCCGGTACGACGCGCGCACGGACTCGAAGCGGCGCTCGAATGCACGCTGGAAGCGCACCAGCGGATTGCGCGACGGCGGCGCGTCGTGCGCGCCGGCATGGCCCGCATGCGAATCCATGATCGCCGCGAGCTCGCCCGACGCGTGGCCGGCCGACGCGTGCGGCTTGAGCAGGTATTGCGCGAGCATCGGCACGAAGGTGCGCGACAGCACGAACGACGACATCATCGAGAAGATCACGGCCTTCGCCATCGGCACGAACAGGAAGCGCGAGATGCCGTCGAGCATCAGCATCGGCACGAACACGATGCAGATGCACAGCAGCGAGACGAGCGCCGGCATCACGATCTGTTTCGCGCCGTCGACGATCGCGGTGCGCGTGTCCTTGCCCTGTTCGAGGTGCCAGTTCACGTTCTCGATCGTCACCGTCGCGTCGTCGACCAGAATCCCGACCGCGAGCGCGAGGCCGCCGAGCGTCATCACGTTGAGTGTTTCGCCGGTCGCCGCGAGCAGCGCGATCGCCGAGAGCACGGCCAGCGGGATCGACGCGGCGATGATCAGCGTCGAGCGCCACGAGCCGAGGAACAGCAGGATCATCAGCGACGTCAGCGCGGCGGCGATGATGCCTTCGCGCGCCACGCCGCTGACGGCGCCGTTCACGAAGGTCGACTGGTCGCCCATCGTGACGAGCTTCAGGCCCGGCGGCAGCGTCTGTTCGACCAGCGGCAGCTTTGCCTTCACGCCCGCGATGATGTCGAGCGTCGATGCCGAGCCGTTCTTCAGGATACTCATCAGCACCGCGCGGCGGCCGTCCACGCGCACGATGTTGCCCTGCGGCGGGTAGCCGTCACGCACATGCGCGACGTCACGGATATAAATCGTCGTGCCGTCGACCGACTTGATCGGCAGGTCGTTCAACGCGTCGAGCGAGAGCGGGCTGTTGTTGAGCTTGATGTTGTATTCGAAGCGGCCGATCTTCTGCGTGCCGGCCGGGATGATCTGGTTCTGCTGCGCGAGCGCGTGCGCGACGTCCTGCGCCGACAGCCCTTTCGACTGCAGCGCCTGCGGGTCGAGGTCGATCTGCACTTCACGTGACTTGCCGCCGTACGGCGTCGGAATCGCGACACCGGGCACCGACAGCAGCTGCGGTCGAATGAAGTTGACCGCGTAATCCGCCAGCTTCTGTTCGTCGAGCGTGTTGCTGGTCAGCGCGATCTGCAGCACGGGGACGGTCGACGCGTTGTAGTTGAGGATTTGCGGCGGCGTGGTGCCGGGCGGCATCTGTTTGAGCACGGTCTGCGAGATCGACGTGACCTGCGCGGTCGCCGTGCGGATATCGACGGTCGGCTGGAAGAAGATCTTCACGATGCCGTAGCCGCGGAACGATTGTGACTCGATATGCTGGACATCGTTGACCGTCGTGCCGAGCGTGCGTTCGTAGTACGTGATCACGCGTCCGGACATGTCGTCCGGCTGCAGGCCGGCGTAGTTCCAGACGACGCTGATCACCGGAATGCGGATATCCGGGAAGATGTCGATGGGCGTGCGGAGTGCCGCGAGCGGACCCGCGATCAGGATCAGCAGCGCCAGCACGACGAACGTGTAGGGCCGGGTGAGCGCGAGCCGGACAATTTTCAGCATGGGGTGCTGCTCCGTTCAAAAGCGTCGTGAAGAAGAGCCGGATGCGCGCGGCTTCGGGAAAACACCGATACGCAGCCGATGACCGCATTCTGCGGAGCGGCCCCTAACAGCCGGTCGCTAAAAAGATGAAAGAAGTTTTAGGTGGCGGCGGCCGGATTCAGCCGAGCATGTAGCCCGAGCCGCGGATCGTGCGGATCAACGGTGCCGCATCCGGACGGTTCACCTTCTTGCGCAGGCGGCCGACGTGGACGTCGATCAGGTTGGTGCCCGGATCGAAGCGGCAGCCCCACACCGCCTCGAAGATCATCGTGCGCGTGAGCACGCGGCCGGCGTGGCGCATCATGAATTCGAGCACGCGCAATTCGGTCGGCAGCAGCGCGAGCTCGCTCGCGCCGAGCGTGACGCGGCGCCGCACCAGGTCGAATGCGAGCTCGCCCGCGCGCAGGACCGTCTCGACCTGCGCGCCGCGCGGCCGGCGGCGGATCAGCACGTCGATGCGCGCGCACATCTCGTCGAGCGAGAACGGCTTGACGAGATAGTCGTCGCCGCCCGCGCGCAGCCCCTGGATGCGCTGGTCGACGTCGGACATCGCGCTCATCACGAGCACCGGCGTGTCGAGGCCGACGCCGCGCATCGTCGCGAGAATCGTGAGCCCGTCGAGATCCGGCAGCATGCGGTCGAGCGTCACGACGTCGTAGTCGGCACTCATCGCCCTGGCCATGCCGTCGCGGCCGGTGCGCGCGACGTCCACCTGGTGGCCGGCGGCGCGCAGTGCCTGGGTGATGTGATCCGCGATCAGCGGATCGTCTTCGATCGTCAGGATGTGGGGCATGGACGGGGCGGCCCGGGCGGAATCAGGCGGCGGCGCGCTCGGGCGCGCGATAGTGTTCGACCACGTAGTCGATGAAGCTGCGGACCTTGGTCGACAGATGGTTGCGGCTCGGGTAAAGCATCGAGATGCAGCGCGCGCCGCCGTTCACTTCGTAGCGTTCGAGCAGCGGCACCAGCGCGCCGCGTGCGAGATCGTCGGCGACGAGCGGGTGCGGCAATTGCGTGATGCCCATGTGATTGAGCGCCGCGATTCGCACCATCATGCTGCCGGTCGAGGCCAGCGCGTTGCCGGTGTAGACGCGGTAGGAACCGTCGACGTCCGAGAATTCCCAGCTGCGCGCGGTGCCGTTCGACACGGTCAGCAGGCTGTGTTCGTTCAGTTCGACGGGGTCGTTCGGCGTGCCGTGGCGCGCGAGGTACTCGGGCGACGCGACGACCACGTCGCGCACGCTCGTCAGCATCCGCGACACGAAGGTCGCGTTGACGAGGCGGCGATCGTCGCAGAAGCAGACGTCGTAGCCGCCCTCGACCATGTCGACGTGCGTGTCGAACGTGGTCACGTCGAACCGGACGCGCGGATGCCCGTCGCGATACGCCGACAGCAGCATGCCGAGGCCGGCCGCGACGGAGGTCGCCGACGCGGCGATCCGCAGCGTGCCGCGCGGGTCGCGCGTGACCTGCACGAGGTTCGATTCCATCTCGTCGAGCTTCTCGATGATCGAGCGGCAACCGTCGAGATATTCGCGGCCGGTCTCGGTGAGGGACAGGCTGCGGGTCGTCCGGTTCAGCAGTCGCATGTTCAGGTGCGCTTCGAGCATGCCGACGCTGCGCGTGACCGCGGCCGCCGACATCCCGAGCTGGCGCGCGGCGAGATTGAAACTCGACAACTCGACTACACGCGTGAACACGCGCATCGCTTGCAGTTGGTTCATGGTCCGCCGAAGGAAAGAATTGACCGTTCGCATGCGCCGCCGACGCATCGCTCGATGCGTGCCGCCGCGCGTGACCGGCAAGGTAGCGAGCCGATTATGGGATGCGGGCCGGCGCCGGACACTTAAAAAACGACGCGGAATGGATGAAATTTCGTTTAAGGAAGCGGCGGACGAGGCGGGGGATGAGGCGTGCGCGAGCGGGGCGGCATTCTCGCCTGACGCTGCGATTCACTGAACACGCGTGTCGTCGACGGTATCGACCCTGCCATCGAGATCGTCGTGCGTCGTGACGGCGAATACGCGATTGTCGCAACGGCAGTCAACCTAAAAATAAATTCATGAAGCTGCATCAAATCTTCAGGTGCGCGCGCGACGCGGCTGCCGATAATGGGCCGATACGAGTAGCCACGAGGAACGCAATAATGACGCAGCCGCTGAGTATCAAGATGATCCAGGAACACGGCAAGCCGGTGGTGCTGGTGTCGGTCGAACGGGGCGCCGCGGTGCTCGATCCGGAGGACGTCGATGCGGTCATCCAGTATCTGAGCCTGTTGCGCGCGTCGATGCAGCCGGCCGTGCCCGAGATGCCGCCGCGCGCGCAGCAGTTCGTGACGGAGATGGACCCGTGCTGGTATGCGGAGCGCCATCCGCTGTACGGCGGCGCGGTGCTGTTGCTCCGGCACACGGGGCTCGGCTGGGCGAGTTTCGCGCTGCCGCCGCGGAGCCTCGAGCGTCTGCACGGGTCGCTCACGCAACTGCTCGAGGACGAGCAGATGGTGGTCAGCCTGCCGAACTGATTCGGCGCGTGGGTCGATCGCGCCGGCCGGGGCCGGCTTCCGGTACACGGGAAGCCGGCCCCTTCGCGCGATCGCCTAGAACGTGTGGCGCAGCCCGATCCGGCCGACCGCCTGCCGGCCGCTCGACGACGGATCGAAGCCCGCGACCTGCGCGACGGCGCCGCCCGACGCCATCTGCAGTGCCGCGAGTGCATAGATCGCCGTGCGCTTCGACAGCTCGTACTCGGCGCTCGCGTTCAGTTGCCGGTAGTCGGGTTCCTGGCCGGTCGCGTGGTCGCGGCCGGTCGTGTAGGTGTAGCCGAGGCCGAAATTGAGCTGGCTCGTGGCGGCGAGCGTGCCGGCGATCTCGTAGTTCTGGAACTTCACGTCCTGCGCGTCGTCGCCTTGCTGGAAATCGACGTTGGTGAAGTTGCCCATCAGCTTGACGTTGCCGATCTGGTACGACGCGCCGGCCGCGAAGATGTTCTGGCTGCGCGCGTTCATGAGCGCGTCGCCGTACACCGCGTTCGTGTATCCGCTGCCGTTCTGGTAGCTCTGCACAGCCTGCTCCGGATCGTTGACGCGCAGGTAGCCGACGCCGGCCGAGAACGGCCCGTTCGTGTAGGCGAGCGCCGCGCTGTACGCGGCGTTGTCGGAGAAGCGGCCGGGCTGCCCGCCGAACGAGTAGAGCGCCTCGGCGGTGAAGCCGGCGATCGTCGGGCTCGTGTATTTCACGGCATTGCTGATCGCGAAACCGTTGTCGAGGTTGTCCATGTCGTTCGGGTGCGAGAAATACCAGCCCCCGTAATAGTCGTTCAGCGAATACGGCTCGATCAGGTCGACGATCGGATCCCACTGCCGGCCGAGCGTCAGCGTGCCCATGCGTTGGTCGGACAGCCCGACGTAAGCGTTGCGCGAGAACGCGAGGCCGCTGCCGAGCCCGCCGTTCGTGGAATTGAAGCCGCTTTCGAGATCGAAGATCGCGGCGAGCCCGCCACCGAGATCTTCCTTGCCGCGCAGCCCCCAGCGGCTGCCGGCGCTGACGCCGCTCGCCATCTGCCACAGGTGCTGGCCGTCGACGTTCGACGCGAAGTCGATCCCGGTGTCGATGACGCCGTACAGCGTGACGCTGCTTTGCGCATGCGCGTGGGAGAACAGGCCGCAGCAGGCGAGTGCGCACGTCATGCGCAGCAGCCGTGTCGTTTTATTCATGGATGAAGGTCTCGAACGGAGGTTGACGGATATTGTTCGCAGTCCTTGTTTAAAGGGCTGGTCGTCGAGAATATAGCTGCGTCAAAAGCGTGCGGATCGGCAATTCAGTCTTTCAGTTTTTGCGTTGGTTTCGTGCCTGTGGGCGGTCGACAACGCGGGTGTTGGGCGCTGTGGGTTGTTCGCTTCGGGGTGGGGGCTTGGGGGATGACTCCGCGCTTCGCAACGCGACCGACATTGACGACATCGATGCGCAGCGCGCCAGAGTTTGAATATGCCCGGATCTTGAGGTTTCCGATCGACGATGACCTGCGAGTTATTTTCAGATCAGGCGTAATTTTCAGCGAAACAATAATTCTTCCCGATCCGGATTTTTAATTATTGGCGGGTTTGATTCAATTCAAATATCAATCGACGAATCAAATTATTGAGCAATGGAGTCGGCCATTCCGGTGGCCTCCGAACGCGAAATTCCGGTATCGATCATTCACGATCGTCAAACGCCAGAATCCGCGTTACGTCAGGGTTGAAGGGCGAAGAATCCAGGAATGGATGATTCGATGCCGCGAATCAAATGATTATCAATGACGGACGTTTATTTTTCCGGTTTTTGCGGATAAGGTTCGACTCGGTGAAAGTGATTTGTCAGAAAGCATGGCGATTGATCATTGCTTGCCGCGGTTTCATTCGACCGCCGCTTTCGCCGATCAGCATGCGCGACGACGCGTCGACAGGAATCTCTTCGCGGAATCCGGCGACCGGCTCGATGTGCGCATATCCGTTTCGACATTCATGCCATGAGAGGGCTCATGAACAAGAACATCCGCAGCTACGTTGCTTCCGTCATGCCACGCGCGCTGGCCGGTGCGGCACTGCTGGTCGCGGCGGCCGGTGCGCACGCGCACGGCCGTTTGACCGAACCGCCTTCGCGCATCGTGCTGTGCACGCAAGGCCAGAATCCGAACTGCCCTGTCGACGCGTGGCACGCTAACGCGATGGAGAACGGCAAGTTCTTCCCCGCGACGCAAAGCGGCCTGTCGGATCCGTTCGCGCCGGACGACGCGAAGAATGCCGCACCACCGAAGGACGGCGAAATCGCCGGCGCCAGCACGAATGGCCCGCTGCCCGTGCTGAACGAGCAGTCGCCGGGCCGCTGGCAGAAGATCCCGCTACGGCCGGGCGCGGTGCAGAATTTCAAATGGGAATTCAGCGCCGTGCACAAGACGCGTCGCTGGAACTACTTCATTACACGCGCCGACTGGAACCCGTCGGAAAAGCTCACGCGTGCGCAGTTCGAGCCCACGCCGTTCTGCACGATCCAGAATCCCGGCCAGCCATACTGGAACCCGAACGCGAACCTGGTGCCTCAGCAGCCGACCATTCACGCGTGCCGGCTGCCGATGCGTAGCGGCTACCACGTCATCCTTGCAGTCTGGGAAGTCGCGGATACGGCGATGGCGTTCTATCAGGTCGTCGACGCGATCTTCACCAATGGCGATACGACACGCAGCCCGTTCTGATCCGGCCGCGACATGACGCGCCCGGCGACGCCGGGCGCGTCATGAGTTGAAGAACCCGTGTGAGGAGCGCGGTGGGCGGCACTGACACGGCAACCGGCTTACCCGGCAACCACCTGGTTGCGGCCTTGATGCTTCGCGCGGTACAGGCGTTCGTCGGCCTTGCGCAGGATCGCGTCGATCGTCTCGCCGTCCCGGCCGAATTCGGAGGCGCCGACACTCACGGTGACCTTGATCGGTTCGCCGATGCCTGCTTCGAACGGCGCGCCGGCGATCGCCGCGCGGATGCGCTCGCCGATCGACCGGGCAGTGTCCAGCGCGGCTTGCGGCAGCAGCACCATGAATTCCTCGCCGCCCACCCGCGCAACGCCATCGTACGGCCGGATCGCATCGGTGCATTTGTCGACGAAGCGTTGCAACACCTGATCGCCCGCCTGATGCCCGTAACTGTCGTTGATCGCCTTGAAGTGGTCGAGATCGAGCGCGAGCAGCGAGAACGGCGCGCCGTTGCGCTTGGCCCGGTTGATTTCCGCTTCCACGCTTTCGATGAATTGCCGCCGGTTGGTCGCGCCCGTGAGCGGGTCCGTGGCCGCCAGGTGCTCGAGCTTTTCGTTGGTCCGTTGCAGCGCCTGCAACGCGCGCTCCGTCCTGGCCATCGCGTCCCTCAACCGGGCAAACAGCTCTGCCTGGCTGTAGATCTTCGAAAAGGAACGGGTCGTTTGAAAGGCCTGCACCACGCCGAAACTGAGCAGGAAGAAGCCGGCTGCGAAAATCGCATGCGCGAGCCACCACATGTGATTCCACGGCCGCCCGAGGATGAAGGCGAGCGACGAGAGTGCGAACGACGTGACCGAAATGCCGTAGATCGTCATCAGCGGCGAGCGGATGCGGCGTACGACCAGCGCAACGACGTTCACGGCCGAGAGCAGCAGTGCGCCGCCTTCCATCGACAGGCGCACCCACAGGTGGCCGGCTACCGGCGAGAAGGCGATCACGGCGACCGCGACGTCGACGAGTCCGAACAGCGCGAGCCAGGGCAACCAGATGCGGGGATCGGCGCGGGTCGTTGCGCTGTCGGCCTTGTGACTATAGGTGAGCTGCCCGACAAGGATCAGGATCGACATGGTCAGGCGCGATGCCGGCCCGTACAGCAGGAACAGCCAGATGTTGTGATGCGCCATGCCGGTGAACAGGCCATGCAGCGCATAGATGACGGAAAAGCCCAGAAAGCCCAGCGTAAGCCAGCGAAGCAACGGCTCACCCGACAGGCGATAGCAGCGCCAGCAGACATACGTGACGAACGCGCCTTCGAGCGTGGCGGCCGCGATCGCCAGCTCGTGAAAGGCGTGATTCTCGAATTTCAGCGACGGGTCCTGGAAGAAGTACAGGTAGGCGATCAGATAGGCGGGCAGCAGCGCGAAGCCGACCAGCAGGAGCCTCGCGTACACCCGGGTGACCAGTTGGGCGGTGCGGGTCGACGCTTGGGGGGCGAGATCGACAGTCATGTTCGGCCTCCGGGTTCGGTGGATGCATCAAGGACGGCTACGTGACGTCATCGCGGGTCGGCAGCCAATACGATGAAGCCCGATCGCGTCGTCTGAATTTCGTTGTTTTGAACAATCAGCCAAATGGCTGCGGGATATCCGGTTAAATTATCGAATGGCGATAATTGCAATATGGCAATGCGATCGCGTGAATATTTCTGGTTTCGATATGGGTGAAAATACTCGATTCAAGGGTTGATGCCTGACGATTATGTAGTATAACCAATCGAAACGCGGGCGTCGGATTGAAGCATCACTACATCGGTCGTCGAAAGACCGGTATCCGCCACCGCGCGGCAGGCACGCTATCCCAAGCCTGCGTGACGGCTTCACGTACCGCCTGCATCGCGCTTGTGAAGGATATCCGGCCTTGTGCGAAAGTGGCGTGCACATGCTTCACCAGCATAGACCGAAGTCGCAGTTTTTTTCGTCGTAGATATAAAAACAAAATCAATATCGAAATTTGTCTTCGGACGGCAATTTGTAAGGTTGATTTCTCTTGAATTCGACCTGGGCGGAGCGTTGTCAATCGAAAGGGGAAGCCACCGGGTGGAGGAGCCGCATGGCTGATCTGATCACGATGTTGATTCGGTAGTCCGTATCAATGGTGCAGACGCTTGCCGTCCGCATGACGTGGCGGGTTTTCGTTACGCCCGTGTGGACGGAGCGCGTCTTCCTGAAATCTTCCCCGGCATGTATCGCGTGAAAGACCGATGCCGGCAATGCGTAAAACGCGATGAGGGCGTGAAAATGAAGAGCAACCGATCCGGAATCATGCAGCGATCGACCTTGAAGGGCGCGCTGGCGCTTCTGCTGGCATGGTCGTCCTTCGGCACCGGCACCGCCGCGGCAGCCGGGACGGGTACCGGCACGGCGCCGGCATTCGTTTATAGCCCGTACAAGGACGCGACGATTTCGATGAACTGGAACACGAACGTCATCTCGTCGAACATCACCGGTCAGATGCGCCCGGTGCTGTCGGTGCTGCCAGCCGGTGTCCGTACGCTGACGCTCGCGTTTGCGACCGGCGAATGCGGCAGCGAGAACTGGGCGGGCGTCGACGGCGGCGCGATGGCGGCCGCCAACGTGCCGCTTTTCACTGCTGCCAATGTGAATTACGTGATTTCCACCGGCGGCGCGGCCGGCATGTTCACGTGCGGGTCGGATGCGGGCATGGCGGCCTTCATCAATCGTTATGCATCGAACAACCTCATCGGGATCGACTTCGATATCGAGGGCGGGCAGACACAACAGGTGATCGACGATCTCGTCCGGCGCGTGGCGGTCGCCCAGCAGAATTATCCCGGCCTGCGCTTCAGCTTTACGCTCGCGACACTGGCCCCTTCCCAGCAGGGCGCGACCACGGCCGGCTCCTGGGGCGCCAGCGCCCCCGACAGCTTCAACGTGTACGGAGACTGGGTCATGCAGGCGATCCAGGCGTACGGCCTGAAGAACTACACCATCGACCTGATGACGATGGACTACGGGTCGGCGGGGGCGGGGAACTGCGTGGTCGCGAACGGCACCTGCCAGATGGGACAGTCGGCGATCCAGGCGGCGATGAACCTGCACGATCACTGGGGCGTGCCGTACAGCCAGATCGAGCTGACGCCGATGATCGGCGGCAACGATGTGAGCGGCGAAACCTTTACGCCGGCGGATGCGGACACCGTTGCGCAGTTCGTGAAACAGAATGGCCTCGTGGGTGTCCACTTCTGGTCGTTCGACCGTGACGTCGATTGTCCGCCCGGCGCCGCATCGTCGACGTGCAACTCCATCGGCGGCGTCGGTACGCTCGGTTATACGAACCGGTTTGCCAACGACCTC
>Ga0209674_100479_pt1 | contig 17192 bp, 14 predicted proteins | sample AraplaCvi_mMS_r2_FD_184279 | JGI IMG/M metagenome (GOLD analysis project Ga0209674, IMG submission 184279) | Arabidopsis root microbial communities from North Carolina, USA - plate scrape CL_Cvi_mMS_r2 (SPAdes) (version 2) | ecosystem: Host-associated > Plants > Roots > Endosphere | place: USA... | reverse complement strand
AACGCCCGAGTGTTGCGCCACGTGGCGGCCCGGTGCCGCTACCTGGCAACGCTGCCTGCCGCACCACCGTCCCATTGCACCGCTGCAGCCAGCTCGACAGCGGTGAGCGCGAGGCTGCCGGTCTGCGACGCCGCCTTGAACGCCACGACATGTCCATCGTGTCGCGACAGCTCGGTGGCGCCGGTAGCGGTCAACGCCTTGGCCCGCGTCTCGTCGGTGGTGAGCAGCACCAGCAGCGTGCGATTGCCGGCGACGAAGCGCACGCCGCTGAGCGCGCCGGACGCGGCCAGGTCGGCCGATGCCAGCGGTATGGCGCGCACCTTGCCCGCCCAGCGCGGCGGAGCGACGAAGGTGTAGCCGGCCGCGTCGTCGCGCCACGAAAAGTGCTGCATCGGATCGGGCGCGGGAGCGGGCTCCCGGTGCGTGCCGGGCGGCGGTGTCGCGGATGCGGCGAGGGGCAGTCCGAACAGCAGGGCGAGAACGAGGGTTTTCATGACACCTCCAGCGAGACTTCGGCCAGCCTACGCCAGTCGGCGCCCCGGCGCGTCAAGCACCTCGATCGGCGGACGCATCGTCGACCACGGCTTCGCGCCCGCTGGCCCGGGCAAACAGCACGATGCCCATGACAATGACGACGGCACCTGTGGAGGCCAGGGGCCCGGGGACCGCCTCGTGCAGGAACACGGCGCCAATGACGGTGGCGAATAGCAGTTCGGCTGCCTGCATCGCCTCCACGGCGGCCAGCGCCGTGGGCCGGCGCCCTACCCGCTCCGTCGCATGGAAGAACAGCACCGTGGCGATCACGCCGGATGAGAGAGCCACGCCGCCAGCTAGCAGCACCTCGGTCAAGGTCGGCGCGCCCACCGTGAACCACGTGATGGCGGCGAGGATCCACCACAGCGGCCAACTCGCCAGCGTCATGCCGAACACCCGTTGCACGGCCCCGAGCTGGGTGCCGGTGCGCTCCAGATGCAGAAGAATCTTTCGGTTGCCGAGCGGATAGGCGAAGGCGGCGAACACGACGGCGCCCACGGCCAGCCAGGCCGACGCATCGAGTGCGCCGTGTGCGTGGCCGAACTGCAACATCATCACGCCCATGACGATCAGCGTGCCGATAGCCAGCGGCGCCACGTGCCAGCGTGCCCGCTCGTCGCGGTAGATGAAGGGCGCCATCAACGGCCCCGCGAGCACGGTCATCTGGAAGCTGCCGGCGACCAGCCATGACGGTCCGCTGCTCGCCGCCCAGGTCAGCGGCACGCCGAACAGTACGAAACCCACGCTGCTCCACAGCAGCCAGGTGCGCGGATATGCACGCAACTCCCGCGGCAAGGCGCCCGTACCGCCCTGAAACGGCAGTACCGCGGCCAGCAAGGGCAAGGTGATGAGGTAACGCAGAATCACTGCCCACTGCCAATGACCGCCGCCACTCACGACGGCGCGATTGAGCACGTAGGTCAGGGTGAAGAACAGCGCGGAAAGCAGCGCGATGAGGATCGCCCCGAGGGACGTCGCGCGGCCGGCACGAGCGATCACGCGCTCGCTTCCATGTGCGTGAGCAACAGTCGCAGGCTCTCCCGGCCTTGCCAGTCGTTGACGGAGAGTTCGTACGCCACGCGCATGCGCGTCGGCGGCGGCGTACCGTCGTAGCAGTTGAACATCACGGCATCCAGCGGCGCACCGCCTTGCGTATGGCGCAGTTGCAAGCGCAGATGACGACTACCCATCGGCTTCCATGAGGCGCACTCGACCCGCGCCTCGAACAGCGGAGGCGGAAACGCCTGCCCCCACGGTCCCGCATGACGTAACTGTCGCGCGAGATCGAGCGTGTGGTCGCGGTAGTCGAGTTCGCCATCGGTATGGACGAGCGCCTGCAGGCGTTCCTCATCGAGATGTCGCCGCGCCACCGCGTCGAACGCCGCCGCGAAACGCTCGATGTCACTGGCACGAAGGCTGAGCCCCGCTGCCATGGCATGACCGCCGAAGCGCAGGATCAGGCCCGGATGCTTCGCGTCGATCTCCGCGAACGCATCGCGGATGTGGAAGCCCGAGATCGAACGCGCCGAGCCGCGCAGCTCGTCGCTGTCGTCTCCCGCAGGCGCGAACGCCACGACCGGCCGATGCAATTTTTCCTTGAGCTTGGAGGCGACGAGGCCAACGACACCCGCATGCCAGCCCGGATCGAACAAGGCAACGCCGACGGCATCCACGTGCGCGGCACGCGCCACCATGGTCTCGGCTTCCTCCACCATGCCCGCCTGCATGTCGCGGCGTTCCTGGTTGATCGCCGACAACTGCTCCGCATAACGCCGTGCGATGCCTTGGTCGTCGGTAAGCAGGCACGCCACGCCGAGCGACATGTCTTCGAGACGCCCCGCTGCGTTGAGGCGCGGGCCGACGGCAAAAGCGAGATCCGTGGCACCGACGGTCGCCAGCGAGCGACCACTCGCCTCGATGAGCGCGGTGATGCCCGCGCAGGCCTTGCCGGCGCGCATGCGCTTCAGGCCCGCTTCCACCAGCACGCGGTTGTTGAAATCGAGCGGCACCAGATCGGCGACCGTACCGAGCGCGACGAGATCCAGCAGCGCGCCGAGATCCGGTTCGCCCTGTGGAAAACGCCCCGCGCTGCGCAACGCCGCGCGCAGGCCGAGCAACAGATAGAACATCACGCCGACACCGGCCAGCGCCTTGCTCGGGAAGCCGTCGTCGGCAAGGTTCGGATTCACGATCGCGTCGGCATCCGGCAGCGTGTCGCCCGGCAGATGATGGTCCGTGACGAGCACTGCGATGCCACGTGCACGCGCCGCCGCGACACCGGCCACGCTCGCCACCCCGTTATCGACGGTAACGATGAGATCGGGCGTGGGCTCCAGCGACGCCACTAATGCCTCGCTGAGCCCGTAGCCGTGCACGAAACGATTCGGCACCACGTGGCTGACGTGGCGCGCGCCGAGCAGGCGCAGACCGCGCTCCGCCACCGCCGTGCCCGTGGCACCGTCGCAGTCGTAGTCGCCTGCGATGACGATGCGCTGGTCCGCTTCGATCGCGCGCATGAGCAGCGCGACAGCCCGATCCATGCCGCCGAGCAGGTGTGGCGGCAACAGGCGTGCGAGACGGTGTTCCGCGTCTTCAGGCGTGCAGACGCCACGCGCGGCGTAGATGCGTTGGATGACCGGATGCACGTGCGCAGGCCAGCCGCTCGGCGCCGTTGTCACGATGCGCTGGCGCCACACCTTCGCCGTCATGCCTTGCGCCAGAAGCGAAGACGGTGGCGGCGGTGCAGGCTCACGCGCTGCCCATCGGCGAAGGCCAGGCGGATATCCGCACCGGCCAGCAGGCGCGCTTCGATGGCGGGCCACCACGTACGTTCGAAAGCATCCGGCTGGATGTCCTGAAGATCGAGCAGTTCGCAGGCGGCGTTGGCCGAATCGAGGCTCGCGAATTGCGAACGCGCCTGTACGTCCACGTTGGCACGATGGGCAAGTGCCCAGGCCACGAGATCGTCGCTGTAGACGCGGTTGAGGCCCGTCTCCACCCACGCGGGCAGCGTACCCGCACCCCATAGCCAGACGCTGTTCACCGGCGGCAGGCCCTGCCGCGTGCGATGACGATTGACCGGATGGTTGTGCAATACGACCTGCGCTTCGTTGAGCAAGGCACGCCATCGGCGGCCGCCGTCGCCTTGCGGCAACTGCGTAAAGAAGTCGGCACCCAGGGCGTCTTCGGGCTCGGGGAATGCGGGCACTTCGGCATAGCTCGGCAAGCGAACTTGCCAGTGCGCCGCATCACCGATGTGCAGCTGCATGCCTTCGGCGTCGAACGTCTCCGCCAGCGCATCGACGAGTGCCTTCGCATCGTTGCCATCGAGCACAAGATTGCCGCAGGCCAGGAGGCGCGCACCATTCAGTTCCGCCTGTATCCAGGCGGGGTCTGCGCAAAGCCAGAGCGCGCCTTCCGCATCGCCGGCCACCGACTGGCGGATCAGCGCGGCGACCGGCAAGGGCCCCTCGGGCCAGCGAAAATGTTCGGACAAGGCACCCAGGTAACCGGGCGCAGCGGCGGGCAAGGCGGTGCCACGCGCGACCCAGGCGGCAAACGACTGCGCCGAGGCAAGCTTCTCGCGCCCAGGCAGCAGCACATGAAGCATGGGCGCCACCGTCACGCCTCGATCTGTTCGAGGATGCCGAGCCACTCGAGTTCGAGCGTTTCCTTCTCGCCACGCAATGCCGCCTGACGCTGCCCGAGCGCCATGAGGTCGGCCGTGGAACCTTCGTAGACGGCGGGATCGGCGAGCTTGGCTTCAATGGCGACGAGTTCGCGGTCCATGCCTTCGATCAACGACTCGATCTTTTTCACGCGGGCGCGCAGCGGCTTTTCCTTTTCGCGCTCCTCTGCCGTGAGCTTGCGCCGCTCCTTCGCCGACGCCTGCACCGGCGCAGCGGCCGGGGCCGAAGCGACGGCAGCCGTCTTGCGCGTCGTGGCGCGGCTGCGCAGCCAGCGGGCGTAGTCGTCGAGGTCGCCGTCGAACGGCTCGACCGTGCCATCCGCCACGCGCCAGAATTCGTCGCAGACCATGCCCAGCAGATGGCGATCGTGCGAGACGAGAACCAGCGCGCCATCGAACGCCGCCAGTGCATCCGCCAGCGCTTCGCGCATGTCGAGATCGAGATGGTTGGTCGGTTCGTCGAGCAGCAACAGGTTCGGCTTGTCCCAGGCGATCAGCGCGAGCGCAAGTCGCGCGCGTTCGCCGCCGGAGAACGCATCCACCGGCTCGAACGCACGGTCGGCGGGGAAGTTCCAGGTACCGAGGTAATCGCGCAGTACCTGCGCGCCCGCGTTCGGCGCCTTCTCCTGCAGATGATCGAACGGGCTGGCGCCTTCTCTCAGGCTTTCCACGGTGTGCTGCGCGAAGTAGCCGATGCGCGTGTCCTTGTGGAAACCGCGTTCGCCACGCAACGGCACGAGTTCGCCGACCAGCGATTTCACCATCGTGGATTTACCGGCGCCGTTGGGGCCGAGCAAACCGATGCGATCACCCGATTCGAGGCCGAAGGCCACGTCGCGCAACACCACATGATCGCCGTAACCGGCGTCGATGTGATCGAGCTGCAGCATCGAGGTCGGCAAGCGATCGGGCTCGGGAAACGAAAAGCTGAAAGAACGCTCGGCGCGGACGGCTTCGGTGCCGGCCATCTTCTCCAGGCGCTTCATGCGCGACTGCGCCTGCTTGGCCTTGCTGGCCTTGGCCTTGAAGCGGTCGATGAAGGACTGCAGGTGCGCGCGTTCCGCCTGTTCGCGCTCGTGCGCGATCTGTTGCTGGCGCAGGTGCTCGGCGCGTTGCCGTTCGAATGCGCTGTAATTGCCGGTGTACAGCTTCGCCGTTCCGTCGTGCAGGTGCATCGTGTGCGAGATCACGCCGTCGAGGAATTCGCGATCGTGCGAGATGATGAGCAACGTGCCCTGGTAGCGGCGCAGCCATTCTTCGAGCCACAGCACCGCATCGAGATCCAGATGGTTGGTGGGCTCGTCGAGCAGCAGCAGGTCCGAGGGGGCCATCAGGGCGCGGGCGAGATTGAGGCGAACGCGCCAACCGCCCGAGAACGATGCCACCGGCCGTTCGTGCGTTTCCGGTGCGAAACCCAGGCCATGCATGAGCCGCCCGGCGCGGGCGCGCGCGTCGTACCCGCCCACTTCCTCGATGCGCAGGTGCGCGGCGGCGACGGCTTCGTGATCGTCGGCAGCGAAGGCATCGGCCTCCGCCTTGAGCGCGGCCGCCACCTCGACGTCGCCGCCGAGCACGTACTCGATGGCGGGATCGGGCAAGGCCGGCGTCTCCTGCGCCACCGAAGCGAGGCGAATCCGCGACGGCATGTCCAGATCGCCCACCTCGGGCTCCAGTTCGCCCTTCAGCGCAGCGAACAAGGTGGACTTGCCGCAGCCGTTGCGGCCGATGACGCCCAGGCTCCAGCCGGTCTGGATCGTGAGGTCCATCCGCGACAGCAAGGTGCGGCTGCCCCGACGGAGGGCGAGATTGCGGAACGAGATCATGAGTTGGGCGACAACAGCGGGAGGCGACTGCGCATGATAGCCGCCCCGGCCGCTGCCGTCCGCGAAACGCGACGCAGGCCACAGGTGCGCGATCCGTCGCGCGCCGCCCATGGCGTGCCCTGGGGCGATCTGTTACAACGGCGTCCTGCGCCGCATGGGGAGCGCGACGGAGTCATCATGAAGACCTTCAAGCCTGTTCTTATCGCGATCGCGCTGGCGCTCGTGTCGGCCTCCATGGCCTCGTCCGCCCTTGCCGGAGACACGCTGCTCATGCAGCGCGTGCAGCAGGAGCAGTCCATGAACCTGCCCCGCAAGGGCATGAGCATGGCCGAGGTGGAGCGGCGTTTTGGCCAGCCCACGGCGAAACTCGATGCCCGCGGCGGCGGCAGCCGCAACCAGCCGGTGATCAACCGCTGGATGTACCCGGGCTACATCGTCTATTTCGAACGCAGCCACGTGATCCACACGGTGCTGAACACTCCTGCCGGTAACAACACCAGCCCCGCGAATCCAAGGTAGGCATCCGGGTTACTGCCTGCCCTGTGGGAGTCGCCCTGGAGGCGACAGGATCTTGCCGGTGGGAGCCAGCCTGCTGGCGATGGGGGCTTGCATTGCTGCTACACCGCTTCGTTGGCTTATCGCCACCAGGGTGGCTCCCACCTTTGCTCCTCGCACCTTTGCTCCTTTGGGCTCCCACATTGTTCTTTCGATCCGTGGGGCTTTCTTCGCTGAAGCGGTTCCCCGCAGTCGGCTAGAATGGCGGGCTTCCCCTCTGTCGCCCCGCCGCCATGACCGAACCGACCTCTTACCGTCTGCCCGCCGAATGGGAACCGCAGGCGGGCGTGCTGATCGCCTGGCCCCATGCCGATACCGACTGGGCCGACCGCCTCGACGAGGTGGAGAGCACCTATGTGGCCCTGGCGGCGGCTGTGACGCGCTTCGAGCCGCTGCATGTCATCGTTGCCGATGGCGCGCTGCGCGAGCGCGCCCGGCTGGCCATCGAGCAGGCCGGCGCGGACATGTCACGACTGCACTTCATCGAACTGCCGTACGACGACACCTGGCTGCGCGATTCCGGGCCGATCACCCTCACCGGCCCATCGGGCGTGCTGCTCAACGACTACCGTTTCACCGGCTGGGGCGGCAAGTTCGGCGCGGAACGGGACGACGCGATCATCACCGGACTGCTCCAGCGCGGCGTGCTGAGCGGCCTGCCGCACAAGCGTATCGACTGGGCGCTGGAAGGCGGCGGCATCGAGAGCGACGGCCGCGGCACGATCCTCACCACGTGGAAGTGCCTGCACCAGCGTCATCCGGAGCTTTCCCGCGAGACGATGACCGACACGCTGGCGAGCACGCTGCATGCCGACCGCGTACTGTGGCTCGAGCACGGCTACCTTGAAGGCGACGACACCGACGCCCACATCGATACGCTGGCGCGCTTTTCCGAGGACGGCGGCATCGTTTACCAGGCGTGCGACGACGCCAGCGATCCGCATTTCGAGGAACTGGCCCAGATGGCCTCGGAGCTGGCGGAACTGCGTACGCCGGAAGGCGCGCGCTACGTGCTGCATCCGTTGCCCTGGGCGCAGCCGATCCTCGACGAAGGCAGGCGGCTCGCGGCGTCCTACGCGAACTACCTGATCGTCAATGGCGCCGTGCTGGTGCCCGCCTACGGCGACCGCGTGGACGCGGAAGCCGCCCGGATCATCGGGTTGGCCCATCCGGGCCGCGAGGTGGTCCAGGTGCCGTGTCGTCCACTGATCTGGCAGAACGGCAGCCTGCATTGCATCACCATGCAGTTGCCCGCGGCGGTTGCCGCCTGACTCACTTGCAAGCGCGGCGGGTGCCGCGCGAGGAACGTCCATGACCCGTAAGACCCTCAAGGTCGCCCTCCTCCAGGAAACCGACCGCGGCAGCCGCGACGCCAACCTCGACGCGATCGAGGCCGGCCTGCGCGAGGCGGCCAAGGCCGGTGCCGAACTCGTCCTGTTGCAGGAACTGCACAACGGCCCGTATTTCTGCCAGCACGAAAGCGTGGACGTGTTCGAGTTGGCCGAGACCATTCCCGGCCCGGGCACCGATCGCATCGGCGCGCTCGCCGAGGAACTGAAACTGGTGGTCGTCGCATCGATCTTCGAGAAGCGCGCCACCGGCCTGTACCACAACACCGCCGTGGTCTTCGATCGCTCGCGCGCCATCGCCGGCAAGTACCGGAAGATGCACATCCCCGACGACCCGGGCTTCTACGAGAAGTTCTACTTCACACCGGGCGACCTCGGCTTCGAGCCCATCAGCACCTCCGTGGGCAAGCTCGGCGTGCTCGTGTGCTGGGACCAGTGGTACCCGGAAGCTGCGCGCTTGATGGCATTGGCCGGCGCGGACCTGCTGTTCTACCCCACCGCGATCGGTTGGGATCCGAGCGATAGCGACGATGAAAAGGCGCGCCAGCGCGAGGCATGGATCACCGTGCAGCGCGGCCACGCCGTCGCCAACGGCCTGCCCCTGCTCGCGTGCAATCGCACGGGCTACGAGGCCGATCCGTCGAAGGTCGGTGGCGGCATCCAGTTCTGGGGTTCGAGCTTCGTCGCGGGGCCGCAGGGCGAATTTCTCGCGCAGGCCGGCACCGAAGGCCGCGAACTGCTGCTGTGCGAGGTGGACATGGAGCGCAGCGAACACGTCCGCCGCATCTGGCCGTTCCTGCGCGATCGCCGCATTGACGCCTATGGCGACCTCACCAAGCGCTTTCGTGACTGACACGTCGCGGCATCGCGGCGTGCAGGCCCTGTCGCCCGTACGCCTTGTTTCATTCCCCTGCGCTGGAAACCCTGCATGCTCCCGGACGAGATGACCACACCCGACGTGACGGCCCTGGAAGGCCAACCGATCCAACGCATGGAGCGCGATGGCGTCCAGTACGTCATCCTCGGCACCGCGCATGTCTCGCGCGCCAGCGTCCAGGCCGTGAATGCCTTGCTGGCGAGCGAACACTTCGACGCCGTGGCGGTGGAACTGTGCCCCAGTCGCGCGCACGGCATCCGCGACCCCGAAGCGTTCAAGCAGATGGACCTGTTCCAGGTCATCCGCCAGGGCAAGGCAGGCATGGTGGCCGCCAGCCTCGTGCTCGGTTCGTTCCAGAAGCGCCTCGCCGCGCAGTACGGCATCGAGCCCGGTGCAGAAATGAAGGCGGCCATGGACGGCGCGGATGCGCGCGGCGTTCCGGTATGGCTGGTGGATCGCGAGGTGGGCACGACGCTCAAGCGCGCGTGGCGCAGCGTGGGCTTTTTTCAGCGTTTTGGCCTCATGGCCGGCATGCTCGGTAGCGTGTTCGAGCGCGAGGACATCGCCGAGGAAGACATCGAAAAGCTGAAGCAGTCCGACCTGCTGGAAGGCGCTTTCAGTGAATTCGCCAGCGGTTCCGCCCCGCTTTATCACGCGCTGATCGCCGAGCGCGACAGCTTCATGGCGGCGAAGCTTCGCGAGCACGGCGCCGCGATGGACCCCGCGGCGCCGAGCCGCAAGGTGCTCGTCGTGATTGGCGCGGGACACCTCAAAGGCATGAGCGCGGAGCTGGCCGAGCAGCACGGCGATGCCCGCGCCCTCACCGACGAACTCGCAACGACGCCACCTCCCGCGAAGTGGCCGAAGGTGCTCGCGGTCACCGTGGTGCTGGCGATCTTCGCGGCTATCGGCTACGCCTTCTACCGCAGCCCCAGCCTCGGCATCGACGCACTGAAGAACTGGATCTTGCTCACCGGCGGGCTTTCCGCGCTCGGTGCACTGATCGCCGGTGCGCACCCACTGTCGATTGCGGGCGCGTTCGTCGCTGGGCCCTTGAAGCCGTTCCGGCCGGGCATTCCTTCCGGCGCCGTGAGTGCCATGGCCGAAGCCTGGGTCCGTCGCCCGCGCGTGCTCGACTTCGAGCGCCTGCGCGACGACATCACCCACTGGACCGGCTGGTGGAAGAACCGCGTCGCGCGCACCCTGCTCAACTTCTTCCTGGTCAGCATGGGCACCATTGCCGGCGAGTACATCGCGGGCGTCCACATCATCCGCAGCCTCTTCTGACCCCCGGGCCGGCGCCGATCCACTGCGGTTGTCCGCTGTCGCGACCCGCCTCTATACTTCGACGGCTATTCAACCCCGGCCCCGCCCGGCACCCAGGGAACACTTAATGAAGCGTCTGCATCTGGTTGGACTGATCGCTGTAGCTCTGTGCGCCGCATCCGCCGCGCATGCCGAAGGGGACAAAGCCAGGGGCCGGACGCTGGTCTATACCTGCAATGGGTGCCATGGCGTGCCGGGCTACGCCAATGCGTACCCCGATTACCACGTGCCGCACATCGCGGGTCAGAACGAGCAGTACATCGTCAATGCGCTGAAGGCCTACAAGAGTGGCGAGCGCAAGCACCCGACGATGGGCGCCCAGGCGCAAAGCATGTCCGACCAGGAAATCGCGGATATCGCCGCCTACCTTTCCAGTCTCGCCAAGTAAGTCGCCGAGGACGAACGATGACCCGTGGGTTTTCCCTGATTGCCATCGGCGCGCTCTTCGCGCTGACCGCCACCCCGTCCTTCGCTGCCGGCGATCCCGCACGCGGCAAGACCAAGGTCGCCACCTGCGTCGCGTGCCACGGGCAGGATGGCAACGCCGTCGACCCGCAGTACCCGCGTCTGGCCGGCCAGTACAGCGACTATCTCGCGCAGGCCCTGCACGAATACAAGGACGGCCGCCGCGACAACGCCATCATGAAGGGCTTCGCCGCCACGCTGTCCGATCAGGACATCGACGACATCTCGGCGTACTTCGGTTCGCTGCCGACGAAGCTGCAGGGCCTGGAGCATCACATCCAGGGCGACTGAGCCTGTGGGAGCCGCCATGGCGGCGAAAAGCCAACGAAGCGCGTGTGGGAGCCGCTATAGCGGCGAGAAGCCAACAAAGCGGTGTAGCCGTGAGGCAGATCCATCGCCAGCAGGCTGGCTCCCACCATCAGGTTCCCATCGCCGAGATCATCGAACCGCAACGCAACCTGCCCTCGCCGCTGTAGCGGCTCCTACAACGGGGCATGGTCCACAGGAACGACTAATCCACCGCGCAGGCGACTAACCCGCCGCGCGGGCGAAGTACGGCTTGTCGCCAGTGTCGTGGTCGGTGGCATCGCGCACCTCGGTGACTTCCGGAATGCGCTCGCGCAAGGTCTTCTCGACACCGTTCTTCAGGGTGACGTCGACCATGCCGCACCCGTGGCACCCGCCGCCGAAACGCAGCACCACCACGCCATCGGACGTGACTTCCACCAACGAAATGCGACCGCCGTGCGAAGCGATCTGCGGTGCAATTTCCGACGCGAGCACGAACTGCACGCGCTCGACCAGGCCCGCACCTTCGCCGGGCGCCTCGCCCTTGATCCGCGGTGCGCGGATATTGAGCTGGCTGCCGGTGGGCGTGGTTTCGTAGTCGATGTTCGCGGGATCGAGCCAGCGCATGCTCTCGCCATCGACGTAGAGGTTGAAGCCCTCGCATTCCACGGTCCATTCGTCGCCGGAAAGTTCGGCGCGCGAGCAGAACTCGAGTTCGCACTGAGCGGAAGGCGTGCCCGCGTCCACGACGCGCAGGCGGATGCCGAGGTCGTCGTCGCCTTGCTGCGACAGCAGCCGCAGGAAATGCGCCTGTGCGCGCTCCGAGATATCGATCATGTGGGCTCCGAAACAGGTCCGGCCGGGGAATGCCGGAAACAGCACCATCTTAGGGCCTGTTCACACCATTCGCATGGCCCGCGCTGGCCCTGCGGGTTGCCCCGGAGTGACCGCCATGCGGCAGCGCGCGGCTTGGCCTGGCAGCCAGCCAGGCCGGCGCCACGCACTACCACCTGACGGCCACTCCAAGGAAACGCGGGCTACGCGAATGGTGTGAACAGGCCCTAGTACGCTTTCGACGTGGGCGCCGCCTTTTGACAATTCAACCGCGGGCGGGCGACGCTTCGCGCTTTATCCGGACGGACACCCGACGATGACCCTCTCCCCGCTCGCCACCCAGCACTGCCAACCGCGCAAGGGCTCGGATCACGCGCTCGATCGCGCCGCCATCGACGGCCATCTCGCCCACCTGCCCGGCTGGACGGTGAGCGCCGACGGCAAGGCCATCGTGAAGGACTTCCGCTTCCCCGACTTTCACCACACCCTCGGCTTCATCAACGCCGTTGGCTTCATGGCCAATCAGGAAGACCATCACCCGGACCTCGAAGCCGGGTATGGCCATTGCCAGGTGCTCTGGTCGACTCACGACGTGGGGGGGCTTTCGCTGAACGATTTCATCTGCGCCGCACGCGTCGAGGCCTTGCTGGATCGCTGAGGTGACGTCGCGGGGTTCCCGCTGGACGCTGCTGGCGGCGACCCTCGTGGGTCTTGCGATGCTGCTCGCCCTGCCCCGATGGGCGGCCCTGGTCGTTCGAGATGGCATCGCGACAAGCAGCGCGGCGGAGCGCGCCGCGTATGCGTCTGGCGGATCGCCTTGGTCGTGGCGGTTTCGCGAACCCGACGACATCGTCGCTGGCCGGGTTTTCGGTCAAGGTGCTCTTGAGTCCCGCGACGACGGCCTGGTGGTCAGGGCGGTGGACGGCTCGCCGTTCCAGATCGGCCTGCCTTTGACCCGCCCCACGGATCTCGGTCGCCTCGATACGCTCGTGCTGGGGGCCCGTGCAAGCGCCGTGGGAACCTATGGCGTGAGCGTCAGGGAAACGCTGGCAGGCCCCCTCGTCAAGTCGAACCTCGGCGTGCTGACGCCTGACCGCCTCGCCGCGCCAGAGCGACTGAGCGAGCTGGCCTGGACCGATGCCCTCGGCCACGCCGCCGTCTCCCCTATGCGGGCAGCCATGCTGCGGATCGACGTCACCCTTCCCGCTGGCGCCACGCTGGTGCTCGACCACGCCGAACTTCGCCCACCGTCAGGCGCCATCGAACCGCCCACGGACGCGTTGCCGGCTGGGCTGTCCGCCGAAGGTCTGCTCGCCTGGCGCGACAACCTCCGCGCCGCGGACCCGCTCGTGACCTTCGGGAATGCGTCCCCCTCGCCGACGCAACCGCCGTGGCGAGCCTGGCTGCCCTCGGCGGCCTATCTGCTGCTGCTCGTCGTGGTCGCTCTCGCCACGCTACGAAACCGACGCCCCGATGCGGCGAAGCCCGTTCCGACCACGGGTCTTTTCGGTCTTGGCCCCCGACTGAGGGACGTGCTGCACGCCAGCCTCGTCGTGGCTGGGCCTGTGTGGTTCATCGCCAGCCTCGACTTCGGCGCGCGGGTCGCACCGGAACGGGTTGCCTTGTTCGCGGGTGGCGTGGGTTACGCGATCTTTCTTGCGCTTTCCCGGCGACTGCCGCCGTGGGGCTGGCTCGCTCGCGGAAATGCAAGCGCCTGGCCGTTCGCCGCCGTGGCCGTTGCGCTGGGGCTGGCCTTGTTTGCCGGGCACAAGCCAGGCTGGCCGTCGTTCGGACACCTGGCCGCGTACGTCGCCTGGGCCACGTTCCAGCAATGGCTGCTGCTGGCGGTGGTGGGCGGCCTGCTGGCGCGGGCGCTATCACGGCCCTGGGCCGTGCTCCTGACGGCCTTTGCCTTCGCGCTCCTGCACACGCCCAATGGACTGCTCATGCAACTTTGCTTCGTCGCGGAACTCGGCTGGGCCTGGTGGTATCTCCACCATCGGTCGCTGCTGCCCGTCGCCGTCGCGCACGCCGCAAGCGCGGTCGTGCTGCAAGCTGGCCTGGCCGGAGGACTACTGCGATCGCTCGAAGTCAGCGCCCGGTTCCTGACGTGAACGATCAACCGCGCAGATTGTCGAGAAAAACCTTCAGATCGTCGGGCAACGGCACCGAAAAATCATAATTCCGACCACCGAGGTCGAAGCTCATCCTCGACGCGTGAAGGAACATGCGCTTCAAGCCCTTGGCCCGGAGGCGCTTATTGACTTCTTCGTCGCCGTATTTCGGATCGCCAGCGAGCGGATGCCCGATGTATTGCGCATGCACACGGATCTGGTGGGTGCGACCGGTACCCAGGGTGGCCTGCATGAGGCGGGCTCCGGGGTATTGCTCCAGTTCCTGAAAGAAGGTGAGCGAGGGCTTGCCGGCATCGTCCACTCGGACGATGCGTTCGCCACCGTGAAGCACCGACTTGAGCAGCGGCGCATTCACGTCGAACTTCGCCTTGCGCGGGGTGCCGGTCATCAGGCACAGGTACTGCTTGGTGACCTGGTTCTCACGGATGAGAGCCTGCAGCCCCGTCAGTCCCGGCCGCGAACGCGCCAGGACGAGGACGCCACTGGTGTCGCGATCCAGCCGATGGACCAGCTCGAGGTGCTCGTTGGGACGGGCCGCCCGAAGCAGCTCGATGGCGCCGTGGCTGACGCCGCTGCCGCCGTGGGCCGCGATGCCAACCGGTTTGTCGATCACGAGGAAGTGCTTGTCCTCGAAGATCACGGCGTCGGCGACGGCCTTGACCATGCCCGAGGGCGCCACACCCTCTTCCCGCTCCGCGACGCGGACCGGCGGGATGCGCAAGATATCGCCATCCGCCAGCCGGGTTTCCGGCTTGGCGCGCTTGCCGTTGATGCGCACCTGCCCCGTTCTCAGCAGGCGGTAGACCAGGCTGCGCGGCACCCCCTTCAAGAGGGTCATGAGGGCGTTGTCCACGCGCTGACCATCCCTCTCGGGACCGATGTCGACCAGCCGCACACCTTGGCCGCTGTCGAGGGAAGTTGCCGTCTGCATTGATAAAACTCGAATTTGATAGGATACTCGCCGAGCGCCAGGCTCCGCTGAAGACTCATCTCTCGCGGGGTGCCGGTGCCGCCACGTAAGGCGAGTGTCGCGCCATTCCGTCCGAGGGGGCGAAAGGCGAAGACACCCCACATCGTAGCGGTTCGGGTTGCGGTTGTCCGGCTAATCCGTAGGGACGCGGACCGGTTGCAAGGCGCTTATTCACGAATCACGCCGGGTCCAGGTATCGGTCCCGGATCCCATGCCGCTTGAAGCCTCACCGCTGCGGCGCGATCCCCGGCAGGCCGCCACTTGGCGCCACCGCGGCGCGCGGCCGCGCGGCAAGGCCGAGGAACCCACAATGAAGCGTATGTTGATCAACGCGACTCAGCGCGAAGAGTTGCGTGTGGCCATCGTCGATGGCCAGAACCTGTACGACCTCGATATCGAAATCCCGTCCCGGGAACAGAAGAAAGCCAACATCTACAAGGGCCGCATCACCCGCGTCGAGCCGTCCCTCGAAGCCTGTTTCGTCGACTACGGCGCCGAACGCCACGGCTTCCTCCCCCTGAAGGAAGTGGCCCGCGAGTACTTCAACCCGAACGCGGAAGGCAAATCCAACATCCGTGAGCTGTTGAAGGAAGGCCAGGAAATCATCGTCCAGGTCGAGAAGGAAGAACGCGGCAACAAGGGCGCCGCCCTCACCACGTTCATCAGCCTGGCCGGCCGCTACATGGTGCTGATGCCGAACAACCCCCGTGCCGGCGGCGTCTCGCGCCGCATCGAGGGCGAGGATCGGCAGGCGCTCAAGGAAGCGATGGAGCACCTTCAGGTGCCCGACGAGATGGGCCTTATCGTGCGTACTGCCGGCATGGGCCGCGACGCCGAAGAGCTCCAGTGGGATCTCGATTACCTGCTGCAGCTCTGGAAGTCGATTTCCTCTGCCGCCAACTCGCAGAAGGCGCCATTCCTGATCTATCAGGAGTCGAAGCTGTTCATCCGCGCCCTGCGTGATTACCTGCGCAACGACATCGGCGAAATCCTGATCGACGAGGAGTCGCTGTTCAACGACGCCCGCGATTTCGTGCAGCAGGTGATGCCGAACAACCTTCGCAAGCTCAAGCTGTACCAGGACCCCACCCCGCTGTTCTCGCGCTACCAGATCGAAACCCAGATCGAGAGCATTTTCGAGCGGAACGTCCGCCTGCCGTCCGGTGGCTCGATCGTCATCGACCAGACCGAAGCGCTGACCGCCATCGACATCAACTCGTCGAAGGCCACCAAGGGCAGCGACATCGAGGAAACGGCGTTCAACACCAACCTCGAAGCGGCGACGGAAATCGCCCGCCAGTTGCGCATCCGCGACGCCGGCGGCCTGATCGTCATCGATTTCATCGACATGGACAGCCCGCGCCACCAGCGCGAAGTGGAAGAGCGCCTCAAGGAGGCCCTCAAGGCCGACCGTGCGCGCGTCCAGATCGGCCGCATCTCCCGCTTCGGCCTGCTCGAAATGTCGCGTCAACGCCTGCGCCCGAGCCTGGGTGAGGCCACGCAGATCGTGTGCCCGCGTTGCGAAGGTCACGGCCACATCCGCAGCGTGGAATCGCTGGCGCTGTCGACCCTGCGCCTGATCGAAGAGCACGCGATGAAGGAAAACACCGGGCAGGTCCTGGTGCAGGCGCCGCCTTCGGTCGCCAACTTCATGCTCAACGAAAAGCGCGCCAGCATCGTCGAGATCGAGCTTCGCCACAGCGTCCACGTCGTGGTCGTGGCCGACGACAAACTGGAAACGCCGCACCTGGAGATCACCCGTATCCGCGAAGCGGACATGGGCGAGCACAGCAAGCCCAGCTATGAGCGCACCACCCCGGCCATCGCCACGGTGCTGCCGAAGATGGGCCAGGCCCTGGGCAGCGGCGAGCAGCCGTTGGTGACCGGCGTGGTTCCGTCCACGCCCGCGCCGCTGCGCGACGACGACAACGAAACCGTGGTTGCCCCGGCACCGGCTCGCACGGCGGCTCCCGCTCCGGCAGCAGCTCCGTCCAGCGGTGGATTCTTCTCCCGCCTGTTCGGCAGCCTGTTTGGCGGCGGCACGCCTGCCGCACCGGTCGCCCAGCCTGCCGCTCCGACCCGCCGTGATGAAAACCGCCAGGGTGGTCGTAACGACCGCAACGAGCGCAATGGTCGCCGCGACGAGCGTCGTGGCAACGAAGGCCGCGGCAAGGGCGGCGAGCAGCGCGCGCCGCAGGGCCAGCGCAAGGACAGCACGCAGCAGCAGGCCCGCGGCCAGCAGCCGAAGGGCGGCAACAAGCAGCAGGGCCGCGGCGAGCAGGGTCAGGGCCGCCAGAACGACGAAAAGCAGCAGGGTCGGCAGAAGGATCCGCAGGCACAGGGCGGTC
>Ga0209674_100478_pt1 | contig 17252 bp, 9 predicted proteins | sample AraplaCvi_mMS_r2_FD_184279 | JGI IMG/M metagenome (GOLD analysis project Ga0209674, IMG submission 184279) | Arabidopsis root microbial communities from North Carolina, USA - plate scrape CL_Cvi_mMS_r2 (SPAdes) (version 2) | ecosystem: Host-associated > Plants > Roots > Endosphere | place: USA... | reverse complement strand
TGACACGTTCACGGCCACTGGACCCGCCCGGCACCTACTACGGCGACACCAGCGGCCGCATGACCCATGCCGACGTCGCCGACGACGTACCCCGCTGCGACGACGCCACCTATAACCAGCCCCAGGTCCATGGCAGCGTCAGTACCGGCGTGGTCAGCGCCAGCCGCGGCGGCAGCGGCAGCTACCAGGCCGGCACGGTCAGCCTCAGCCAGGCCTTCGGAAGCTGCGACCATCCTACGGGCGGCGTCAGCATTTCGGTCGGTGGCGGCACGGGACACTTCGACCGCGGTCGCTGGTAAGTCCACGCACCGCCGGCACCTGCCAGCCGACACTGCCAACCCGTTCGCATCGGCGTTTCGCGGTCCTCGATAGCATCGGGGTGCCGATTCGGACGACGCCATGCCGATCTCTTCCGCACTCTCCCAGCGGGGCCAGTTCCGCGCGATGTACATGGGCCTGAAGGCCCAACACCGGCTGGACCGTACGCCGGTGATGCTCTGCGAGGGCGACTCCTGGTTCTCCACGCCGTTGTCGATGAATCTTCTCGACTGGATCGTCTCGGCCGCGCCTGGGGACGAGGAGCGCGGAGTGCCTCAGTTCGGCCAGGGCGGCCTGTTCTTTCGAGTGGAACGCAGCGGCGATCACGCCGCGCCGCAAGGGGCGGCCCCGGGCCGCGCCATGTTCGCGAAAGACAACATCGACGACCTGCTGGGCTGGTTCACGCGATACGACTTCGACGCGGTGCTGCTGAGTGCCGGTGGCAACGATTTCGTCGACACCTGGCTGCACGGGGCCCTGGCTGGCAGAGCGCACCTCGATCCGGCCGAGGCGTTCGAGGTCATCGTCTCGACCGGACGTTACGAGCAGGTACGCACTGCCTACGAGATGTTCCTGCGCACATTCCACACGGCGCGCCCCGGCGTGCCCATCCTGGCGCACAGCTACGACTATCCGAGGCGTATCGGTAGTGCCGCGGAGCTGGGCCTGGGCAACCTAGGCGTGGCCGCGCTGTTGAAGAAAAGCGAGGGCCCGTGGATTGGTCCGAATGTCGAAGGGGTGATCGACGGCGGCATCGATGCCTGGCGGGACTTCGTGCGACGCATGATCGACGGCTTCGTCGAGCGGGTACTCGAACCGCTCAAGCACGACGCGAGCCTGGGCGGCATGTTCGATTACGTGGACCTGCGTGGGCAGTTGACCCAGGACACCCAGTGGAACGACGAGATGCATCCCACGGAGGCCGGCTTTCATCAATTGGCCGGCATTTTCCGCGGCCGATTGATCGAAAAACTACCGGCCACCAAGCGCTGAGCGAAACACCACGATCCGGTCGGACGCTTCCGGATCGGGATCGTCGCTGTGCAACCACGGCATGCGTGCGAACGTGCGCGAACAGGGGCCCAACGTCACGACCCGAATCGGTCGCCGACGCGCCTCGTGCTCGATGCGCGCCATCACGTCGCGCAGCACCGTGCCAATGAAGGGCGTGAACAGATAGAACACGGTCACGTCAGTGAACTCGGCATCGCGCGCGTCACCCACGCGCATCGTGACGCCAGCCAGCTGCAACGCGCGTGCGGCCTCGCAGGCACGCGTCACGTACGCAGGTTCGCGCTCGACGCCGCGCGCGGTGGCGCCGGTGAGCACGTGAACAAGGATGGGCACGTGACCCAAACCGCTCCCGAGGTCCAACACCACGTCGTCGGCGGCGATAGCGGCCCGAAGCACCCCATCGACGATGTGTCGCGCGGGCGTTGGCTGATAGAAGACCATCTCGGGCGGCAACCGCGACAGCGGTGTATCGGGCTCCTCGATGGCGAGCACGCCTGCGATCACATGGTCCAGCACATCGTAGTGCTGCCCGGTCGGAAAGCCGACGTCGAGCCATGGTGCCAGCGCCTCGCGACCTTCTCCGCGCTGGATCGCCGCACGCAGCAGCGCGAACGCGTCGCGATCCACCGCTTCCATCGCCTCCAACAGGGCCACCGCGCGTTCGCGCTCTGCGGGGTCAGCCTCTCCCAGCAACAGCAGTTCGAGCGTGTCACTCGCTTCGGCGCGCCAGAGGAATGCACGCAGGTCGCGCCAACCCGCTTCCTGTTCAAGCAACGATACGGTGGATGCAAGGGATGCCATGGCGCCGCATGGTAACCGCAGCGCGTGTCCCTGAGTCCCTAAGGATGTATGAAAACCTTCGCGGCGGTACTCTCGTGGCTCGCCACCGCGCTCCTCCCGCCTGTACAGGAATCACTGGATGAAGCACGCACGCCGTTCGCCCGCTCGTCGCCGTCTCGCCGTCGCACTTGCGGCGCTCATCTCCCTTCCCGCGTTCGCAGCGCCGCCCCTTGTCACCCTCGTCTTCCGCGATGGCGGGAAGCCCGTCCTCAACGTGACCGACGCCCATGGCCTCACGTTGGTGGACGAGACACTGGGACTACGTACGGCCGATGCCGACCTCAGCGACGACCTCCGTCTGATGGCCACGAGCCAACGGCCGATCACGGAACGCTACCGAATGACCGTCGGCAAGCGTCTGGATCGCAGCGCGAACCTTAGCGAGACCCGCTACGCGTTGCAGAACGGCAAGGGGCAGAAGCTCGATGTCGTCGTTCGGGTCGCCAACGACGGCGTCGCATTCCGCTACGAACTTCCCGGCGTGACGCAGGCCACCGTCACGGGCGAGTCGACGAGCTTCACGGTACCCGCTGACGCACCGGCATGGTTGCTGCCGTACGGCCCGCAATACGAGAACGAACGCATCCAGACAACCGCGGCGGGCGCTGCGCCCGGCGACTACGGCTACCCGTCGCTGTTCCGCGTGGGCGGCAGCTATGTACTGATCACCGAGGCCAATGCAGACGGCCGCTACGACGGCAGCCGCCTTTCGCATGTGGCGGGCACGGGCACCTACGGCCTCACGCTGGCCGACCCGCGCGTCGAGAGTACGGGGGTCACGCCTTGGCGTACCGTCATCACCGGCGATCTCGCCACCGTCACTGAATCCACCCTCGTGGACGATCTCGCGGATCCCGCACGGTTTGCCGACACGTCCTGGATCAAGCCCGGCAAGGTGGCATGGTCGTGGCTGAGCGAACACGACAGCCCGTCGAACGTCGAGCGCCAGCGCGCCTACGTGGACTTCGCCGCGCGCAACCGCATTCCCTACGTGCTCGTCGACGAAGGATGGAGCGATGCCTGGGTGCCCGACCTCGTGCGCTATGCGAATGCAAAGCACGTCGACATCCTGCTCTGGTTTCACTGGTCCAAGTTGGATACCCCGGCCAAGCGCATGGCCGAACTGGAGAAGGTCAAGAGCTGGGGGGTGAAGGGTGTGAAGGTGGACTTCATGGAGTCCGACTCGCAGGCCCGCTATCGCTGGTACGACGACACGCTTGCCGACACCGCAAAGCTGCATCTCATGCTTAATTTTCATGGGGCGACGATCCCGCACGGACTCGCACGTACCTGGCCGCATCTCATGACCATGGAAGGCGTGCGCGGCGCGGAGAACGATCCGCCCGCCGTGGGCAACACCATCCAGCCCTACACGCGCAATGTCGTTGGCTCCATGGATTACACACCGGTTGCCTTCGATGCCGGGCGTCGGGAGGCGACGATCGCGCACGAGGTGGCCTTGCCGATCGTGTTCGAATCCGGTTGGACGCACCTGGCCGACAAACCCGAAGCCTATGAGCGACGTCCACAGGCGCTGGCCTTTCTCGATCAGATACCGACGGTGTGGGACGAAACGAAGTTCATCGCGGGCACGCCGGGTCAGGACGCTGTGTTTGCGCGGCGTAGCGGGGACCGCTGGTTTATCGGCGCGATCGCCGCAGGTCCTGCGCGCCGACTGACCGTGCCGCTCGCATCCCTCGGCGTGGGTCCGTGGCATGCCGACGTGGTACGCGATGGCAGCGGCCGTGGCGACGTCGTGCGCTCTGCGCAGAACGTGACGGCCGACAGTTCGTTGTCGTTCGATGTACCGGTCAATGGCGGCTTCGCGGCCATTCTCTGCCCACTGGCGAAGGGCCAGTTCGCGAACGGCTGCTTCCGCTAGCGAAGGGCGCTACGCAGGCGGCGCCACCAGCGCCGCAGTGGGGTGTGATATCCCGGAAATGCGCGCTCCACCGGAACGCGCACGGCCACTTCAGTGCCGCCATCCAGGCGCGACGAAATGGCGGCGACGCCGCCCACCACGTGCGCGCGTTCGCGGATGCCGCGCAGCCCCCAGTGGCCGTCCCGCCCATCCCGCAATACCCCCTCGTCGATGCCGCGCCCGTCATCGCGCACACTCAACACCAGATCGCGCGCTTCCAGCCGCAGTTCCACATCGATGCGGCTCGCATCGGCGTGGGTGGTCGCGTTGTGCACAGCCTCGCGCGCAACGCCATACAACTCGTCGCACACCAGCCCGTCCAGGCCGCGAAGGTCGGCATGCACAGTGACGACGACAGGGACGGTGTGCTCCGCGGCATAGACCGCGGCGAGCGCGCGCAAGGCGACGTCCAACGGCCCGGATTCACTGCCATGCGAGCGGAGGTCGCGTACCCTGTCACGCGCTTCCACCAGGGCTTCGTCAGCGCGATCCAGCGCGCCTTCCATGGCCACCCGCAGCGGCTCGTCCGGCGGCACGCGATTGGCGATTGCCTGAAAGCGCATGCTCAGGCCTTGAATGCTCTGCAACAAGGTGTCGTGCAGCTCGCGTGCGATGCGCTCACGTTCCGCATGGCGTTCCTGCAGGCGCGCGCGCAACTGCGCGGCAATACGGCGCAGGCGGATCAGGAACGCGATCCAGATCAGCAGGGCCACGATCACCGCGCAGACAGCGAAGAACCAAGGCATCTGGTAGAACGCGTGCTCCACCGTGATCGCGATCGACGCGCCGTCGTCATTGGTCACACCATCTTCGTTCGCCGCGATGACACGGAACACGTGGCGCCCAGGCGGCGGATCGGTATAGATGGCCTCGCGTTCGCTGCCGGCCTCACGCCATCGCGTATCGACCCCGTCCATGCGATAGCGGAAATTGACGCGCTCCGGCATCGTGAGGCTGGTGGCGGTGAACGCGATGCGCAGACGCTCCGTACCGGCAGGCAGTTCGACGTTCCCGCCCGCAGGCCACGTGCCGGCATCGGTGGCAATCGAGCGAATGGACACCGGTGGTGCCAGAGGATTGCGCGGTATGTTGGCAGGATCGATGGAAACGATGCCGCTGGTCGTGGCGAACCACAACCGACCGTCGTCGGCGACGACAGCGGTCGGCAACGGGCGGAACTGCGCCGGGGTGCCGGGCAATCCATCGAGCGAGTCGAACACGGTCACGGGCGCGGCATAGTTCGCATCTTCCAGCGCACGGGCCATCTCGGTTCCGCTGATGCGCACCACGCCTTGCGCGGCGTTTGCCCAGTAATCGCCGCGATGGTCGCGCACGAATCCCGACACGCCACGCAGCGGCTCGCCCTTTGTCGCGATCATGTGCGCCCGGCCGTCGACGACCGCCCCGATGCCGTTTTCGCCGCCGATCCAGACGGTGCCGCGATCCTCCAGCAACGCGGTGACGTTGCCGACGGCGAGCCCCTGCTCCGCACCGATGTGCGTGTCACGGCCGTTCTTGCGGATCAATACCATGTCGCGAGCAAAGCCCATCCATAGCTGGCCATCGCGGTCGTTCATCAGCACCAGCGGCGCCGGATCGTTCGGGAAGGCCGGCAAGGGATCGTGTTCCCAGCCGCCTTCGGTGAAATGAAAGATGCCCGGACGGTTGATGGAAACCCAGATGCCACCCTTGCCATCGCCCACCACCGCCTGCACCCCGGAATAGTCCGGGAAGGGAAGAGGCGCATAGGGTTCGGCCTTGCCGTCGCGCAGCCGCCAGATGCCACCGGGCCCGCCGAGCCAGGTGTTCTCGGCGTCGCGACTCGCCGCCGTGACCGCCTGATTCATGTGCGCGGTGGCAACGCCGGATGCATCGACCCAACTCAACGGCCGGTTCTTCGTGCCCACCCATATGCCATGGTCCGCGGCGGCCACCATGGCAAAGTCCGTCGCGCCCGGTGGCAGCATCGCCGGCAGCAAGCGACTGGTACGGAAGCGATCGAGGCCGCGGCTCCCTCCCACCCAGATGTTGCCCTCGCGATCCTGGATCACGCTGCTCGCGTAATCGGAACTCAGGCCCTGGTTCTCCACGAAGCGCTGCGCCTCACCGCTTTCCGCACCGATCGTCCTGCCCGCGAGCACATGCACCCAGGGCACGCGACGGATGCCATCGCCAAGGGTCGGCATCCACAGCGCGCCGTCACGGTCGAACAACAGCCCCGCGGACGACAACCGCAATACCGGCCCCGCCTCTTCCACCCTGCCCTTCGCCACCCACGCCGGCCGGACGCCGCCATCGGCCTCGGCAACCCAGATGGCACCATCGGGCGCTTCCGCGATCCGGTTGACCCGACCCACGGCATGCGTCGCGACGACAAAGCGATGCCCGCCAGGCGGCAACCAGGCCAGCGCATCTTCCGTCGCGACCCACAATCGCCCGCCGCTATCGACCGTAAGGTTGCGCGCTCGCGCGCCCGGTAAGCCCAGCGCGGGACCGACCTGCTTCCACATACCGTGATCGAGCGACACGAGGCCGTTGAAAGTCGCGGCCCAGATGCGGCCATCGGCCGTGCCGGCAATCGCATAGAGCGTGCCCGTGGGCAGACCCGAAGCGGCGGCGTAGTGCGTCGCGCGGTCGTCCTTGACGAAGCTGGCGACGCCGTAGCGAAACCCGACCCACAGGCCACCCGACGCGGGCGCGTAAAGCGAGGCAACGCTGGAGGCCGGAAAATCCCCGCCCTCCCGCGGACGATAACGCTCAAAACGAACGCCATCGAACCGATAGAGCCCCGTCTGCGTCCCGACCCACAGATAACCGTCCTGGGTCTGCGCCAGCGCCGTGACCTGGCCGGGCGCGCCTTCGCGCACCGTCCAGGCCGTGTGATAGAACTGCGCGATATCGCGATCGCGGCTGTCCGTCGCATCCGCCGCAAAGGCACACGCCACCCAGCCGGCAAGCACCAGCCAGACATAAAGGCATGCGGCGAGAGCGCGTTTCAGACGCAATGGTGGATCGCTCGGTTAGGACAGGCGCAACGATAGCGGAAGCTGCGTGGCTTAGGCGTCCCCTTGAGCCGCCGCCGCCCAACCTCGCTAACGTTCGCTGCCGTCAACGACTCACGGTACCTCGGAGACTTGAGCCGGCCCCGTAGGGACGATCCAGGCGGCGCCGCATCGCAGCGCATATGAACCAACGCACGAATCACGCCCGCGCCTCAGAGAACCCGAACGAAAGGAAATTCGACTAGCTCGGCAACAAGGCCTCCGCGACCACAACAGCAATCGCTGAAAGGCAGCTTATGCGCCCAATGACATAAAGCACTCGGATACATCGGACGACGCAGGTCTCGGAATCAGCCAGCGTACCCGGGGGTACAGCGCCAAGTGACCTAATGAGGTCAGGGCGATTCCCCGGCAACCACGACGCAAAGAACGCCGGCGAGCCCAATTGAACATACAGGGTTGGATGCCTCGTCATCAGAATATGTACCAACCAGGCTCTCAGACAGATCGAGATGAGAAGACATGCGACGGCAACGACCCAGCTGAGCCAGAACCAAGTCTCTGTGGAGTCAGCATGTAACGACTTCTCAACAATGCAGACATCGATCCGCGCTGCGTCCGGTTTCATCGATGTGTCACTCCCGCTGCAGCCAGACTTGAATTGCCACAGGATGTGACTAGCTACGATCTAAAGTTTCGTCCAGCCACGAGAAACGTCAAAAATCCTAACTGCGCCACAGCAAATCCCCCGAGAAACAGCAGCGCTGCCCGCGTATGCATCAGTTCAAACAAAATCTTATCCGAAGAAGAAAACAACATGCCGGATTGAATTCCCCAGTACATGTTGTAACAGCCGAACAAGAACCCCGCTAACGCGACAATCGTAGCGAATATCTTCACGCACCTACTCCAAGGGGCGCGCACAAAGCGCCGCCAGAATGCAACCGCTCAGTATCTTCTTCATGCGCCCGTTTCATCGTCATCAAGGTACGACGAAGGCTAGGTACGCTGTCGGACGATGGACATAAGACGAGTCTGAAAATACGCGATATCGCACTCGAACGATGTACCGCATCACACTTTTACTTCTTGCGGTTATATCGCGCCAAGTTCTCATGACGCATCGCAATTAAACTGCTAAGCGCATCGATCAGCGAGCGAACCCCATGTCGCGCAGGAAGGTCAGCGAATCGGCCAGCACCACAGACGCGACGGGCGAGCGTTCCGGAGAGGCGAGCACGTGCGCGGCGCGCGCATACGCCACCAACCGGCGTTGCGACGGCGACGTGCCCAACGCGTCGAAGGCGTCGCGCATGGCGACGGTCGAGGTCAGCGTGTCTCGGTCGTCGGCACCGCCGTCCCACAGGCCGAAGAGCACCGGACAGTTGATCTTGGCGAAGCGTTCCGGCCGCATCCATTCGTCGAACACGCGCGCGATGGCGCGATAAGCGTCCGAGTGAACCATCGACGACCAGTAGCGGCGCTGGAACGGCGTTCGCTCACCCGGCGGCGACACGGCGCCTTGCAGGCGCGTCGCCATGAGCAGTTGGTCGCGATCATGCGCCCGTATGCCCGGCGACCACGCGACGATCGCTGCCACGTCGTGCGGGCGGCGTATCGCGAGATCGAGCGCGAGCGATGCGCCCATGGACGTGGCAACGAGCACCACACGCTCTCCCAGGCACAGGCCAATATCCAATGCGTCATCGGCATCGAGGCGCCAATGGTCGGGCGTGATGCCGGCCATGGCGTCTGGCAGATCGCTGCCGTGCCCGCTGAGCCGGTGGAGAAACAGGTGCGCTGTGCATGCGTCCGCCATGGCACGATGAGCCGGCGCCCCCTCCGCCTGGCTGGCGGTGAAGCCGTGGAGATACACCACGGCGACGGGCTTTCGGGTGTGCGCGCCGTGCGCGTGGAAGACGATGCGCGCCTGATTGTCGGGCTTTAGCCCAGGCACAGCCCTTTCCTGGCGCTCGATACGCGCTGCTAGCTCGTCGAGCACCCTCACGCGCCGGCCGATGCCCCGGAGCGCTCGCGCTGTGCGTCGACGAAACGCCGCATCGACTGCGCCAAGCCTTCCACATCGGGCAGCGCGGCATGCATGTCGCCGCCGGCCTGGACGATCACGGCCACGTCGTCGCACACGCGGTCGCCTCCCGGCAGGCCAAGATTTCCCAGCACGTTGCGCAGTGCATGCACGGCCTCCGAAGCTGCCGCCACGTCGCGCGCGACGATCGCTGCGCGCAAGGCATCGAAATGATGAGCGGCGGTGCGCGCGCAAAGATCCACGAAGCCCGCGAATTCCTCGTGACTCGTCAAGGCGCGCATGTCGTCCAGCGGCGTGTTGCCGTCCCACTCCGCGCCCGGCTCGATCATCGGCTGCCAGTGCTGCGCGGCATGTTCCAGGCGGCGCTCATCCGCGATCGATTCGATCATGTCGAGCAGACGCTGGGTCGCGATCGGTTTGGTGAGATAGGCCCGCGCGCCCGCCTTGAACGCGATGCGCACGGCATCGTGGCTGGAATCGGCGCTCAGCATCACGATGGGCGGAACCGCACGCGTGCGCCGCGCCACCTCGATGCGGCCCAGCACATCCCATCCGGAGCTGCCGGGCATGTGCAGGTCCATGAAGATCAGATCGAACGGCTCGCGTGCCAGCCGGGCCAGCGCTTCGTCGCCGTCTGCGCTGAAGACCGGCATGTGACCGGCGCGCTCCAGGATACGTCCGAGGATCTCGCGATTGGCCGCGTTGTCGTCCACCACGAGGCAGCGCTGCGACGCCACGCGACCGCGATGGTCCTCGAGCAGGTCGACCAAGGGCGTCTCGCTGGCGCTGCGCGCACCCGCGGCTGCGCGTGGCAGGGAGAAGCGCCAACTGAAGATCGAACCACCTGCGGGATTGTCCACGACGTCGAGGCTGCCGCGCATCTGCTCCGACACGTTGCGAACGATGTACAAGCCCAGCCCCACGCCTTCCTGCCGCCGGCTTTCGCCCACGCTCAGTTGATGGAACGGATCGAAGATGCGCTGCTTGTCATGGTCGGGGATGCCGATGCCCGTGTCGCTGACGGTGCACGCAATGGTCGGATCGCGACCGCTGAAGCCCTCGATCAGGGTCACGCGCACCTCGACCACCCCGCCCGGCGGCGTGAACTTCACCGCGTTGGACGCGAGATTGGACAGTACCTGTTCGATGCGGCCCGGATCGCCCGCGAAAACACCCTCGACCGACGGGTCGCGCGACAGGCTGAAGGCAATGCGCTTCTCGGCCGCCTGCGGACGGCAGACCGCACCGACCGTCGCCAGCACTTCGTCAAACGTGAACGCCTGGTGGCGCAGCGTGAAGCTGCCGCCTGCGAACGACGCGACGTCCAGCACCGCATTCACCCGGTGCAGCAAGGCATTGGCATTGGCGGACAACAAGGCCACCAGGCGGCGCTGGTCGTCGGCCATGGCCGCCGTATCGATGAGCGAAGCAGCGTGAATGACCGTACCGAGCGGGGTGCGCATCTCGTGGCTCATCATGGAGATGAAGCGATGCTGCGCTTCGCGCGAAGCGATGGCTTCCGCCGAGACCTCGCGCAGCGCGTCGATCATGCGGTACAGCGTCATGGGCAGCACGATCACCAGCGCCAGCGCGTACAACGCATACGCGGGACGCGAAGCCCAGTAACCGGGCGGCGCCACCACTGCAAGTATGGTGAGCGAGGCGAGGATGCCGGCTGCGCAAGCCTTCCTGCTGTAACGCACACCGAGCGCCACGGAGAGAAAGGGCAGCACGGCGGCGAGGCTGATAAGCAGCATGAAGCCGGACTTCAGCAGGATCGCTACCATAAGGAAGTTGGCAGCGTTGCCGACGGCCTCGAGCGTCACGTTCTGGCGTAGCGAACCGGCGCGTACGCCCAGCATCCAGAACACACTGAGCACGAAGAGACCGATTGCAACGGGAAGGGTACGTTGCGCCTCTACCGCCATGGGCACCGGCCCATGCAGCCAGGCGGCGGTCCATACGACCACGAGGCCGAGCAGCACGGTGCGCAGCAGCGAGACGCGGTGTTCGCGAAAACTCGCCACGATACGGTCGATGCGCGGATTGCGCAGCCGTTCGGCGACCTCGCTGAGCATCACCGGTTCGGCGCGCTTGCCGACACCGCCATCGATCTTCATGCCCGCCTGGTCCAGCGTCCCCAATAGTCGCCTAGTCTATGAACTCTGTCGCTGGAGGCAAGTGCAAGGCTCAAGGCCTTGGGGCGCGCGGCTTTGCGGGCTTCCTAGGCGAGACGGCCTTGGCAACCGGGAGTTTTCCTGCCGCCTCCTTGCGGGTGGCAGTCCTCTTCGCGGCTGTCTTCTTCGCCGCGGGCTTTTTCGCCACTGTCTTCTTCGCGGCGGCTTTCCTGGCCGGTGCCTTCAGCTCGATCCACACCGGGGCATGGTCGCTGGCCTTGGGGCGATCGCGTACCCAGCGATCCACACCGGCTCGCTTGAGCCGCGGCAGGAGGTCAGGCGACACCAGCAGATGATCGATACGCAGGCCGCGGTCGCGTGGCCAGTGCTGGCGGAAATAGTCCCAGAACGTATAGATGCGTTCGTCCGGATGCGTGGCGCGCAGCGCGTCGGTCCAGCCCTGCGCCAGCAGGCGTGCGTACGCATCGCGACTCTCCGGCTGCAACAGCGCGTCGCGTCGCCAGTGCTTTGGATCGTAGATGTCCTCGTCCGTGGGCACGACGTTGTAGTCGCCCGCGAGAACCACGGGGTGCCCCGTATCGAGCAGACCGTGAGCATGACGCAACAGACGCTCGAACCAGGCGAGCTTGTAGTCGAACTTGGGGCCCGGCCATGGATTGCCGTTGGGCAGATACAGGCAGCCGACGAGCACCCCATGCGCCGCTGCTTCCAGATAGCGACTTTGAAGGTCTTTCGTATCGCCGGGCAGGCCGCGCCGGCTTTCCAGGGGCGTGGCACCTCTGGCCAGGATGGCTACACCGTTCCAGGAGGACTGACCGATCCATAACGCACCATACCCGGCGGCTTCGATCTCGCGGATCGGGAACCCCACGTCGGTTGCTTTGAGTTCCTGCAGACAGACCACGTCGGGCGCCTCGCGCTGCAGCCATTCGAGAAGATGGGGTAGCCGCGAGCGGATGCCGTTGACGTTATAGGTGGCGATTTTCATCGGCCAACTGTTCGACAGCGCGGGTGGATGCGAAGTGATGTGCCGTTCAATGGCAACCCTGCGTCGGCCGGCCATCCTGGATTGGCATGACATTTGCCTCGATCCAAACATGGACGTCCAGACGTCCGGCACGACGCGTCGCGACGCGATTTTTTACGATCGCCTTCACAGACGTCCCAAGGCACTTTTTCGGCAAGGAATGCATGGAGGAATTCCCATAAAAGCCTGTAGTTACGGTTTTTTTTGCTGCGCCGCGGCAAGCGGCGGAGCGGACCGGAAAGGAGTCGAATGACGCCTGTGACGGGCTGGACATCGCAGGATACCTGCTGTAAATCATCGGCGGAGTCCATTTGGATCGAGACAAATGGACGGCTAGGCGATGGAGCGCGGGAGGGGTCGTCTTGGCTCCAGAGCAGAGCATTCGGGCGGGGGCCCGTTGCCGCTTTCCCGTGTTGCCGTCTTTTTTCTGGGGCACCAATTCGGGGAAGTCATGAACAAGCAGTTTCTCTCTCGCAGGCGCGCTCTCGCACTGGCGGTATGCACGTGCCTGGGCAGCGTTTCGAGTGTGTATGCGCAGTCCACCACCGGCGCTCTCAACGGTTCGGTTCCCGCGGGCGGCAACCAGACGGTGGTCGTCGAAAGCGGTGCCGGTTTCCGGCGTGAGGTCGCCGTGGACGAACGCGGCCGCTACAGCGCAAACCAACTGCCGCTGGGCACCTATACCGTCACGCTGATGCGCGACGGCGCACCGGTCGATACGCGCAAGGACGTGACCCTGCGTGTCGGCGCCAGCACCGACGTGTCCTTCAACGCACCCGCGGCGGCCAGCGCCAGCAACGCAGCCAGCCTCGAAGGCGTGACGGTCACCGGGACGGCCCTGCCGAACATCGACGTGACCGCGGTCGACTCGCGCACCGTCATCACGTCCGAACAGCTCGCGAAGCTACCGCTGGGCCGTTCCGCCGAAGCCATCGCGCGCCTCGCGCCGGGCGTGGTCAACAACGGCGGCGGCTTCGTCAGCGATACCGGCCGCTCGGTTGCCAGCTTCGGCGGCGCCGCTGCCAACGAGAACGCCTATTACGTCAACGGCTTCAACACCACCGATCCGTTGAACGCACTCGGCGGCCTGCAGCTTCCCTACGGAGCGGTGGACCAGCAGGAGGTCTATACCGGCGGCTACAGCGCGCAGTACGGTCGTTCCGACGGCGGCGTGATCAGCCAGGTCGGCAAGCGCGGCACCAATCAGTGGCACTTCGGTGCACAGATCCTCTGGGAACCCAACTGGGCACGCGCGTCGGGCCCGAACCTGCATTACGCGAACACGCCCGACTCCGCGCCGGCCGGGGACCTGTATCAGCCGAAGAGCCAGAACGACAAGTGGAGCACCACGGTCAGTGCCTACGCGGGCGGTCCGCTGATCAAGGACAAGCTGTTCTTCTTCCTGGCTGGCGAATTCGAGAAGCAGGGCTACCGCAACGTGAACTCGGTGGGCAGCAGCACGCCCGCCTCGACGAACAACTACGACAACCCGCGCTGGTACGGCAAGCTCGACTGGAACATCAACGACAGCAACATCCTCGAGTTGACCAGTGCAGGCGACAAGCGCGAAGGCTCCGGCACCCGCTACAGCTACGACTACGCCAACCTCTCGCGTACCGCACGGATCGGTGACGTCAACGACACCAAGACCGGCGGCGACCTGTGGGTAGCCAAGTACACGGGCTACATCACGGAGAACCTGACCGTGAGCGCCATGTTCGGCAAGATGTCGAGCAAGAACTACGACCAGCCGACCGAATACGACCCGGCGCTCATCCGCGTGGATAATCCGGTACGCCAGAACCCGGCATTGAACGGAGGCCACCCGATCCAGAACAACCAGGTGGCTGACATCAGCTCACCGGGCCGTGGCAACAAGTCGACCAACTTCCGCTTCGACGTCGCCTACGTGCTGGGCGATCACACGATCGCCGTCGGTATCGACAACGTGCGTTCGCGTGTGGAGGACTTCGGCACGCAGAGCCCGGGCCCCGGCTACGTGTGGAGCTACGGCCATTCCGACGATCCGACAGAGGCCATCGACAACACGCCCGGACGCAACTTCGTTCCCGCCCCTGCCCTGTTCCCCAACGGCGCGGGCGGTTACTGGGTCAGCCGCAACGTGGTGAATAACCTCGTCAACGTCCGCTCCGACCAGAAAGCCCAGTACATCGAAGACAAGTGGCAGGTCAGCGACCGCTGGCTGCTCTCGCTCGGCCTGCGCAACGACCAGTTCACCGACTACAACCAGTTCGGCGAGCCGTTCATCAAGCAGACGCGTCCGCAATGGGCGCCGCGTCTTGGCGCGTCGTGGGACGTGAACGGCGACGGCAGCTTCAAGGTCTACGCCAACGCCGGTCGCTACTACCTCGGCCTGCCGCTCAATCCGGCTACGGGTGCGGCTGCCGGCTACACCGCCACGCAGCAGTACTTCACCTATTCCGGCATCAATCCGGTGGATGGCACGCCGACCGGTCTCACGCAGTTCAGCGGCGTGGTATCGGGCAACAACTCGTACGGCATTCCGCCCGATCCACGCACCGTTGCCGCGAAGGATCTGAAGTCCGAGAACCAGGACGAGTTCATCCTGGGCTTCGACAAGACGTTCGGCGAGCACTGGACGTATGGCGTGAAGCTGATGCAGCGGAAGCTCAACGCGGTCATCGACGATTTCTGCGACCTCGACGTCGTCACCAACAAGGCCACCGCCCTTGGTTATACGGTCGGCTCGACGAACAGTTGCTACCTCGTCAACGGTGGCCATTCGAACAAGTTCACCCTGATCGACAGCACGGGCAATCCGTTCGTCGTGCCGCTCAGCCGCGAAGAAATGGGCATGCCGAAGACGAAACGCCGCTACCTCAGCGCCGAGTTCTACACCGAGCACCAGTTCGACGGCACCTGGTACGGCAAGTTCGATTACGTGTGGTCGCATTCGTACGGCAACACCGAGGGCCAGGCTCGTACCGATACGCGTCAGTCCGGTGCCGCAGGCAGCGTGGACTGGGACAACCACTACGTGATGGATTACGCCAATGGTCCGCTCGGCAACGATCACACGCACGTGTTCAAGGCCTACGGTTACTGGCAGTTCGCACCCGAGTGGCAGTTGTCCGGCAACCTGCAGGCAACCTCCGGCGCGCCGGAAGTCTGCCTTGGCTATTGGGGTCCGAACGAGGAAGACCCGGCGCACTACGGCAGCTCGTATCACTGGTGTGACGGTCAGCCGTCGCCCCCGGGAGACAAGGGCCGCCTGCCGTGGACCTTCCAGTTGGATCTCGGCGTGACCTATCGCCCGGGTTGGGCGGACTCGAAGTTGGCGTTCTCGGCGAACGTCTTCAACGTGCTCAACCAGCAGCGCGCCACGTTCCGCTACCCGACCGAGTACGAGAACCGCGGCTCGCCGCATCCGATCTACCGCGTTCCGCTGATCACTCAGGATCCGCGCTACGCACGTCTCGCCGTCACCTACGATTTCTAAGGTTCTTCAACACCCGCAAGATCCCTGTGTGAGACTTGCGCCCCTCCACGGACACCGGCTCATCCCCAACCGGTGTCCGTGGATCGGGCGCTCTTTTTTTGTCTGGATGTCGAGACACCGTTATTACAGGCTCATGCCCTGGCTGTGCTGCTGTCGCTGCATCGCCATGTGTTCCGCCTGTTGGCGCAGGTCATTGGCGAAGGCCTGATCGAGTTGCTGGGCCTGGTCGATGCTTTGGTCCTTCGGCGGCGGCGTGCTGTCGCATTCGATCGACACGGCCTTGCCGGTGTATCGCGCGCTGCAGAGGATGCGATCTTCCGCGACGTCGACGGCGCCCAGGTCCTGCGCATGATGGATACCGATGCGACGGGCCTTCAGGGCCACCTCGGCAGCCTTGGCATCGGAGATGTCCATCGGCAGACGGTGGCGCACAGCGGCGTAGAGTGGATCGTCATCCGGACGCGGCAGCGTGGCATGCGGCTTGGCATGCGTCAGCGGGTGCGCCGATTCCACGAGGCGACCGGCGTCGTCGGGATGGAATGCCTCGCGCGCCGCGGCACGGTGCAGGCGCAGGTCACGCGTGTCTTCCAGCGTTCGGCGTTGTGGTTCGGTCACGTCGTCGAGCTGGTCGTGGCGGATGCCCATGACGGGTTCCGCGTGGCGGATCTCCATCCATTCGCCGTGGCGATCGCGCATGTAGTAGTGGTCGTTGCGACCGATGACGTTGGGCGAATCGTGCGGGCGCTCGTTCAATGCGCCGACATACGCCGCGCCCATGTCGCGCGCGTATGCGGCACGGTCGGCCAACGACATGTCCTGCGCGGCGACGAGGCCGAGCAAGGTGTCCTTGCCCCGGTGCAGGCCGAGCGCCTGGTCGTTGAGCATGATGGACCAGATGCGTTCGGCGGGGGCTTCGATAATCCTGTCTAACGTTGCTCCGGGCAGCACCTCGCCGCGCTCTGTGGCGCGCGTCTGCTCGCGCTGTGCATCGCGCTCGCCTTCACGGCGTGCCGCTTCGAGCAATTTGCGCGGGGTCCAGGCGTTGACGTCCACACGGAGTTGACGGAACGACTGGTCGTGAGCGTCCTGCACCTGTTTGACGGGTAGGTTCAATGCAAGTCGCGTTTCGCCCTCGCCCATCCACTGCTCGCGATAGGCCAGATCGCGCCTCATAAGGTCGATGCCAAAGTTGTCCCATTCGCGCTCGCTGAAGACCTTGCCGTTGTGTTCGCGCGCGTAGTTCTGTGCGTAGAGATTCGCTATCTTGCCCGGCATGTTGTCGTGACGGACAACGCCCAGGGCAAGACGTCCGTAGCCGTCGTTGCCGGGCAATTGCGCCAGATAGTTCCAGTACAGCTCGCGGTTTTCCGTGTTGGCGTAGTGGCGAAGCACACCGAGGTTGGTCGGGGTAAGGCCAGGCGCGCTCACGGCTTAACCTCCCCGTCGCGAAGAAGTTGCCGGATG
>Ga0209674_100477_pt1 | contig 17281 bp, 18 predicted proteins | sample AraplaCvi_mMS_r2_FD_184279 | JGI IMG/M metagenome (GOLD analysis project Ga0209674, IMG submission 184279) | Arabidopsis root microbial communities from North Carolina, USA - plate scrape CL_Cvi_mMS_r2 (SPAdes) (version 2) | ecosystem: Host-associated > Plants > Roots > Endosphere | place: USA... | reverse complement strand
GTTCGGCGGCGAGGCGAAAACGCCCGAAGGCTACAAGCCACCCGAGGCCGAGTCTTGACGTCGCTCGCACCATCCGATTTAATGAGCGGCTCCACGCAGCACCGATAGCCCATGCGGCTGTCCACCCGGCCGGGTAGCTCAGTTGGTAGAGCAGGGGATTGAAAATCCCCGTGTCGGCGGTTCGATTCCGTCCCCGGCCACCATGAATTCAAGCACTAAGCCCACTCCACCGAGTGGGCTTTTTGTTTGTGTAGCCACCATGTAGCCGGGCAGCATGTGGCAACGCCCTTGTGCGCAGATACCATCGCACTATGGCCACCCCCACTCCAAACGCGTTCCTCGAAGACCCGTTGTTGATGGCCTTCGATGCACTGCCCGCAAACAAACTTTTGCAGCAAGAGCAGGTGTCGCTTCTGCTGGAATGCACCACGCGCTGGTTGGAAGATCGACGCTCACAGGGTGCTCCACCTCCGTACGTGCAACTGGGCGAGCGCATGATTCGCTACGCGGTTGGACCACTGCGCGAATGGCTGCGTCAAACCATCGACACGGCCCCGACCTCGCCGACCCAACATCGGGCACAACGCGAGGCAAACGTATTGGGGTTTGACGAGCCCATTTTGCGCGGCGGTCGACGCAAGAAACTTCCCGCGCGCTCATTTGCATCGTTCATGGCATCCGCATCGAACCACGACGAGTGGTTGTTCGCGCTTCGTGCGCCACACGGCCGGCCGGTCGATTTCCTTGCAGACCTGGAACTGGAGTCTTCGGAAGACGACGGATACGAGTGGCTGACGCTGGAGCAATACGGCCAGCGACTGACGACCGCTCTAGGGCGAGAGCAGGCCGCACATTCGGCAACAGACCTCAGCAGCACTCTGGAAGGTAGATTGTTGCAACCCGCTGACCGCGAACGGATGTAGTACCGCCATTACGGTGGCAAAAGAATCTTCTTGGCCGCCTCACTCAGCACATCGACCATGATGTCCTTAACCCCAGAGCCGATGGATCCACCCAGTTTCGCCATCATCTTTTTGAAGCGTATCGACGCCACTTGAGTTCTTGGGCTGTCTTTGGTCAGATCCTGCAAATCCACACGCAACTGTTGAAGTTCTTGGGTGGATAAGTCCCCTCCCTCCTCCGCCAGCTCCATCGCATTGGCAATCGCGTTTTCTGTCCAAGGAAACGGCTTTCCGCAGTTGTGACAAAAAGAAGGTCGACGGTAGAAACTCGCCATTACAAAAACCCCTTGCGGCATGATTGGCTCACCGCGAATGAAGGCTGGGCAATGCGGGCACTGCGTGATGGTTGGCTCGCCACACTTGGAGCAAAAACGCTCCGAGCGATGGGGACCGCCGTCCATTGAGGCAGTAACGGTATGGCCGTTCAAACATACCTGTGCCCCCATATAACCACTCATCTCCGCCTCCATAGTTCCTGGTCAATCGTGTTCGCTCTACCCACGCGCTTGCTTTCTTTAGGGTGCCCCTTTGGGCGCCCTTGTGTGACCTTGATGTACTGCCGCAACCGCAGCCAACTGGGCCTCTAGGACCGCGAGCCACGTCCGCATATCAGTCCCAGCGGCTTGGCACCACTCCCGGATTTGGAGCGCATCTAGTCGAATGACTCCAGTTTCTGCCGCAGATACGTAAGACTGGTTCCGTCCCAGCCGCTGCCCGAACTCCGCTTGAGACAGTCTGGCTGCCTTGCGCAGCTGTCGAAACGACGCCCACACGGCCTCATTCTCCGGCCGGTACAGCGATTTTCGGGCTCGGTCGGTTGCCTGGGCTGATTTGGCGGTTCGATTCGCCATCTGGCGCTCTGCGGGTCGAGAGCCTCCACGCTAGCTGCATGCCGTATAAACTAAATCTTTCTTTATTTACCGAATCTTTTGGTAATTTGAGCGTTAGCGAGCTAGAGTCCGCCTCCAGAGGCTCGCGGCTCAGCGCTGACCGCCCTCGCGCACATGGAATCAGCGCGCACAGGGGACTCCCCATGAAAAACATGCTTCGCCTACTTCGATTCCGTCTGCCCGTTCTATGGATGATCGCGATGCTCGTCGGCGTCCACGGCGTCATCAGCACCACGTTGTTGGTCGGAACCGTGGTGACATGGCTCGCGCCCCTGCTCCGCCCATCGGGAGCAGCGCACGTGTCGGCTGCTACTCGACCCGATGCCGACCCGTTGCAATCCTCGTTCGATACGGTGCCAACCCCCGACCCGGCATGGACACGCTTCACCGTGCATCCCGCCAAAGGCAAAGGCCCGACGACCTCGCTGATGACGGTCTTCGCCATCGTGGGTGGCGGTTTTGGAGGCGGCATCATTGCCGCTTGGTTCGGCAAGGGTGGCGAGATTCCAGTCTTCGTGGTCGCCGCCCCCATCTTGGCCTACGCACTGAATTGGGCCATCCACACCTACGTCCTGGGTGCCATGCATCGCTCGGGCTATAGAAACGCAATTCAAGCACCCAATCAGTTCGACGTTGGCCCCGCTGCGCTCCGGGTGTCCGGCGAAGTGATTCCGCGTTCGGCACTACTCAAATACGCCATCAGCAATCCGTTCTCCAACGCGGCCCATCACGTTCCGATCTCTTCCACGTTGGTCGTGGGCATCAGCACGTTGGGCGCCGTGGCTGCGGTCGGTTCTGCGTCGGGCAGCAGTGTTGCCCGGGCCGCATCCATTCAACGCGCGCATCTGCTTCACCAACTCGCTACGCACGGATGGATTTTGGAAGTCATCGACACCCGCGGCAATGCACATCGACTCGCTGGCGGGCTGACCGAACACACCCTTGATGCGCTCGTTCGCGCCATCGAAACCCACTTAGGAGCCTAACGCATGCATGCACGCCATTGCTTCATCGCATCACTGCTGTTCGCAGGGGCAGCACTACTTACAGGCTGTTCCAAATCTGCGCCGCAACCGACGGGCACCTACACTGGGCCGCATTTCCAAGTCCGCTTCGACACCACATCCAAACTGACCTTCGTCGGCCAACTGGGCATGCCCGACATCCATGCGGCATATACGCAAAATGGCAACACGCTGCATGTGGTCGCCGACCGAACTGCACCCAAGCATTTCGAAGCCACCATGCACATCGAAGACGGAGCAAAGTTCATCGTCATGACGCAAATCAAGGACCTCGATAACGACCAGGTCATGAATGATGAGGAGCGCATGAGCAAGGTGCTCAATGGACAATAGAAAACAAAAATGGGTGAAAGCCCCTTCTTTATTTCACCGACTCGGCAGATGGGGCAAGCAAATCAATGAAACCCGCTTTTCGAGCCTTTTTCATTTTGCCAAAGCCGGGGTGGTTTCAGCTGTGAACGGCACGCTGACATACGCACCTTCTCCATAGGGGTGATGGTGAAGGCCGAACCCCGAAAAGATTGCGAAACACCCAGGAAATAACCGTTTTATTTCCAGTACCGACTCCCAGTCTGGGCGTAAACTGTCAAGTGCGAAAACCGCATCGAAACATTGATGCCATGCATCCGACAATCCGTATTTTTGAAGCATCGCGTACTCGTCAGGCGCATGCTTCTCCAACGACGTGCCCAAGGCTGCCAGTACACCTGCCGCATAGCCAAAGCATTGCGCCACAAACTTAATTTTCGGCCGAACAAAGGCAAGCAGCACTTCTAAGTCTCGATGACTTCGATAGGCAATGATCGCGTCTATAACTTCCTTGCGAACCGATGGCACGGAATCCCGCAACAAATCAAAAAAGATACGCGGGTCATCCGACTGGCTATACGAATATTTGTTCGCATAGAACTCGTCCCACAAGGCTTCGGCGAGAGGTGCAGCGAAGAAATCGAATCCATGATATGTGGATGCGTCGGGCCGCTTGGTTATCAGTGCAGACTTGAAAGCATAGTCATCCACATGGAAAAGTTCATGACGAATAATCTGCTCCGCCCAGTTGGTTTGCGCGTCATCGTCGGACGCAAGTGCCAATGCAACGCACTCATGCATCACCAAGTGAGCGCCACCGTCGACCCGCAGCATCATTCCCACGCTTAATCCACCGGCCTCCTTGGTTGGCGCAACGTCTGATGTCCTACTGCCCGAAACATCACGCAACCCTTGTTCATAGTCGTGATGGAAGGTGATCCCCTTCAGGGCAGAGAAGGATGACTCAGGCCGTGCCTTCCTCAGGACTAGTCCCAATATGCGAATCTTGATGCCCACATAGTCAGCCAAATCCTGATTGCCGCTCCAGTTAAACGTTATCGGACAGCCGATTGCCGGATTGTGTTCAAGGTCATGCGTAAACTCGTCCATCAGAGCCTGAACGTCGGGCTCTATCTCTGCTTCATGGCCTTTCTGCTCGGAATCAGACATGGGTTAACACCCTCTATGTACGAGCCACTACCGTGCAAATAGACGTGCGGCAGGTGCTGAGTTGAGGAAGAAAGCGAATCGGAAAGGAGATTGGAATCCTGTGCCACGCACTCCAAGACGCTCCTCTTTTCAAGAGCAGCTTAGATGCTGTCGGTCGCAATTGATGCGACGAGTATTGCCCCCAACTCAGCCACGCTTCGGTATCCAGTCCGACCGCCCCGCCCAAGCCTCTTTCCCGGTGACGCCCCGGAGGGGCAAGCGCGCCGGACGCGTGCCTAGGAACGCGAAGCGTTCGCAAGGCCCGGGAGGGCCATGGAGGGGCCTGATGGGACAAGGCTCAGTTCCGGCCGAGCGCCCGATTTCCAAAACGGAAAGTCCCGGTGGAGGAATGGGTTGCGTCTCTATGAAGACAATACATTTTTGGACTCTGCCATTCCCCCTACTCCTTCGCTGAGTCCAAAAAACGAGAACTGGCGAAAAAGTAAGCAGAGCAAATCCTCCAGGCAGAGGGATTGACCCTAGCGAACCCCGCGCATCTGTCAAACATTGAGTGGGCGCGCAGCCGCCTCGACGCCAGCACACACAAGAGCACCGACGCCGACGCCAACACCCACGCCAATCCCTGTCGTTAACGACACTTCAACGTTTTTTTCTGACTGATCGAGAAAAACGCTTGATCAGAGGAACAGCCACGGTTGACAGACGTCCAAACTCCGCTACAAGAGCGCTCCCGAAATTCGACGCCTTGTATGTTGACCGCCACCTCCATCGAAATCGATGCGGAGCCGAGCCACTCACGTTTTTACGACGTGGTAGCGACGAGCGAGGGTGTGCGTCTGTCACCGACCTGCGAGCGCGGCCATGAAATGGTGATGGAGGTGCTGCATCGGTTCGGCTTGACCATGGCCATGTCCACGCACCGCGCGCATCCCATCACCCCCGCGCCTACACCGACGCCAACCCCGCCATCCCACCTGCCGGCGCCGCGTCCTCCGCCCGTTTCCGTTGACGCCGCTGAACCCACTGCCGACACCGCATTGGCTGCCGCATCGCCTGCCCTAACCTTGAGCGGGATGACTGCGCTCCACCTGGGCAACATGAAGCGCGGCAAGGATGAACAGCGGTCGGCCATCCAGGAACGCCGGTATGTCCTGGAACTGTTGCAAGGGGCGATTGGCGACAAGTTGATGGCCGACATCAGCGTGAATGACGCGGCTAAGTTTGCCGATGTCTTGGCCGTGTGGCCTGCTTACCGGCACAACCATCCCGACCTCAACCACATGACTGTGCTCGACATTGCCGCCAAGGCAAAACGGGAAAAGTACCGGCCTATCCATCGAAGCACCCAGGCCAAACACATCAAAGCCGTGAAGGCGTTTTTTCACTGGTGTGTTGAAAGTGGCAGCATCCCGGAAGACCCGTTTCGCTTCATCGAACTGTCGCGCTACCGCGATGCGATTCCCCGCAAAAAAAAAATCTTCACCACCCAAGACCTGGAGGCTTTGTTCAATCCCGAACAGATGCGCACCTATACCGAGCCGCACCGGTATTGGATTCCCTTAATTGCGCTGCACACGGGCATGCGCGTCAATGAAATCGCGCAGCTCTACGTGGAAGACATCGTCAGTGAAGAGGTACGCGATGAAACGGGACATGCACAGCGCCTGCTTTGCTTCGACATCACGCCCTTCCGTAAAGGGCAGAGCCTCAAAACCAAACATTCGAAGCGTCGCATCCCCGTTCACTCCAAACTGCTGGAACTCGGATTCGCTGAGTACGTGGAAGACGTTCGCCGCTCCGGCTCTGCCCATCTGTTTCCGGGCCTGACCTGGAGTTGGGGCGGCCCGGGCCGGGTCATTACCCGGTGGTTCAATGGGCGGCACCTGCGCAAAGACTGTGGCATCACTTCGAGCACCAAGACGCTGCACTGTTTCCGACACACCCTCACGACGTGGGGGGACCGGTGTTGGGTGCCGCCCAGCATCATGCGCACCATCAACGGCCATGCCGATGGGCACGATGTGGAAAAACAATCTTATGTTGCGCGCGGCACGCTCCTGGAATGCAAGCGGGCGTTGGAAAAACTGCCCATCCCCGACCTCCCTCTAGAGCCCTATGCAACCGATCGGTTCGCCGGCTATCTGGCATGTGCCGCGGCAGAAGAACGACACCGGGAGCGGTTGGAGGCCGAAGGAAAACGAGCACCACGGCGCAAGGGGCGGCCACCAGCATCACGCAATCCTGCCTCCGTGGTTTAAGTCTCGTAGACCGATTTGACGCGCTCCTCAGCGGTCAGAAACATGCCAGCCTTATTCTCTACTGAGACAAGGGAGCCAAATTCGCCCTCACTAATGTCGTCCCATCGTTGGGACAAGTCCCTCTTGGTACCGGCCGCGATTTTTTGCGTGTCATACCACCTATAGAGTTCACTCCAAGAAACAAAGGCAACACCGTTGTCATAAACCTCCTCCAAGCGAGAGGTAAGGAGGTCATCATGTCGCTTCTGCATATAAAATCCTTATTTCTATATTTCTTGTATAATAAACAAGAAATTTTGTTTGTTCAACATTTTTATTTTCGAAGCCAGGCGAGACACCACGGGGCTCGGCCATGGAATAGCCAAACCACAAGAACAGAACTGGCCCGCCACCTCACACCTAGGTCAACTTATTCCTTCGGCAAGAACCGCTCCACCTCGGCATCCCGACCAGAGGTCGCCTTGACAAGCATCCGCATCTCCGATGCTGAAACGTGGTCCGCCACAACGGCATGCGGATGGTTGAATGCACCAAGGGTGCCACGCCGAGGCAACGCCAGCGGCGTGGCAGCCGCATCAACCGGCCTTGGTGGCCCTCTTCTTCCGCCTGCCTATGGATGCCAGGAGATTGGCCAAACCATGGTTTCTAGGCATCGCTTCCTTTAACTCTTTCACGGATATTCGCTGACTATCCAGAAGACGACCTATGTCGTCCTCCCATTTGAGGACTCGATTGGCTTTTAAAAAACCCTCTATCACCTCAAACTCGTTTGAATGAATCGGGTCGATTCCGTTCATCAGAAACAGATCATTCGCGCTTTCATGGCCGTCGGACGTTGGGAAGGCCATGACACCAAAAATAGCGATTGTTCTAGCCAATATTTCATCCATGACGCCGAACCCCGTTCCGCGCATCATCCCCATGAATATGTCCATCACATCGTTGCCGTACATCCCAGCAATGAACAGAGTATCGCTGCTGTATTCGAGCAAAAGTTCCGACCGCGTACAGAATGGATCGAAGATGATTCGGCGATACCCTTGCTCATATGCGCTCTGAACAGACGGCAAGAATGGAATCTGCTTTATAGCCTCTGGTACCTGCCAGTCTTTTTCCGGCGTACCTCGATGGCGAGGCATGATGCGTGCGGCCGGCCCCACATGCTCAGTCAACGCCAATGACGCAGCCACCAACTCGAACGCCCAATGCTCTTCAATCTTCGAAGAACCAAACATCAATATTCCTGAGCTGCGTTCCGCAAGCACGGCTTTTAGATGATTTCGTGCAGCAACAGGGATTGCATCGACAGTAGCCACAGTTGGCGAACACGCGGGTTTCGGCCAAGACTGGGCAAACGGCTTCCTACCTTGCAACTCGCCATTTTCTGAAACGCTACCCAGTAGCGCTTTAGCGCTTTCGTCCCCATCTGTACGCCCCAAGACCAGGAGTCGCACATCTTCGAAGATGGTTTCTGATACAGGCGTTTCGACAAGAACCGCCACACGATGCCCCGAGACCTGCGCGTGCAGGCAAGCCATGTCGAGTCGCTCGGCGCTGCCGTCCCAAGATTGCTGATCCAGCCGCAAAGGGCCGACTACAAGCAGGGTCCCGCTCGGGACACGGTCTAGGCCGGCGGACCACAATCCGCTCTCACCTAAATCAATACTGCCTGGCCAGTGATTCCCCGCTTGTTCCGCGTAAACCAAAGCGCCATCGGTTGCCTCCTCATAGAGCTCAAGGAGCGCATTAATGGCGTCCTGCGATTCCGTGATGTAAACGCCCGATGAGGCGCCACCCGGCCATATCTGAAGTGCAGGCACTCGGTTCTCTGCTCCCGCTGGCACCAGCAGTTGCAGGAGGGACTGAGGAGCCAAGTCCAACTCGAACTTCTTCTTTAGGCGAAACGCTAGACGGCTTGCGGAAGCCATATCAAGTTCGCAGGCTGCCACCCGGTCTGGGAATGCCTGCACTTCTGGCCAGTTGCGGAGACCCGGCAGCGCCGCGCTCAAGTCGAGCGATTGGTTATGGCCTACGGAATACTGGGATTGCTGGAGCAGATCGCGAATGCGACCCGCCAGCAGCTTCAACTGCTGAATGTCCATTGTCTTCTCCAGGGCGATATTTCCGGTGCACGCGTTGCGGGCCGCCCATGGAAAACAAGGAACAAGGGTTGGGTCTGCGTATTACCGTCTTCGTCATGCCCAATTTCGGGCGCGTGCGGCAGGCGACGGTCGCCTGCCCGCAATATACCGCAAGAGGCGGCGGGCTGTGCAAGCCTGACACCGGCTAGTAAACGCCTGTTAGAGGGGCTGAGCCTGCCCGATGCAAGGGGACGCCAAATCACCCTCGTAGAGCGTCCGCTTTCAATTTCTTGCGCGAACGGCCGATAGCAAACCAGGGGCGGAAGGCCCTACACGGCCGCCTCCACAAGGACCCCAACTCTCATGAACGAGTTTCTAAAAACTGCGCTATCGGTATCCACTCCTCGTGGGCTCGCTGCACTTTCGTGCACGCTAATCTTTCTTATAGGTCTGGCGATCATTAGAGCAAAGGTGATCCCCGCTCTCACGCCAAGCGCCGGAGCAAAATTGTTGAAGAGGATGGTTGACTGGCTTGGCGCTCTGGCAATCGTCGTCGTATTGATTTACGGCGCGAACACTCTTCTTCCCTTTTGGTCTCACCAAGAAGCACCACCGAAGTCCGAGCCAGCCACCCCTATTTCCAGTACACCACTCCCTCAGCCAACCATCGATATCGCCACCCTTAAGAATCTGACATACGTACTGGACGGTGAAAAAATCACCCTACGCGACGGAAAACGAGAGTTCGGTTCCCCTGACATGGGCGACAGTGCCCCAGACGTCGTTCCTGCCTACGTGTACCTAACCGATTGGGCTTTTGGCGATATCACCGGAGATGGCTCGAATGGCGCAGTCGCCGTCCTTCAAAAGACTGATGGCGGGTCTGGTATCTACTACTACCTGGTCCCGGTAACCTCGAACGGCGGGAAGATACAGTCCAGCACCAACGGCTACACACTTGGAGATAGGCTTGCGTTCAAGAGCATCGAAATCAACTCTGGCCATGTGAACTTGGATGTGCTGATGCACAGGGATAGCGACCCGGGGGCACAACCATCTTGGTTTCGACACCTCGACTTGGCATACGTCAACGGAAAACTCGTATGCCAGACCAAGCCTTGCTCTGAAATCGATGAACAAATCCAGGGCTCCGCACTACCTCCACTGCCTACACAGTCGATAGCAATGGACGCCATTCCTTCCTTTGATTGCGGGAAAGCCAAGAGTGCAACGGCGCTTGCCATCTGCAACGACGAACAACTACGAGAACTGGATGGGGTGTTGGGAAACACCTACCACCTGATTCTCGCCAAAGCGGCACCGAATGATCGGCCGGCGATTAGGACGGACGAACAACGCTGGATTACCGAGCGCGATTCCCGCTGTGCAAGCGACTCCGATTGCATCCGAAGTTATTTGCAGGCGAGGCAAAACTTGTTGAGCACCCGGCTTTAGTCGTTCATGGGGCGAGTCGACGTTGTGTTCGGTTCGCCTCCCTGTCAGCCGCTGAGCAGACATATGCCTCGGCTTCCCGTCAACGACGCTTACCTGTCGCGCTCTTTTCGGCAACATAGCGATGATATGAACAGAGTCGGTCGCCTTGGCCATAGTCCTCCAGGCTCAATGACTCACTACAAACGCCGCACTTAACCCCTTCCGGCATTTCAAACCCGCAGGCCAAACACTGCCCGTACTCGTAGACATACGACTCATTATCGCATTCCGGACAAGTATCTGTAGGCAGGTCTCCGCCGTCCTTGAAGGCAATGTAGGCTTCACCTGCGAAGTGCTCAGGCACAACTTCTCCAATCCACTCTGCGAAGTCCGATGTTTTCCCACATGCTTCGCACTTGAATTGAATATCAAAAGGGTTCGTATTGTCCGGTTCCACCTGGCTCACTAAGGGCGATGAGCAGTGGACGCAACTTGGTGACATGAGAAAGTCGGCTAGAAGTGCCGGCGCCGCCCCCGAATCAATCGCTTTGAATGTTCCCGTGCATTCCTTGAGCATCGCATCAAAGACGACGCTTTGGTTTAGCAGTTCATTCCACACGTGCTCACCCAACACCTTCGAAGGATCTGCCCCGAGATGGATGGGTAGGAATGAGCGAAGGAAATGGAAGCCATCCACAAATGCGCTGAGGACAATCTCAGGCTTTTCGACGTAGTGATGTTCAAGTCTATTCCTGACTTTGACAACGCTGTCCAAACGGGCAAAGTCCGCGACAACGCCAAATGATTTAAACCGCTCTTTTATATCGTTGACATCAACCGTTTTATCCCCGGCAGATTCCAACTTGACCGGGGTTGTTTCTCCAGGAACCGGCTTCAGGTATTTCCAGATTAGGATTTCATCGTCTGGCGAAAGACGACGCAATTTTTCCTTGCATAGCAAGAGCAATCCAGTCGTCATATTACGTACGGCCGAAGCAAGTCGCGGTGGCTCGCCCGTTATGAAATCCTCTACGCCAATACGGATTGCATCGAGCGCGTTTTGATAAATGGGATTCCGTTTTTCAGACATGGAGACACCCTTAAACGCACCAACATCGGGGGCTAAACTTCGAAACACCGGGAAAGCCTACAACCCCATGCGCGGACTTTGCCGATTGCCCAATGGGTAATCGTCCGCTGGCTTATCCTCTTCACACTCTATTTGCTGGGTATGAGGGAGGCCGATTTCAAGTATCACCCGCTCTTCTTCCCGGCACACCGCAACCAACTGCGCCGCATACCCCGCTCCCAACTCAGCCAGTGCTTTCACAACACTGCGCAAGCGCCCCTCCTGAATCTCGCGCTGCGCCAACACCGGTGCTTCCTGTTCCGTCAGCACATCGAGCGCGGTTTGATGCCCACGCAATGTTGCTTTCAGCATTTGCACTTCACCATGGTGCGCCAGAGCCTCGGCTTTGAGTCGACGCCATGACTCTGGCATCTGCGCAGAATCTCCGCCAAGCGCCTTAGCCGCTGCCATCTTCCACGGATGTGCGGCTTCCCATGCTTTCATGCGCTGATGCGCGTTCGCACGCAGTTCTCGCTGGCTCACCAGTTCGTGTTCGACGCCGAGCATTTCTGCGCGTTCGCGTTCGCGGTCCTTTGCAAATCGCAGCAGTGCCGTGGCGAGGCGTTCGAGTGCTCGCAGCGCATGCTGGATGACGCGCACCAGCGAGATGGCTTCGTGATGCTTGGCCGGGTCGTCTTCCGTTTCGGTTGACCCAACACTGGCGCGAAAACGCGCCAACAGGGAGCCCGAGCCCAACACAACAACGGAGGTCATTGAGGTCGGTGCGGGCGCCGTGGATGGTGATGGTTCCTTCTTCTTGGGCTCGTCGTGTACGACCACCGCTTTAGCCACATCCGCAACGGCTTGCGCATGTTGCGCTTCCAACGCCGCGGCATGCACCTGCTTATAGACCTCGCTCATCACGATGATCTCTCGGACCGCGTCGCCCTTACGGGTAAAGAATCCTTTGCGCTCCATTGCAACGGCCGGCGCACCCATCGAAGGCTGCGGCGTCTGTTCAATGCCCATGCGTTCGTAGGAGCGGTGGTCGTAATCGGCCACCAGGCCCGCCGCGGCCGTAAAACGATTGGACAGTTCAGCCCAGTGCGCGTTGAACCGCTCCACCACATCGGCGGACGTTCGCTTGTTCGACAGCACCGCAAGTTTCTCGCCCATGCCACTCCCGTCGCCATCGCCCGCGTCTTCCGTGCAGTCGATGCGGCGGGTGGGGAAATAGAGGTGCGCGTGATACCCCTGCTTATGCGCAGGCTTGACCTGCCCCAGGGCATCGACGTCGGCATCCCGATGGAGCCCCATCGACACTGCCGTCCCCAACTCCCGCACGATGAACTGCGCCATGGCCTCGGCGAGGTCACCGGCCTGCTGGTCGGTCAGTCCGAAAGGCACCGGAATCCGGTAGTCCCGGGCCACTTGGGCATCTTTGCGCTTCTCCGCCCCCTCCACCCGGTTCCACAGCTCGTCCGGGTCGGTCGCCCATGGCGGGGCCCCCTCAGGGGCGATGGTCAGGGCACGGACGATCTCTTCGCCCACCGCCCGTCTCCGGAAGTCGTGCCATTGGCCCGCCCGCCGGTCGTACAGGCGCAGGCCAAGCCGGTAGGCCACCCCGGCGACCGCCGAGTGGCCCTTGGCCCTGCTGTGGGTTTCCAGGTGGGGGCGCGCATGGGACATACATCCTCCTTGATTCGACTCGGTCATCCATGACCAAAACCAGGCGGCCAACCCGACCCAGCCGCCCCCATCCCTCCATCCAAGCAGAAAGCCGGGATATGTCAAGTTTACTTGACATGGAGAGGCCAACCTGGAGGGGCTGGCCTTCGGGGTGGCTCTGGCTTGGGCTCGGACGCTTAGCGTTGGGGCTCTAGGGGTTGGCTCTGAGCGTCGCGTTCCACAGGAACGCTAAGACGCGCTCTTTCCCTTCTGACTGATCTTGACAGAATATTCTGTATGTATAAAATACAGCTCATAGCCGGCCAGCGAGGATTCAACCATGACCAAAGTAACCATGAATCTCACCGACGAAGAGATTCAACTGATTGAAAGTCTTCGGAATGCTCTCAAGACAAGCACGAATACCGGGACAGTCACCCAATCGTTGCGTTTGGCTTCTCTTGTCGCAGAAGGATTGAAGAGCGGAAAGAAACTGGCGTTTCTCGATAAGAACAACGTGCCTGAATCAAAAATCCTCATTCCAGGGCTTTCGTCCTTAGATTAAGATCGGAAGAAGTCACTCAAACAGGGAGGGGGTATGTCTGACAAGGATTGGACGCAAGAGGGAAGGGACGCCACCGCGCCACCCCGCGTCTCCAATATTCCTCCCGCGTACCACAACGACAAAACCTTTTATAAGGTCTGGCTTCATTTCGCAGGCTGGACCTTAATTTTGTGCGTCGTAGGGATGCTGTTTTTGGCTTACAACGAGCATCAAATTCCAGAAGCGATTGTCGCGGTGGCCTCTGGCGTAGTTGGCTTACTCGGAGGCATTTTTGCGGCGAAGCCGTCCCATACATAGCCACTGAGATACTGCTGGTTATCGGCTTATTGCGCCGCTGATTCAATGCACTACCAATCAGTCGACCTGATTACAGTTTTGCTCGAACCACCATCGCCAAGCATCCATAGCCGAATTCGACCCAACCGATGGGTCATCGAGCACAAACGCTCCGCTCAAGCGCTCCGCTGTAATGCTTGGAAAGTCGCTCTCACTGAGCGGAAAGAACGGCCCGCCCGCGTTGTGCACGTACCACGCGCCAATCTTGGCATCACAGTGCCGGCAATGATTCATCCAGTACGGGCGCTCCTCGGTCCTGCTAAAGTCCGTGCGAAAGCGCCCTCCGGAATGCTGGGTGGCAAATGCCGCGACGGCATCAGGCAGGAGAACCGGATTCGGTAACGTCGCCGTGCTGTCGTCGGTCAATGCCACCGCGAGATCCACTTCCCCTTCGACCACGAACGGACCAACCAGCAGCAGCGCGTACACCGGCGTTGACTGACCGCAGGCATGGCAATCGTGCGGCGCGGTTTGAAGATAGATGCCCCCGACGTGAAGTCGTGGAGGCCGCGAATCCATCATGTCGTTCTCAACTTGCATCTCGATTCGCCTAAGCATTGGGCCCATGGCACTACTTACTGCTCGCCGTTGGTGGCGTCTTCCGACGCTTCCGCTCGGGTCGAGGCTGGGTCTCCACCAGGGTCAGCAGTGGCACCAGTCCTTTGAAGTCCAACCATTGCCCCCGCGGCAATCCGGGGAAGTAAGTCGCCAGTTCCGTTGCGGTCCACGCGCGCATGTACGCCGTCTTGTGAGTATCCGGTGGCGGGTCAGCGTTTGGCCAGTTCCATCAGGTAGACGCGTTGGAACTCCGGGTCCGCCAGAGCCTGTCGCAACAGGTCCGTGGTTGTATCTGTCACCGCGCCATCCCCGTCCACCGACAACCCCGCCAGTTTCCGTAACCGGTTCTCTCGCTCGACAAACAGCGGACGCAAGGCGCTGGCCTTGTCCATCAGATAGCCCTGCCCTCGGTTGCCCCGGAGACCACGCTACCGGTGGCGCCCTGGGCGTGATGGAGTGCGGCGCCAGCAACAAGCAACTTAGTGAGTTCGGCCATTTTGGCCTCGACGCCAATGTCGGTCGCCATGGTTCGGCGCAGGTCGTGGGCCGTAATCCATAGCCCCGTTTGCTCCTGCAAGGACTCCAGGATGTTGCGAGGCTCGGAGATGGGCTTGCCATGCTGCCTAGAGGGAAACACCCACTCGTTCGGGGCATCCGGTCGCCACCGCTCATTCGCCGCTTTGCGTGCCAGCAGGATTTCCTTAGCCCACGGCCCCAGGGGAACCGCAGCCGCCTTACCGCTCTTGGTCGTCTCCGCAGCCAACATCACCGCATCGTCGTCCCAGCGCACATTCGACCAGCGCAGCCGGGCCGTCTCCGTGCGCCGGGTGCCCCACAGCAAGACCAGAACAAAGAAATCGACCAGCACAGAGGTGTGGGGTTTAAGCCCCTTACCGCGTGGGTCCGGTCGCGTGGTAAGCAAGGCCGGGGCATGCGCCCGTTGCTGAAATTCGATGAGGGCTTTGAGCCACGCCTGCCCTTCCGGCTTCTTTGTGGCCAAGTGCGTGGTGCGGCGTGTGGATTGCGGCCACACCGACAGCGCACGCCACTGCGCAAACGGGCTCTCGATGATCGGAAGTTTCAAATCCGCGGCGGCAAACTGATAGGCACCCTGTAGGTACGTATAGAGTTTGTGCAACGTACCGGCTGAAATAGATTTCGGCCCCCAAGTCGGGCGCCGCTTCCCTTCAACCAGGTGCGCACGCAACGGGTCCAGCGAGGCCTTCACCGCAGCGCGGTCGATATCGGCTACCGGCATCGACCAAATCGGCGCACCCACCATCCAACCCTCAACCTTCTTTCGGTCGATTACCGTCGAGGGCTTCACGCTTGCCTGGGTGGCTTCTTGAAACTCCATATAGGCCACACGCAGCGTCAGACGGTCTCGTTGACGTGCAGCGCGGGCCGCATCTTGATGCGCCTTACGCTCTACGAGTGGGTCTTTGCCTTCGGCCATCAACGCCAACCACTTGCGCCCGCGTGCACGGGCTTCGGCAACACTGAGGTCCGCACTGGAACCGATGCAACGCAAGCGCCCTGAGTGCCCACCCATGCGCCGATTCACATACCAAGCAACGGCGCCTGGCGTGATGCGCAACTGGAGTCCCAGCAACTCACTGTCGCGAATGCGCCACTCCCGAAGTGTCCCCGGCCCTTTGGCGTAAACCGGTCGCCCTTGCTTGTCGACACCAAGAATGGGCCGCTGGAAATCCAGGCCATCCACGAGTTTCTGAGTGAGTTTCAGTTCGACCGCCACCGCGCGTCCTCCTTGAAGTGCGACCCATGGCTACACGGTCGACGAAGTCACGCTAGCAGAATTGGTGTAGCCGCTGTGTAGCCGGACCCCCTGGGATTTGATGGGATGAAACGGGAATCGGCGGGATAGACCCATTCGCACAAATGGCGATCTGAAGCCATTTTTCCAGCAAGAGTGGGATGGCCCGTTCGTGTGCCATTCCGTTGAAAATCCCCGTGTCGGCGGTTCGATTCCGTCCCCGGCCACCATTAGATTCCCTGTGAAAAAGCCCGCTCGTTGAGCGGGCTTTTTCATGTTCGGGCTCCCGTGATAACGCTCAAGCCTGCGGGTCGACGCGTCCAAATTCATTTTCGGGTATGACCTCCTCGCATAACCGAAAAACAAAGGGAGCTGTCGATGTTTCGTTCCTGCCGCACCCGTACTCGTACTCAGCATCTGCCGCGCATCGGTCTGATGCTCATCCTCTGCTCTGTAGCGGTCACAACCATCGCCGATGAAACACCGAAACCGACCGCACCCGTCGATTGGGTCAACACCTTCATCGGCACGGGCGGCGATGGCGCGGAATACGGCGGCACGATACCGTTCGTGACCACGCCGTTCGGCATGACGAACTGGACGGCGCAGACGCGGCAGAATCGCATCAGCGTGAGCTCCTACGAATACGACGACACCTACATTCAGGGTTTCATCGGTACGCATCAGCCGGCGATTTGGATGGGAGACTATGGCTACGTCACGCTGATGCCGGAGATGGCCGCTGCCAATTACGCGCCCGAAGCGCGCCGGCTTGCCTTTACGCACAAGGACGAGGTCAGCACGCCGTATTACTACGCGGTGAAGATGGGGCCTGATCCGGCGCACACGATCCTGGCCGAGATAACGGCGACAGATCATGCGGGATATCTGCGTTTTACCTATCCGCGCGAGGCGAAGGCGAACGTGCTGATCGAGGCGACGCGTCCGGGCATCGAGGGTTTCGTAAGCATCGATGCCAGCCGCAACGAGATTGTCGGCTATAACCCGGATCGCATGGATGCGCATCTTGGCCCGCTGGCGTTGAAGAATTTCAAAGGCTATTTCGTGGTGCGCTTCAAGCAACGGTTCGCCGCGGCGAAGGTCTACGAAGGCGTGCTTACCTGGCCGAACAAGAAAGAAGTAACAGGCGACAACGTCGGTGCGCTGGTTAGCTTCGACACT
>Ga0209674_100474_pt1 | contig 17524 bp, 16 predicted proteins | sample AraplaCvi_mMS_r2_FD_184279 | JGI IMG/M metagenome (GOLD analysis project Ga0209674, IMG submission 184279) | Arabidopsis root microbial communities from North Carolina, USA - plate scrape CL_Cvi_mMS_r2 (SPAdes) (version 2) | ecosystem: Host-associated > Plants > Roots > Endosphere | place: USA... | reverse complement strand
TCGCCACCAGGGTGGCGCCCACCGGTCTGCGCTTCGGCTGCACCGCTGCTACGGTGAGAACTTGCTGGTGGGAGCCAGCCTGCTGGCGATAGTAGCTGGCCTCGCAGCTATACCGCTTCGTTGGCTTATCGCCATCAGGGTGGCGCCCATCGGTGTCTTTGGCTTTTCGACACCAGGGGTGGCTACCGCTGAGCCTTACGCAGACCCGATCGATGCTGCGACGTCGAGCGACGCATGGTGGACGGCTTCGATGTTGTGGCCGTCCGGATCGAGGACGAAGGCACCGTAGTAGCCGGCGTGATAGTGGGAGCGCGGGCCGGGCGGGCCGTTGTCGCGTCCACCGGCGGCGAGTGCCGCCTCGTGGAACTCGCGTACGAGCTTCTGCGTTTCCACGCGGAAGGCGACGTGGACGGGCGGCTGGTTAGGCTGGCCCTCGGTGATCCAGAAATCGGGTTTGCCGTGCTCGCCGAAGCCGGCGACATTCGTGCGACCCGTTACCGAGGCGGGGAGAATCACGAGGAGTTCGTATCCGATCGCCGCGAGCGCCGCCTGGTAGAACTGCCTGCTGCGTTCGAAGTCGCTGACGATGACGCCGGTGTGGTCGATCATGAGAGTCCCCAGGAGAGATGGCCCGGAGAGCTTAGCGCATTCGACGACGCGGCCCGTTGCGACGTTGACACGTGTCGTCGGCCATGCAGACGTCCGTGACGGGATGCGTCGGCGAGCCCGTCGAGATACACGATCGCGTGCGGCGCATCGGGCGTGTCGTACACGCCATGCGATCGCATCGGCAGGTGCCGATGCGATCGCGATGGCTTACTCAGCGCAGGCCTGTTTCCGAACGGGCGATGACGAGGCGCTGGATTTCGCTGGTGCCCTCGTAGATCTCGGTGATCTTCGCATCGCGGAAATACCGCTCCAGCGGCATTTCCTTGGAGTAGCCCATGCCGCCGTGGATCTGCACGGCCTGGTGGGTGATCCACATGGCCGCTTCGGACGCCACCAGCTTCGCCATCGAGGCCTCAGTGCCGAAACGACCGCCGGTCTTCTCGACCTGCCCCTTCGTCCAGGCAGCGCGCAGCGTCAGCAGCAAGGCGGAGTCCAGCTTGCACTTCATGTCCGCGATCTTGGCCTGGGTCATCTGGAAGGTGCCGATCGGATGGCCGAAAGCCTTGCGATCGCGCGACCACTGCAGGGTGGCTTCATAGGCAGCGCGTGCGATGCCGACGGCCTGCGAGGCGATGCCGATGCGGCCTGCGTCGAGCACGCCCATGGCGATGGCAAAGCCCTTGCCTTCCTCGCCGAGCATGTCTTCCTTCGGGCACACGTAGTCGTGGAACTCGATCTCGCAGGTGGCCGAGGCGCGAATGCCGAGCTTGGGCTCGGTCTTGCCGGCGAGGAAGCCTTCGCGCTTTGTGTCGATGAGGAAGGCCGACACCCCACGCGCACCGATCCCCGGCGTGGTGACCGCGAACAGCACGATGTAGCGGGCCACGGGGCCCGAGGTGATCCAGCTCTTCTTGCCGTTGATGACCCAGTCGCCATCCGCGTTCTTCACCGCGCGGGTGTGCATGTTGGAAGCATCGGAGCCCGACTGCGGCTCGGTCAGCGCGTAGGCGCCGATCGCTTCGCCGGAGGCGATGGCACGCACGTACTTCTGCTTCTGTTCTTCGGTGCCGTTCTTCAGGATGCCGTTGCAGAACAGCGAATTGTTCACCGACATGATGGTGGACGTGGCGGCATCGGCTGCTGCGACCTCGATCATCGCCAGCACGTAGGCCACCGGGTCCATGCCGGCGCCGCCGTAGGCCTCCGGCACCTCGATGCCCATCAGGCCCAACTGGCCCATCTCCTGGATGTTTTCCAGCGGGAATTCACCCTTGGCGTCGAACTCGGCGGCCACGGGCGCAATGCGCTTCTGTGCGAAATCGCGGGCGATGGACTGGATCGACAACTGGTCGTCGGTAAAGCGGAAATCCATGGGGTGTTCCTCACGCCGACCTGTAGGCGGCAGTCTTGGGGTGGAGACGAGCCCGCCATTCTAACGGTCGTTCGAGCGCTTGCCGCCCTGCACTGCAACATGCGCCCTTGACGCCCGGCCATGTCGGCCGCATCCTACGTATCTCTGTATCGCGATATAAGGATGTTGGATGGATCTGTCGACGGCATCCACGGCCCTCCGGCTCCTTGCCGATCCCACCCGCGTCCGCCTCCTCGCCCTGCTGGACCGCGAGGAACTCACCGTGGCCGAACTGGCGGCAGTGCTGCACCTGGCCCAGCCGCGCGTGTCCACGCACCTTGCGAAACTCAAGGAAGCCGCGCTCGTGCGCGATCGCCGCGCAGGCGTGTCGGCCTATTATCGGGCCAACGCCGAGGCCGATCCCACCCTGGCGGCCCTGGTCGCCTCCTTGCGCGACACCTTGAGCGACGCCCTGCTCCGCGAGGATGCCGAACGCCTGCCTGCGGTGCTCGCCCAGCGCGCCCGCGCCGAGGGTTGGGCCGATACCGTCGCCGGCGACATGGAACGCCACTATTCGCCGGGACGCACCTGGGAAACCCTCGCACGCTCCCTTCTGCAGTTGCTTGCCACTGGCGACGTGCTGGACATCGCCTCGGGCGACGGCGTGACCGCGGAGCTGCTGGCGCCGCACGCGCATTCGATCGTCTGCGTGGACAGCTCGGAGCGTGTCGTCGAGGCCGCGCGCCAGCGACTGTCCAGCTTCGCCAATGTGGACGTGCGCACGGGCGACATGCATGCGCTGGATCTCGGTGGGCGCCAGTTCGACCTGGTGCTGCTGTTGCACGCCCTTACCTACTCCGATCGGCCACAGGCTGTGTTCGACGAGGTGAGCAAGGTCCTGAAGCCGGGTGGCCGCTTGCTCGTATCCACCCTGGGCGAACACGATCATCGCGCGGTCGTCGAGCCGTTCGATCACCGCAACCTCGGTTTTACCTGCGACGGCTTGACCGCCATGGCGCGGCAGGCCGGGTTCGAGGTGGTCAGTTGCGAACGCCTGAGCCGCGAGCGCCGCGCGCCGCACTTCGAAGTCATCAGCCTTCTTGCACGCAAGCCCTGAGGGAGCACGACCCATGAGCCAACTACCGTGGCTGCATCCCGAACGCGTCGCCCTCATCCAGAAGGGGCTGGCGGAACGCATCATGATTCTCGACGGCGGCATGGGCACCATGCTGCAAGGCCATCGGCTGGACGAATCCGGCTACCGCGGCGAGCGCTTCGCGCAGGGGCGCGACGGGCTGCACGAGCACGCTCACGACCACCCGGGCGAGTGCGACCTCAAGGGCAATAACGACCTGTTGCTGCTGACCCAACCGGACATCATCCGCGGCGTGCATGACGCCTACCTCGAAGCCGGTGCGGACTTCATCGAGACGAACACGTTCAACGCGACGCGCGTGAGCCAGGCCGATTACCACCTCGAACATCTCGTCCCGGAACTCAACCGCGAAGGTGCGCGCATCGCTCGCGAGGCCTGCGATGCCATGACGGCGCGCACGCCTGAGAAGCCGCGCTTCGTGATCGGCGTGCTCGGGCCCACGAGCCGTACTGCGTCGATCTCTCCCGACGTGAACGACCCTGGTTTCCGTAACGTGTCGTTCGATGAGCTGAAGGAAAACTACATGGAATCCGCCCGCGCACTGATTGAAGGCGGTGCGGACACGATCATGGTGGAGACGATCTTCGACACCTTGAACGCGAAGGCAGCCTTGTTTGCCTTGAGCGAGCTGTTCCATCAGCTTGGCGCGCGCGTACCCGTGATGATCTCGGGCACCATCACCGACCGTTCCGGACGCACGCTATCGGGCCAGACGGCGGAAGCGTTCTTCTATTCGGTCGAGCACATCCAGCCGTTGTCGGTCGGTCTCAATTGCGCGCTCGGTGCGGAAGACCTGCGTCCGCATGTGCAGATGCTTGCCCGCATCGCCGGCAGCGCCATCAGCACGCATCCCAACGCCGGGCTGCCGAATGCCTTCGGCGAGTATGACGAGACACCCGAGAGCATGGCCGAGACGATCCGCAGCTTCGCCGCGGATGGCCTCATCAACATCGTAGGCGGTTGCTGCGGCACCACGCCCGCGCACATCGCAGCGATCGCCGCCGCCGTGGCGCCCTACCCGCCTCGTATTGCCAAGGACGCCGCGCAAGCCGCATGAGCATTCGATATACGCGTCTCTCCGGTCTCGAACCGCTGGTCCTCACGCCGGACCTGAATTTCATCAACGTCGGCGAACGGACCAACGTCACGGGGTCGGCGCAGTTCCGCAAGCTGATCAAGGAAGGCCGTTACGAGGAAGCGGTGGAAGTGGCGCGCCAGCAGGTGGAGAACGGCGCACAGATCATCGACATCAACATGGACGAGGGCCTGATCGATTCCGAGTCGGCGATGACCCGTTTCGTCAACCTCATCTCGTCCGAGCCCGACATCGCACGCGTGCCGATCATGGTCGACTCCTCGAAGTGGAGCGTGATCGAAGCCGGCCTGCGTTGCATGCAAGGCAAGGGCATCGTCAACTCCATCTCGATGAAGGAAGGCGAGGCCGCCTTTCTCGAACACGCGCGTCGCGTGCGCCAGTACGGCGCCGCCGTCGTCGTGATGGCTTTCGACGAAGCCGGCCAGGCGGACACGAAGGAGCGCAAGATCGAGATCTGTTCGCGCGCCTACGAGTTGCTGGTGAACGAGCTGGATTTCCCTCCCGAAGACATCATCTTCGACCCCAACATCTTCGCCATCGCCACCGGCATCGAGGAACACAACAACTATGCGGTGGACTTCATCGAGGCCACGCGCGAACTGAAGAAGCGATTCCCTTCGTCGCACGTGTCCGGTGGCGTATCCAACGTGTCGTTCTCGTTCCGCGGCAACAACGTCGTGCGCGAGGCCATTCATTCGGTGTTCCTCTACCACGCGATTGCGGCGGGCATGGACATGGGCATCGTCAATGCCGGCGCCCTGGCGATCTACGACGACCTGCCGGAAGATCTGCGCGAGCGCGTGGAAGACGTCGTGCTGAACCGTCGCCCCGATGGCACCGAGCGGCTGCTGGAGATCGCCGAGCGCTACAAGGGTGGCAAGGGTGAAGCCGCGGTGGAAACCGCCGCGTGGCGTGAGAAACCCGTAGCCGAACGGCTCAGCCATGCGCTGGTGCATGGCATCGACCAGTTCGTGGTGGAAGACACCGAGGAAGCACGCGCCGCTGCACGGCGTCCGCTCGATGTCATCGAAGGCCCGCTCATGGCAGGCATGAACGTGGTGGGCGACCTGTTCGGAGCGGGCAAGATGTTCCTCCCGCAAGTCGTGAAGTCCGCACGCGTGATGAAGAAGGCCGTGGCGCACCTCATTCCCTACATCGAGGAGGAAAAGCGCATTTCAGGCGATGCCGGCAAGAACAACGGCAAAATCGTGCTCGCCACGGTAAAGGGCGACGTCCACGACATCGGCAAGAACATCGTGGGCGTGGTGCTCCAGTGCAACAACTTCGAGGTGATCGATCTCGGCGTGATGGTGCCGACGCAGAAGATCCTCGACACGGCGCGCGCCGAAAACGCCGACATCATCGGTCTCTCCGGCCTCATCACCCCATCGCTGGAAGAAATGAGCCAGGTGGCGCGCGAGATGCAGCGCCAGGATTTCCATGTGCCCCTGATGATCGGCGGTGCGACGACGTCGCGCGCGCACACCGCGCTGCGCATCGAACCGCACTACACCTCACCCACGGTATGGGTAAAGGACGCCTCGCGAGCCGTCGGCGTCGCGCAATCGCTGGTCAGCAAGGATCTCGTCGACGAGTTCATGGCGAAAGTGCGCGCGGAATACGCCGAAGTGCGCGAACGGCACAAGAGCCGCGGCACCGGCAAGCAACTGGTGCCGCTGACGAAGGCGCGTACCCAGCGCTACACGTGCGATTGGCAAGCGTATGCCCCGCCCGCACCACGCTCGCCCGGGCTGACCGTGTTCGACGATTACGACCTGGCGGAACTGCGCCGCTACATCGACTGGTCGCCGTTCTTCAACGCGTGGGAGCTGGCAGGCAAGTACCCGGCGATCCTCACCGACGAGGTGGTGGGTGCGCAGGCGACGGAACTGTTCAACGACGCGCAGGCGATGCTCGACCGCATCGTGGCGGAGAAGTGGTTGACCGCCAAGGGCGTGATCGGCTTCTGGCCGGCAGCGCAATCAGGGGACGATATCGAGGTCTACGCCGAACCGGGGCAGCGCAAGCCTATGGCCGTGCTGCACCACCTGCGCCAGCAGGTGGACAAGCCAGCCGACCGGCCGGACTTCTGCCTTGCCGATTTCATTGCACCGAAGGACAGCGGGGTTGCCGATTGGGTCGGCGGTTTCGCGGTGACGGCCGGCATAGGCATCGACGAGCACGTGGCCCGCTTCGAAGCGAACCACGACGATTATTCGTCGATCCTGCTGAAGGCGCTGGCCGACCGACTCGCCGAGGCCTTCGCGGAGCGTCTACACGAGCGTGTGCGCAAGGAATTCTGGGGCTACCAGCCCGACGAGACGCTGGATAACGAGGCATTGATCGCCGAGTCGTACCGCGGCATACGGCCTGCGCCGGGTTACCCCGCCTGCCCAGAACATTCGGAAAAGCGCACGCTGTTCGATCTGCTCCAGGCAACCGAACACACCACCGTGCAGCTCACGGACAGCTTCGCCATGTATCCCACCGCTGCGGTGTCGGGCTGGTACTTCGCGCATCCCGACAGCCAGTACTTCGTCGTCGGCCGCGTAAGCCGCGAGCAGGTCGAGGACTATGCGAAGCGCAAAGGCTGGGATCGCACAGAGGCCGAGCGCTGGCTTGCGCCGTATCTCGATTACGATCCGGATTGACTCGCCGCTGTTGAAGCTACTCGTTGTAGGAGCCGCTACAGCGGTGAGGGAAAGCTTGCGGGTGGAACTACTACTTGCCGGTGGGAGCCAGCCTGCTGGCGATCGGGACTTGCCTTGCCGCTACACCGCTTCGTTGGCTTATCGCCAGCAGGCTGGCTCCCACCTTCGCTTCGTAGACTTCCTACAACGAGCGCGTGGTCAGTCCTCGGCGCCGCCCGGTCGCACCGTCTCCTGCTTGTCCCGGTGCTTGAGGTGAGCGAAGACGTTGTAGAACGACACCAGCATCGGGAACGCCGTCTGGATGATGCCCACCGAATCGTTCTTGCCCCAGATGAAATAGGCCAGGGTCAGCACGCTGCCGCTGACCGACAGATACCAGAACGACATGGGCACGGTGACCTTCTTGTTCTTCTTCGTCGCATAGAACTGGACGAACCAGCGCGCGGTGAAGAGCAAGGTGCCGAGAAGACCAATGATCTTCCAGGGCGTGAGCGTCAGCAGGTGGAGATCGGCAAGGGCGTCGTGCATGGCGGTGTCCGGGCGTGCGTTCCACCCATTCTAAGCGGCGGTCATGGCTGAAGAGCGTAGCGCCCCGCACAACGGCAAGGCTCCAAGCCGGCCGCCACTCGCTGAGCGCACCAATAAAAAGCCCGGCACTGGGGCCGGGCTTTTAAATTCGATGGTGGGCGGTACAAGGATCGAACTTGTGACACCTGCCGTGTGAAGGTTCGCTGCTACACGAACGCTGTCCCCCGGGCTCACCACTTGAAGCAAAAAACAAACCCGGCAGAGCCGGGCTTGTGACATCGATGGTGGGCGGTACAAGGATCGAACTTGTGACACCTGCCGTGTGAAGGCAGTGCTCTACCGCTGAGCTAACCGCCCATCGAGCGGGGCATGATAACGAGGCGTACCGCCTCGGTCAATGCCCCGCCCTGCCCCGATCAGTCGAGAATTTCCCGCCAGTTGGTGCGCTGGAGCAGCGCCGAATTACCCGGCTGCACCATGTTCGCCGTCTGCGGCGACTGGCCCGTCTGGCCGTACAGCAGCACGAACTTGCCGTTGTTCGGTAGCTGAACCATCTGCAGGTTCGTGATCGCCGTGTTGGCGGTCAGGAACTTCACGGACTGACCGGTCGACGAGAGCAGGTTGCTCTGTCCCGAATCGTACGCGGCCGAGTAGACGGCACCACTCAATGCGCAGGGGTCGGCGGTCGGGATCAACGTACCCCAGTTGATCGAGAAGATGCCGGCCACCGCGTCGGGATCGACCACGATACGCTCCGTGGCGCCGCCAGTACCCGGCGCGGTTCCCGTCAGGTCGTAGTACCAACCGTAATCGGCATCCTGAATGTTGAGGTTGTCGACCAGGTTGTTCTGACGCAGGTTGGCGCGGGTGATTGGCGTGCTGATTGGGTTGGGCGATACGCCGGTCCCGTCGCGCAGTGCGTACATCGTCTGCGTCTGGGTATCGGTGAGGTCGCTGCTGTCGAGGAACTTGCCGGTACCGACGAACACCCAGCGACGCGTGCCGGTGCCGGTCGAGTCGTAGTTCAGTTCGATGCGCGGCGCCGTGGTGATCGGCTGGGCACCGCCGCTCGGATCGGTCAGCTTGGCGAGGATGACGGGGCTCGGATACGCACCGGTGCCGGAGAGATCGAAGCGCCACACATTGCCCTGCAGATCACCCACATAGACCTGCTCGACGGTGTTGTCCGTCACGTCCTTGATGTATGCGGACGGACGCGAGAGTCCGATCGGGCTCGTGGTCGACCCCGTGGTAGTCGCGATCTTTTCGAGCAAGGTACCGGTCTTGACGTTGATGACGTAGAGATACCCCTTGCCGTCGGCGTTGTTGTAACCGGAGGTCGCGATGACCACCCAGCCGTACTTGCGTGTCTTGGCGATCAGCGGACGCGCATAGGTGTAACCCATCGTCGAATCCGTGAATTCCCAGAGCGACTTGGCGGTCGCGATGGTCGACTCGATGGTGGTGTCTTTCGTGGTCGTCGGCGCACTGGGCACCGTGGTGATATCTAGGCCATAGAAGCCCTTGCCACCCTTGCCGAGGCCGCCTACAAGCACCGTATGCCAGTTATTGGTCGTCGGTTTGGTGCCGGCAGTACCCGCCGTGTTGACCGTCCAGTCGAAATCGACGTCAGCCGCTTGCGGCGTCTGATCGACGTAGAAGTGGTGGTCGTAACCGTTCGTGGTCGCCCCCTTCAGGTTCGCCAGCGCGGCGAGACCGTCGACGGCAGGCGTGTTGTTCGGTCCGGCGAAGACGAGGTTCGGCACGTAGGCCCACAGTTCTGCACCGCCGCCACCCAGCGAGTTGGTGCCACCCGACGAGAAGTCGGCTTCGAACGCATGGACCATGCCGTCGTTAGCACCGACGTAAACCACTGGCATGCGACTCGACTGTGCGGTGACAAACGCGCTGTAGCCGGGATTGTTGCCGTCGGTATACGACGTGGACAGTGCGCCCTGCACCAGCGTGGCCTGCGAGTTCACGATGTCGCCAAGCAGGTGCGTGCGGATGTGGAAGCTCGTGCCTTCCTTCGAGCGGTCGCCGCGCAGGAAATCGAGCAGCGTCGAGTCGCTGGAAAGATTGCTCTGCTGCGTCGCGTTGAGACTTGCCCAGCGGAACGGCTTCCCTGCGCTCCCGACACGCGTAAACACGCGGCGGATGTCCCGCCAGCCAAGCGTGGAGCTGGTGCTGTCGGCATACGCGCCCAGCGCATCGAGGCGTGTCTGGGCACTCCACGTATTGCTACCCGTGGCGGCCTGCACGTCCGCGCCGACGGCGGCTGAAGCCACAAAACCGGTGACCTCACCACTCCAGGTGCCGGGGAAATAGGTCACCGTGTAGATCGGAAAGCCTGCGACCGGCGAGTTGTAAGGTGCCGCATTTGCCGTCACGTCGGAGAGCACGCGCGTGGGCGACACGCTGGGGCCCGAGGCGCTCAGCGATGCGGTGGTGCTGACGTTGGAGAAGATGCTCGCCAGGCCCGCCACGATCAGGTCGGGACGGTTACCGACGAAGTAATTGTCCGGACGAAGATCCTTCTTCGCCACGGTCGACGTATTCGTGTGCCAGGTGAGGAACGACGACGGCTTGCCATCGCCCTTGGTATCGGCGAAACCGCCGTACTTGGCCGCGAGCCAGTACTGGTTGGGGCCTGCACTACCGTTGCCTGTGTTGTAGATTTCCTGGCCATTCGCCCCCGAGAACACACCCGGCTCCATCACGTCCACCACGTAGGTATCGACGGTCTGTTTGCCCGTCAGGTCCGAGCGGATGTCATTGGTGTGCGCAAAGTAAGCGAGACCAGCGATGAAGTAGGTCGAGAGCTGCCCACTGTTGACGAAGCTGGTGCCTGCGGCGTTGCCACCCAGCTTGGCCGCGGAAAACGAGGCCGACGCCGTGCCGTTGTTGCCGTCAGCTTCGATCAGCGGCAGGTTGCCCATGTTCGTGGTGTACTTTCCGGCGTCCACGCCCTTGACCACCGTTTCGGTGGCCTGCATGGCGCAGTAACCGTTGGTACCGGACGGGCCTGTCGAACTCGGCACGCGGCGATCGCAGTGCGTATGCGAGTCGCCGATCACGAGGATCGCGTTCGCTGCGCACTTGTACTGCATGGGGTCGTTCGAGTCGGACGAGTCCGCCTTGGTCCCCTTGAAGGCGGGGAAGGCCTTGTCGAGGCTGTTAGTGGCGTTGAGCGAACTGCTGTAAGCGGGGTCGAGTGGCGCGCGCATGAAATACGCAAGCGCCGACCAGTAAAGCTCGCTGATCGTGTCGTAGGTTTCGTAACCGTTCGTACCGAACTTGTTGAGGTAATTGATGACGCCGCTTTGCGAGAACGCGGTGCCGTCCGGTCCGGTCGCGAGGTTGGAATCGTTGGCCGCCGGATTGCTGTAGAGCGTACCGTCCGTCGCGCTCCACTCAGCGTATGCGTTGGGCTGGCGGGCACCGTTGCCGTTGTAGGTCGTAGGGCCGTTATCGCGCAGCAACGCACGAACCAGGCCATTGGGATTGGGAGCGCCCGAGGTATTGGCGTAGGCCGCCGCACCGACGCGGATGCGCTGATAGTTCTGCTGAATGAGGCCTTCCGGCTTGTAGTTACTGCCGTAGGCCGTGCAATTGTCTTCCGCGGTGTTCTTTTCGCACACCGAGACTTGCGCGTTATACGTCAATACGACGTTGTTGACGCCGTTGGTCTTGCCGGTCGAGGAGAAGGCCGGGTTGTTTGACACCCTGAACGTCGTGCCCAGGCCGTACGAACGGAAATACGCCACCGACCAGTTCTTGACGTCATCGCCAGCGACGTCCTTCAGACTGACGTTGTTATTGGCACCCAGACGCTTGTTCGGGAAGTTGCCTTCGTTACTCTGATTGTTGAGATTGGACCGGACCAGTACCGTGGCGGTCGCCGTGTCGACCGCGCGGTTGCCACCGGTGAGCGTCTTGCGGAACTCGTCCAGCGCCGTCATGGTCGCCCAGTTCAGCGCGTTGCCGCTCCAGTCGCCGCCGCAGCTATTGTCCGACGAAGTCAGCGTCTTGCTCGGCTTGAAATAGCCGTCCGACGACGAATACTGGTAGCACTTCAAGGGATCGAAGTAGCCCAGGTAGTTCATGGCGGGGAAGTAGCACACGCCAAATGACGCATTGGAATCGGTGACCTTGCCACCGCAGCTGTACGACGTACTTCCGGTCACCAGCGCCACACCGGCGTTGTCGGTATACGCCGCCACCGTGCCGGTCGGGAATTCGACCGAGAGCGCGAGCATCAGATTGGCCGGTACGTTGGACGCACTGTACAACGGCAGGTTCGACAGTTTGGTATCGGCTGCCAGGCCGACGGAAGCCGGAAATCCGAGCGCCAACAGGCCAACGAGGGCAAGCAACCGTTGAGCGACCTTGCGGAAAGAGTTCATGCGCGTATCCCGAGAGAGGCCAGGGTCATGGTCAGCGGAGGATCGTTTGGACGTAGGCGACCGCGTTTCGCTGGCCGTCCACGCGCACCGTCAGGCGAAACGCGGCGGCCGAGCCGGTCGTGTTGAACGGGATGCCGGGATCGGTCGTGAGATTCGAACTGGTGCCGCCACTGATCGCCGTACCCGGCACGATGCACGTGTTGATGGTCGCTGGCGTATTGGATGTAGGGCAGAGGCGCTCCACGACGTAGTAAACGTCGTTCTTCGTGTCACTCTGATCCATCTTCACGACAGCGCCCTGCGTCTTGTTGAGCAGGATGTCGGGGATGTCCGGGCGTGTGGTCGACGTATGCGCCTGCAACGACGCGTAGTACCCCATGCTCGGATTGTCCGAGTTACTCACTGGCGGCGCAAACGACGACTCGAGCTTGGTGCGGATGTCCTGGTACGCGCGCTCCGCCTCCTGCATGGCGCCCTGCCGGAAGGTCATGCTGCCCGCGATGGAATTGGCGGTGTCGACGGAACGCATGAGCGCCATGGCGGCGAGCAAGGTGGCAACCAACACCACCAGCGCGATCAACGTGGCGATCATGCCCTTCTGGCGCGATGCGGCGCCGAGGCGACTGTAGGAAGACATGGACTTGGACATGGGCCGGTCCTCAGAAGAACTTGGTGATCAGGTTGTTGCGGACGGGGATGACCAGGTCGTACACCTTGTAGCGATACGTGGGATCCGTCGTTACCGAGTACTGCAACGTCGCGTCGAGATCGCCGAACAGCGTCAGCGTCGTGGACCCGGTGTAGCCGATGTACGCCACGTCCGACGACGCCGCACTGGCAGGCGCCGCACGTTCCTGCTGCCGGCTACGCACCACCACGGCGATGCGGATGGCACGAATGCGCGAGCGCGCGTTGTTCGCGTCCTGCGTGTCGGGGGTCGGCGTCAGGGCGGCGATGCCCCAGGTCGTGCCGGTGGGCTTCACCCATGAATCCACCGTGACGTCGCTGGGCGTGGCCGCCAGGCCGTACAGCGTCTTCAGCTGCACAACGTTGTCGGCCAGCGGGTATGGCGCGATGCTCGCGCCTGATGCGGCGCCACGCTGGAGCAGGTCGTAGCCCACCAGCGAATTGTTGGTCTGATTCACACTGAACAGTGTGACGGCAGGGTTCACGCCCATGTCGAAGATGTAGGCGGACAAGGAGGCCGTGTAATGCGCGGGCGCCGAGAATCCGTCCGAAGCACTACCCGCCGTATCCAGGCCGATCGACGTGCCGTTGACCGTGCTGACGAGGCCGAACGTGCACTTGCCCGACTTGTCGGACATCAGCAGGTATTCGCCCGGGAAGATCGCCATCGTGTTGTCGACCGTGACTGTCGTGCCCGATGCGGAGACCATGTTGGTACGGAAGGTGCGCGCAATCGGATTGCCGCGCACGATGCCGATGACGTCCGCCTTGTCACCCGTGCCGGCAGCGACGAGTACAGGTACGGCACGCGTGGTCAGCGGCCAGTTATCGAACGGTGCGGCGAGGGCCGCTGTCAGAGGCAGGCGCTTCGTGCCGCCCGACCAGGCGTCGATCGCACATCCCCAGATGCCGTAGTTGCGCCCCTGGACGAGCGCCGAACCCGCCGTGCGGATCTCGCGCTCAAGCATGAAGGTGGAAAAGCTGCCGTTCTGCTGCGCATCGCTGCCGTTCGTGGTGGTGCGCTTCTGCGATTCATAGGCCGAGAAAGCGGCCATCATGCCGAGCGTGCAGATGATCGAAATGACGATGCCGACCATCAGCTCGATCAGCGAGAATCCGCGCGTAGCCGAAAGCAGACGCGAGTGCATACGAGAAGGTGTCATGTGCACGCGCCTATTGCTGGATCTGGGAGATGGTGATGTATTGATGCGGGCTCGTTTCCTGCGGAGCCTGCCACTTGACGGTGATCGTCACGAGATTGTTCGTGCCCACGGTGACGGTGGGCGGGTTGGCCGCCACGCCTGGAAGGCAATTGGTCAGCACCTTTGCCTTGGCGCAATCGACGAGGTTGTCGCGCCACGCCACATAGGCCGTACCGCCAGTCACGTAATCGGTCGCGAGCGTCGAAGGCACCGCGCCCCACATGTCGGCAATGAGACGGTCCGCAAGCAGCGCCGCATCGGTACGGTACTTGGCATCACCGCCGAGCTTGGTCGCACTGGCCTGCAGCGCCACGATGCCCAGAATGCCGAACGAAAAGATGAGCACCGCGATCAGGGCATCGAGCAGCACGAAGCCACGGGTGTCGGCGTGACGAGGACGATTCATGGCGATTCCTAGTTGCTCTTGCACGACTGCGCATTCGTGGCCGCGAGCGTCGCGTCCGGGTCGCACATGCGGACCATGCCGCCGGCCGAGATCAGAATGACCAGGCGACGCCCCGCGTCGTTGGCGCCGGCCACGTCGATGCGCTTCAAGGGGGTGGTGCCCGTAGCGAACGGCCGGGCCAACGGATCGAACGTGATGCCGCCCGGGATACCGCCCGTCAACGTCGTCGTGGTCGTCGTCTGGGACGCAGCGGTGGTGCTGCCGGTGAGCTTGACCAGGGCTTCGGTGCCACCGCGCTGCTCGATGAGGGTGGCGGCGTTAGGGGTGGTGTCGGCGCAGGTTCCCGTGCCCGAGGTCACTTGGCAGACCTGCCACGATGCCGAGTTGGCGGAAGACAATTCGAAACGCACCCAGGTACCACGCTGGGCGGCTTCGTTGCGCGCAACGCGCAACCCGTTCTGAATCGACTCGCTCGCCGAGCGAATCCGCGAGTTGTTCATCCAGTCACGAAAATTCGGCGTGGCGATGGCGAGCAGAATGGCGACCACCCCAATGGTCACCATCAGCTCGATCAGGGAAAAGCCCCGGGCCGCGCGCCGCATCACGAGCAGCTTCCGTCCCTGCGGATGGTCCAGCAGGTGGTGCTGGCCGTCCATTTGGGAGGCGTGCCGGTCGTCTTACGCGTATTGGTCTGGTCGATGTAATACTGGAATCCCGCAACGGCCGTGCCAGCAATCCCACTCGCCTGTGCCGACCATGTCTGCCCGTTGCTGGCGGGCGAGCAGGTATAGCTGAACTTCGTCGACGCGGGCATGGACGCGCCGCAGTCGCCGTTCGGCTTCTGATACGAACGATTGTCCTGGTAGTACTGCTCCTGTGCGGTGCGCACGGCCGACAGCCCCGCCTGCGCCTCGGTGAGATAACCGCGGATCAGGTAGTCCCGATAGATGGGCACGGCGATGGCTGCCAGGATGGCGATGATCGCGACCACGATCATGAGTTCGATCAGGGTAAAACCCGACGATGCGCGGCTGGCCCGCGACAGAATGCGTTGCTTCACGATGTCCCCCAACTGGGCCGGATCCGGCAGGCGTAACGTAGTCCGTCGCCGTGAAGCTATCCAGCGGCCGCGGACGAGCGGCGGGAATTGCCCGATGAATGGTCATCCCTCGCCGTCATGCCGGGGCCACGCGTCCGGCACGGGACGTTCACGGCGCCTGCCGCTCCATGGTGGCGTCATCACAGAGGAACGCCGCCATGACCCACGACCGCCAGGACGTCAACCACCCCGACCACGGGAAGCCCAAGCATCCGGAAACGGATGTCGAGAAGAAGGAGCGCAAGCAGCACGCCGACGAGAACCAGGATCAGGCACTGGAAGAGACTTTTCCGGCGAGCGATCCGGTTTCGCCGTTCGTGCCGGCGAAGGCGCCAGACTGAACGGAACATTTCCGATGCGACGCCACAACCTGCACCGACACATTGGCGTCGCGTCGGTATAACGCAGCGGTCACGGTATCGCGGTGAGAATGAGTGGGCTAAGACAGGAGTTCGTCCCCGTGCTCGCGCAGTATGTTTTCACTCCCGCTGACACCCCTTTCCGCATCGTGCGCCACGGTCATCGCTGGCGCGCCCTTCGCGACGACATCGAAGTCGGTCGCTATGAAACGCCGGAGGAAGCGATCCGCGACCTCCGCACGTTCTATCCGGAGGCTCGCCTGCCCCGTCGCCTGAGCGACTGGCGGTTCTTGCCCGACGCCCCGCTCGCCCACCTGCCGCCGCCCAGCGCCGCAGCGCTGGCTCGCCTAGCGATGGCTTAGTTTCTAGTAGTGGCGGGGCGCTAGCCGCCCTGCCACTCCGTCGCAAGCATCGCGAAGATGACGTCGTCCACCCATTCCCCGCGAAAGCGATAGCTCGCGACGTGATGCGCTTCCTGGCGAAAGCCCAGCGAGCGCAGCAAGGCCATGCTGGCTGCATTGCGTGGGTCCACCGAGCCCACGGCACGGCGATAACCCCATTCGCGGAACGCCAGATCGATCGCCCTACCCAGCGCCTCGCGCGCATAACCCCTACCCTGGCGGTCGGGATGCAACGTGACGCCAAACTCGATGGCGTCATCGGTCGTGCCCGGGAAATGGATACCGATATCCCCGATCAGCTCGGACGAATCGCGATCCCGGATCGCCAGTTGGCACCAGCTCTCCGGTGAGCCGAAGACCTGCGCGACTTGTGTCGCGATGAACGCTTCCGCCTGAGCGAGATCGGTAGGCCACCAGCCCTGATACCGCGCGACGTTCGCGTCGCTGCGGTAGTCGTACAGCGCCGTCGCATCCGCAGGCAGCAGGCGATTCAGGCGCAGGCGCGCGGTGAGAAACTCGGGAGACGTGGGCATGTTCATGCCACCTATCGTCGACGACCGAGATCGGTCCTCGCAACTCATGCCGCCGAGTTGCGCTCCGCATAGGCAACACGCGCCGCCTCGATCTCCGCTCGATGCTTCTCGGCCCATAGCCACACGTTGCAGAAGGCCGCACCGAGACCGAGGCCGATGGGTGTGAGTTCGTATTCGACGCGAGGCGGCACGACCGGATACACCGTTCGCGTGACCAGCCCGTCGGCTTCCATCTGCCGCAAGGTCTTGGTCAGCATCTTCTGGCTGACGTCTCCAATCAACTCGGCCAGGCGACCGAAGCGAAGGCGCCCATGGTCGGCCAGCACCTCTAGGGTGAGCATCGTCCATCGGTCCGCCACGCGGTCGATGATGCCTCTTACCAGGGCGTCGAGTTCGGCGTCGGTGCGGGTCTCACCCAGGGCGCGGCAGGGTTCGTCGTAGGTTTTCTTAGCAGGCTTCGGTGCCATCGCACGCCCATAGTTTCCAAAAGGAAAGTATGGAACTTTTCGGCGCCTACTTTCCACGGGATCGTAGGCGGCCTAGCCTTGGCGTATCCCTTCCCACCAAGGAGCAGCGATGGATATCAAGGGCAACACTATTCTCATCACCGGCGGCGGTTCGGGCATCGGTCGCGCTCTCGCCGAAGCCTTTCACACGCGCGGCAACCAGGTCGTGATCGCCGGGCGTCGGCAAGCCGCGCTGGATGCCACGACGACAGCCAACCCCGGCATGCGGTCCGCCCTGTTGGATATCGAAGATCCGGCATCGATTCGCGACTTCGCCAGCCGCATGCGGCGCGACTTCCCTGCCTTGAACGTGGTCGTCCACAACGCGGGCATCATGCGTCCGGAACGGTTGACAGACGGCAACGTCGCCGACGCGGAAGCGATCGTCACGACCAATCTGCTCGGGCCCATTCGCCTCAACGCGGCGCTGATGGCGCACCTGCTCGCCCAGCCGAAAGCCACGATCATGACCGTCTCGTCTGGCCTCGCCTTCCTGCCGATGGCATTGACGCCCACCTATTGCGCCACGAAGGC
>Ga0209674_100473_pt1 | contig 17588 bp, 9 predicted proteins | sample AraplaCvi_mMS_r2_FD_184279 | JGI IMG/M metagenome (GOLD analysis project Ga0209674, IMG submission 184279) | Arabidopsis root microbial communities from North Carolina, USA - plate scrape CL_Cvi_mMS_r2 (SPAdes) (version 2) | ecosystem: Host-associated > Plants > Roots > Endosphere | place: USA... | reverse complement strand
CGGAGTTCGGGTGCCTGAAGCTGGCGGCCAAGGGAAACGATGGCGCGACCGCTTGTGCTCTTTGGCGTCGTAACGTTTCGCACGGCGCTCGTCGCGGCGGCTGTTGCAAGCATCGTAAGGTCGTCCACGATCCGTGTGGGTGAGCGAGCGGCGGTGATCGCACGTGCCGAAAACATCGATGCTGCGCCGGCAGATGACGCGGCTCGCGAGGAGGTCGCTTGCGCGGCTTTTCCGATGCCTCTTCCGAACTCGGCCCCTTGTTTGACGGCCGCAGTCATGGCCGCGCCCGAGACCAGTCCGGCTCCGAGAGACACCCAGCCGAAGATGCCATTGAGCTTCGGGTCCTGGGTGGCCATGGTAACTGTCGAGCCGATCGTGGCCGACAGCACGACGACATCGGCGACAGCGGCCACCGTGGTGGCGACGATGCCCGAGGTGGCCGCGGCGGCGGCGAGGGATCCGGCGGCGGCGATCGTACCCGCAAGAGCGCCTGCCGAAACCACCGTGCCCACCACGGCGAAGGTCAATGCAATGCCCACCATGAGCCAGTCGGTCCACGCCTCGCCGGTGGGATCAATGCGGTTGATGGGATCGCCGCTGCAATAGGCATAGCGATGCACGCCACCCTTGTCGAAAGGACTCGACGTATCCGGTGCCAGGAAACAGCGGAGCGTCGGACTGTACGGTCGGTTGCCGAGCAGATACCAGCCCGTATCCGGCTCCGCCACCTGGCCGGCAAAGGCGGATCGGGCGTGGGGCAGGGGAACGCCAGCCCCGTAGGCAGCGTAGGCGCGTGGCGGTACAGGGATGGCAGTGATCGTGTGCATCGTGTCTTCGTCCTTGTCGTCGATCAGTCCATGCCGGATTCGGTCACCACCGATCCCTGTGGGTCGGTGCCGAGTAGAAGCACTTCGCGAATGGATGCGGCAAGTCGCGTTTCGGCGACGACGCTGCCCTCTGCGCGTATGTAGCGACGCGCTTCCATTGCATCGGTTTCGAATGCAATCTCGCCGTCTTCGCGATAGCGATACGTCGCTCGTCCCGGCGTCTGTACCTGGCTGATCCGCCCGTCGGGGCCGTGTGTGTAGCGAATGACGGTGCGATCTGCCAAGGTCACCGACATCAGTCGGCCGGAGCCATCCCATTCGATGAGCCTGCCCTGGCCGTCGTCGACGAGGTTACCGTTCGCGTCGTACACGAGCGCAAGCGGTATGTCATGGCCAGGGTAACCTTCGAGGCTGTTGCTTACGCTGGCCAGCCGATCGATGTCGATTGCATCGTAGCCATAGGTAGTGACGTTCACTCGCCCATCGAGCAGTGTGGTCGTTACCGTCAGCAAGTTGTCGATGCAGTCGTGCACGAACTGTTGGCGCACGTAGGGGTGCTGCATTTCATCCTGCGGATATTCTCCCGCCTCTGCAGCGTCGATGACATGGTCGACGAGACGACCGCGATCGTCGTAGTCCATCGTTTCCTCGCGCAGCAGGGCACCGTCGTTGCGGTACCAGCGGCGACCGATCAGTTTGTCGTCGGCCCGCCAGCTCAGCGCAAGCCGATATCGCTCGGTGGAGGACGGCGCGACGTGTTCCCAGGACTGGACGAGCACGCGGCCCAGCGCGTCGTACTCCGTACTCTGGATCACCGCACGCCCATCGGCCGACGTCGCGGCACGGCGTTCAAGACGCGAGAATGCGTCGTATGCCAGTGTGATCGATACGTCCTCGTCTTCGACGCCGATCAGTCGACCTAGGCTGTCATAAGCGAACATTCGGCGGATGCCGTCTGCACCGGTTCGCTCCGTTTCCAGCCCGCCTGGCGTCACGACGACGTGACACTCGCGGGGCGTGGTGCCCGTCAGAGAGACGACCTGATCGGTCATGCGTCCCAGGTAGTCGAGGCCGATATCCATGCTGCCACCTGGCGTCTGGATGCGCTCGGGTAGCCCAGCCCGCTTGTTGTACGACGCCTCGGTGACGGCATAGGTCGTGGCGTGTCGCGCGTCGGTGAGCGTGGAACCAAGCAGCGCCTCTCGCAGGCGCAAGTCGTACTTCATTGCAATCTGGCTGCCGTCAGGCATCGTTTTCCTGGCGGCGCTGAGCTGGCCCGGAACGTAGTCATGCCGGGTTTGCAAGCTCCCCGCCTGCTCGATGGCCAGCCGACCGAGGCCATCCCACAGTCGGGTTCCCAATACCTGTTCGTCTGAGCTGCCCGGTGCGGTGACGGTCAATCGTGCGATCAGCTCGTCTTCGTGCCCCGGGGCGTAGGAGCGCGTCACGATCGTTCCGTCAGGAAGCACCGTACTCGTCAACCGGTCGTGTGCATCCCAGGCCTGTCGCGTTATTCGCTCGATGCGCGTGCCAGTGTGCGCCAGTGGAAACGATTCCATCGTGGCTATGCAACGACCCATACCGTCGTAGACCCAGCGCGTTGCGATGTGCGGTATACGCAGCCCGGTTTCGGACCACGTGCCCGCTTCGGCGCGTACCTGCCTGCCGGCGGCATCGAGATAGCTGGAACGCCAGCCTGTCCGCGCGCCGTCTGGCGTGATCTGCCATTGTTCTGTCCGCTTCAATACCTGCCCGGCCTCGGCATCGGCGACGAGCGTTACCGAGCTGATGGTCTGGCTGCCATCGGGTGCCGTCTCGGCCTTGCAACGTCCCCAGTCGTCATAGGCATAGAGGGTCTCGCGGCGCACCAGCGACTGGTCGGCAAGGCGATCGCTGTCCACTTGGCGAACGAGCTGACCGAACACGTCGTACGCCAGTTCGTTCACGGTCATCAGTGAGCCGTTCGGGAGCGGCTCGTCACGGCGCATGACCCGCCCTTGTTCGTCCATCCACACGCGGTGCGGAAGTCCGGTGATGCCGATGCGCTCGACCCAGCGTTCGCTCAACGTCAACTGGTATCGCCAACGGGTCTCGACCCGGTATTCGTCATTGTCGGGGTCGAGCACTTCGCTGACGCGCCGGCCCAGCGCGTCGTAGGTGTAGACGGCTCGGTTGCCCAATGCGTCCTGCGTGGCTCGCACCAAGCCACTCGGGCGATGGAGCGTCTCGCTCGTCCGGCTGACGATGCCGTCGTGCGTGGTGTGGATCGTGTGCGTGGTGACGGTGCGCTCTGCATCGTCTGACGTGTAGGTGAACTCGCGGGTCTCTGTGAGACCATCCTGTTCGCGCGTCTCGCGTTGAAGGCTGCCGTGCTGGGCACCATGGTCGACGATGAAAAACTGTTCGTTGTGTACGAGCGTCGCGATATTGCCGTCCACGACCTCCTCGCTCATTTCGTCGCACGCCTGAATGTAGTACGTGCGGTCTACCGTCCATGCCAAGGCGTTCTGCCTCACCGGGACGCGTACATATCGGTAGTGTGTGCGGCGGATCGGACCGCCCTTCTCGCCGGGCTCCGTCGACTGGCTCTTCAGGCGCCGTACGAGGCCCAGCGGATCGGGCGGACAATGCTCCGTGCCGTCGTCGTCGTTCTCGCCCTCGGCAGGGTAATACGTGGAACGCTCGGTGGTGTCGTTGGCGCTGTCGTAGAGCACCAAAACGTTACCCATGTCGTCGTATGTGCTCTGCACGTAGGTAGCCTGCTCTACCTCCGGCGACCCGGCTTCGTACAGACTGGTCGTAACCTTGTGGGGAAGCTGGAAGGTTGTCGGCTGCTGCTCGAAGGGCGTGCCCGGCTTAGCGCCGTAGGTGGTCACGATATCTTGCACTACCGAGCCGCGAACGGTGCGTTCACGCGTGATGAGGTGGTACTGATCGTAGTCGCGCGCGATGGTACACACCACCGATCCGTTGTCGAACTGTGTCTCCGTAGAGCCGTACTGATATGCGTCTGCGCCGATCAAGTGCAGCAGTTGGTCCTGGGCACTCTCCCAGTTGCGCACCGCCGGGTAACCGTAGAAATTGTGCTGGTTGTGGCGGTTATAGGTGTACGAGCTTTCCTGGATGACTTCCTGGTTGCTGGCACGGCGTCGCCTGCGCCTGCTGACCGCTGGCATGTATTCGCGCGGCGCACCGGTCGGCAGTCGCAGCGCCATCCGATCGTAATCGACGGTGTCGCGTATCCCATCGGGATAGACGACCGAGGCGAGCAGAGGCATGCCATCGAGGATTTCGTAGTCGAATTCCCAGACCGCCTCGTCAGCCTCGATGGTGGGGAAGCTGTTCAAGGTGGCGATCGCCGGGACGACGATGCGTTTGAGCATGCCCTGCTGACGGATGAAGCGCACGGTCAGTTCGGCATGCCCCAGCGGAATGGTTACGCCGATGTCGCCCGGTAGTGCGTGGTCGATGGCGAGGACAAGCTCACCCTCATCGTCGGTAATGTGAGTCAGTGCATAAAGGCCGCTGGGTACGTAATCCCAATGCAATTGCAAGCTGTCGCCGCTGGCGTTGACGATGCGCCTGGGAATCAGAAAGTCGGGGCTGCCGCGTTTTGCCTCCAGGTGTTCGGTCACACCCGTGATGTGTTCCACCACGGCTTCCCGAAGAAGGCTGCCGATCATCGTCAGTGAGCAGCTTTCGAGCTTTCGGTCCGGGAAGCTTGCCCGCGCACCGGGGCGAAGGCCGCTCACCTTGTGAGTGTCGCCGCTCGAAAGGGTAAGCATCGACAACGCCGTGTCGAGCTCGGTGAGGCTCATGCGCCAGCCGGACCCGAAGCCCTCGTCGACGTCGCTGAGCGCACTGTAAGAGAGCCGGAACGGGAAACTGGGTCCTCGCAGACGGTTCCCTTCGCCAGAGGTGAGCTCGACATTGGCGCTGAACATGCCCGTGCGCGGATCGACGTTTGCACTGATGTGGCTGTAGAACTGAAACGCGGTCGAGTACATGTCCCCCTCTTGCAGAGGGTGCGGGACGTCCCTGTCCATCATGGCTTGGCCTTCCTGTTGATAGGTGGTGCTATCTGACGTCGAGCTCGTCCCGTGTGCCTTCGAGGAATACGATGCGGCAGGTCTGCGAACTGCCGTACGCGTCGATGAGGTTGACGGTCATCGGTCCGCGCGGCGGGTTGGCGTGGTCGGCGCGTGGAATGTCGGTACGACCGCAAAGCAGAATCATTCCCTTGGTCGCCTCCGGTGACGACAGTGTCGGTAGCGGGCGGGATCCCTTCGGCACCTCGGGATTCCAGTGGACCTGCGATTCGCCTGGCGACGCGTAGCCCGTAAAACACGGATTGGATGTGACTGGCAGGTTGTTGATCCAGTGAATCATTCCCGCTGGAGCGCATGTCATCTGGCGTATGTTTACTAACTGGCCACCTGGTTCGGCGATCGACAACGTGACCATGTCGTCGAAGATCGGAGCGGCGGACTTTTTCGCCTTACTGCGAGTTGCGCTCGTGCCTGCGAGCGGCCGCCGGTCGAGACGAAAGCTCTCGGCGGTGTATTGGCGAGGGGGTTCGGAGGTCACCGTAAGCGACCCATTGTTGAAAGCCGCCGCGAAGTAGCGATCGCCGGTCGGCCTGGTGATCCATCCATTGGAACGCCACGTGGAGCCATCGTCGCCTTTGACGGCGAATGCGAGCGTCAGAGTATTGAGTTCTGCAGCAAGATCATCTGCGGAAACGTGGAACGTCAGCGTTTCACCCGGGCCCTGTCGCGCATCGGTTCCCGTGGCGAGAGGATGTGGCTCGTAGCCGCGGTGTCGGCGTTGCGCCGACCATCCCTTGTACGAGCTGGACGGGCCATCGTCGGTGAATGGCAGCATCGTGTCCTCTTCGTAGTAGTTGAACAGGCGGATATTCTGTCGCTCTTGCTCGGTGAGCTTGACGAGTACGCCATCGAGCTCAGCTTCTACATACAACCGCACCGTGGCTTGCTGGCGGCCGTTCCGGTATAGCCGCGTCTGCTCGATGGAGGCATTCATGCGCTGGAGGAACCATTCGCCTGCGCGAGGTTCAGGCGATATCGGCGCGTCTATCTCATCGCTTGGGTGGGCACGTGCGGCCGTGAGCCGGAGCTGATTGGCTTTCGTGCCGAACGTCAACGACAAAGCATGAGCGTTGCCGTACTCGTCGACGATGTGCAGCGCTGCATTGGTTTTGTCCGGCACTTGCTGGCCAGTCGCATTGAGAAACCTGACGCTGAGGTTGCCCATGATGAGGCCGACCACGACGCGTGTGCTGGCGGCACCCTCAATTCGGCCCGCGCATCGCTTGAACATATCCAGCGGAAAGTAAATGTTGTTTTGCCGCCCCAAAGGTTTTGAAGCTTTGCGTGAAGGGTTGCCCGCGAAGTACTGTTCGACCTTGTTGAGCGGTGGCAAGGGCAAGTGTTCCGGCTGAGTGGCCCCGGGTTGGCCGTAGTAGCTGATACCCCATCTCGCGTCGTCGAAATAACCGCCTTGTTTATAGACGGCGAAGCCCGCCGAGCCAGTTGGCGTGGCACTGACCGACTTCAACGGGAGCAGGCGGCCATTGAACCGAACGTGTATGTGGTGCTCCTTCGCCCAGTAGAAATTTTCCCGGTTGCCGACGTCGAAAGGGAGAAGGGTGCCGTCGCTGGCAAATTCTCCGTATTCGCTGGCGGGAAGGGTGGGAAACGTGGCGGGCTGCAAGAGGACCGATGAGTTGAAAAGCTTATTGGGGCCGCCTGTGCCGTCGGTGTCGTCGAAGCCAAGGTGATTGGTGGATATATAGGCCGCTCCGCCGGGAAGGGGAATGCGAGCGGCAATCTGCAGTCGAGACGTCGCTTTCGTGGAGACGAACAACTGGATGGTCTGCGCGCCCTGGCGAGGTTCAACCGCCATTTGTGCAGTGGCATCGGGCACGTCGTCCTGCGCCTCGGCGATGATCGTCTCGTCCCAGACGTAGTCTCTTTGGTTTGAGGTGTACTGATACGCCTGATGGTTGGCGAGATCGTCGCTGCGCGGCAAAGGCTGATTGCTAATGTATTCGATCAGTTCGATCGTCCGCAGATCGGCCTCGCTCAATTGAACGGGGCTGTCGAATTCGTTCGCTGCGATGATCGATATCCTGATCGCGCATTGCTGCCGCGTATTGTTGAACAGCCTTGCGGTCGAATGTGACTCGCCTGCGAAGTCCTTATAGATCCTGAAGTAGATGAGCGACTTCCACGCCGCTTCCGTCTGATCTTTCGAATCCTTGCTGCTCATGTGACTTCCTTGTCGTTTCGGCGAGATGGTTGCCTGCGATTGGGCGCCGATCGCTCGGTCTTGCCCATAGGCTGCATGACGTAGGTGACGCTGTTTCGGCAGCGACGAGCTTTCGAAGATCCACGCCTTCCGCTATCGGCGCATCATCCGATCTGCGCGAAAGGTGCATCCGGAGATGCGGTACTATTCCCAGGGCGCTCGGCAGGGCAAAATATCGTCCCTGTGCAGCGACATCGCATGGCCCCGTAGCTCAGCTGGATAGAGCGTCCCCCTCCTAAGGGGAAGGTCGCCCGTTCGAATCGGGCCGGGGTCACCATCTGCCGCCGTTTTTCTGGCGTGTGCGGACCTCCGCCCCTGTCGGATTGCCCTCCGTTAGCACAGTAAGCACAGTTCTGGCTGCTCGGTTCCTCCAACACCTCATGCAAGCCGCCAGCGCCCGGCTTCGCTAGCATAGACGGACTTTTCTCGCCCGGAGCCCCGCCATGACCCGTACCTTCGACGCCATCATCGTGGGGGCTGGGCAGGCCGGGCCGGCCCTGGCGAACCGCCTCACGGGCGCGGGCAAGACGGTCGCGATCATCGAGCGACATCTGGTCGGCGGCACCTGCGTCAACACGGGCTGCAAACCCACCAAGACCTTGGTCGCAAGCGCCTACGCGGCCCGGCTGGCCCAGCGTGGCGCCGAATATGGGGTGCTCACTGGCCCGATCGCCATCGACATGCCGACGATCGCGGCGCGGGCGCGCAAGGTGATCCTCGACTCGCGCAAGGGCAACGAAGACTGGCTGGCCAGCATGCCGGGCCTCACGCTCGTTCGTGGCCACGCACGCTTTACCGCCCCGCGACGGCTTGAAGTGAACGGCGAGACGCTCGAAGCGGCTCAGGTGTTCCTCAACGTGGGCGGCCGTGCGCGCATTCCGGATTTTCCCGGGGTCGACGAGGTGGACTACCTCACCAACAGTACGATCATTCCGCTGGAATCCGTTCCCGAGCACCTCGTGGTAGTCGGCGGCAGCTACATCGGTCTGGAGTTTGCGCAGATGTACCGGCGCTTCGGCGCGAAGGTGACCGTCGTGGAGCAGGGACCACGGCTGATCCAGCGCGAAGACGAGGATGTCTCGGTCGAGGTGCGTACCTTCCTTGAAGCCGAGGGCATCGTCGTGCGTACCGACGCCTGCTGCATCCGTCTCGCACAGCACCCGGGTGGCGTCGCCGTTGGCGTCGATTGCAACGAGGGTGAGCCCGAAGTCGTCGGCACGCACGTGCTGCTTGCCGTAGGCAGGCAGCCGAACACGGATGACCTTGGTCTGGACAAGGCAGGCATCGCGGTAGATGAGCATGGTTACATCGTGGTGGACGATACGCTGGCGACCACGGCCGACGGGGTCTGGGCGATGGGCGACTGCAATGGCAAAGGTGCCTTCACGCATACCGCCTGGAACGATTACGAGATCGTGGCGGCGAACCTGCTCGACGGCGGCAAGCGCAAGGTCAGCGAGCGCATCCTTGGCTACGCGCTTTACGTCGATCCGCCGCTGGGACGCGTCGGCATGAGCGAAACGCAGGCACGCAAGAGTGGCCGCCCGTTGCTTGTGTCCAAGCGCCCCATGACGCGCGTGGGCCGTGCCGTGGAAAAAGGCGAAACCCACGGCTTCATGAAGATCGTGGCGGATGCGGAAACCAGGAAGATTCTCGGTGCAGCCATCCTCGGCACCGGTGGCGACGAGGCCATTCACGGCATCCTCGACATGATGAACGCCGATGCCTCTCTCGACACCTTGCAGTGGGCGGTGCCCATCCATCCCACGGTGTCGGAGCTCATCCCCACCGTGGTCGGCGACCTCAAGCCGGCCTAGGGAGCATCCCTAGACGTCGCGCATCACCATCAACCGCGTCTCGGTCATGTCCTCGATGGCATAGCGCACGCCTTCGCGGCCGATGCCGGAGGACTTCGCGCCGCCGTAGGGCATGTTGTCCACGCGGAAGCTCGGAACGTCGTTGACGATGACGCCGCCCTGTTCGAGTTCGTCCCATGCACGCATCGCGTGGCTGAGGTTGTTGGTGAACACGCCGGCCTGCAGGCCGAAATCGGAGTCGTTGACGATGGCGATCGCTTCGTCGAACGTCATGAAGCGTTCGAGCAGTGCCACCGGACCGAAGGCTTCCTTACGCTGCAGCGTCGCGTTGCGCGGTACGTTGTCGAGCAGGGTAGCTTCGAGCATTGAGCCCTTGCGCCCGCCGCCGCAAAGAACGCGTGCGCCGGCCTTCTTCGCCTCGGCGATCCAGCCTTCGAGCCGCTCCGCCGCGGCCTCGTCGATCATCGGGCCGAGAAAGGTGGATTTCTTCTTTGGATCGCCCGCCTTCAAGGTCTTCACCTTCGCCACGAGCTTGCGCCGCAGGGCATCGTAGAGATCGTCGTGAACGAGGATGCGCTGCACGCTGATGCAGCTCTGTCCGGACTGGTAGAACGCGCCGAAGACGAGACGATCCACGACTGCGTCGAGGCGGTCTTCCTGGTCCTCGTCGACAATGCAGGCGGCATTGCCGCCGAGTTCCAGCGTGACTTTCTTTTGGCCTGCGCGCGCTTTCAGATCCCAACCGATGAGGCCACCCGTGAACGACAGCAATTTCAGTCGTGGATCGGTCACCAGCGGTTCCGCGTGCTTGCCGTCCAGCGGCAGGATCGAGAACGCTCCCACAGGTAGATTCGTCTCGGCGAGGATCTCGCCAATGATCAGCGCGCCCAGCGGCGTGCGTTCCGAGGGTTTCAACACAAAGGGACATCCCGCTGCGATGGCGGGTGCGACCTTGTGCGCCACGAGGTTGAGCGGGAAATTGAACGGTGTGATGAAGGCCACCGGTCCCAGCGGAACGCGGCGCGTATAGCCGTGGTATCCGGCCGATCGCTGCGAGATCTCGAGGTTGATCGTTTCGCCGTTGATGCGCACGGCTTCCTCGGCGGCGATCTTGAACGTCTCGATCAGGCGCGTCACTTCGCCGACCGAATCGTTGATCGGCTTGCCCGCTTCCACGCAGAGCGCGTAGGCCAGCTCGTCGCGGCGTTGTGCGAAGCGCTTGATGCAATGTTCGAGTACCGCCTGCCGTTCGTACGGCCGGAATCGCTTCATCGGACCGGCAGCGGCGTGAGCTGCCGCGATGGCCTGCTCCAGTGCGGCACTGTCCGGCAGGGCGACGCGTGATGCAACCTGGCCGGTGTACTTGTCGACGACGTCGAGCTTCTTCTTGCCGGCCTTTACGGGCCGGTTGGCGAGGTAGTACGGATAGCTTTTGGCGAGCATGGCGTTCTCGGTACGGCAAGCAAGAGACGAAGCATGAGGGTCCAGACGTTCACTCGCCGTATACGTTCGCCAGCCGAGCTAGTCTTCCCGGCGAGCCGCGATCTCGCCGTTGCCCAGCATGATCCGCAGACGATCGCCGATGGCAACGTCCGTCGAGCGACGCACCACGGCGTTGCGCTCGTCGAAGACGATGGCGTAACCGCGCTCGAGGGTGGCGAGAGGGCTCACCGCGTGCAGTGTGCGCGCTTGTTCCGAAAGGCGCAGCCGGTCGCGCTCAACGCGGCGCGACATCGCCACGACCATGCGCTGGCGCAGGTCGGCGATGCGAATCCGCGACGGCGTGAGCCTCAGCTTCGGGTGCTGCGCGGCGAGGCGGGCCTGCAGTCGTTCGAGGCGGGCGCGTCGCAGATGATTCGCTTGAGCGACACTTGCATAGATGCGGCGGCGCAGGCCTTCCAGGCGCTGTGCGTCGCGCGCGAGGCGGGCTTGTGGGCGTTGCGCGTTGAGCCGGGCCTGCCAATGGTCGGCGCGCTGCGCGGCAGCCTGCAGTCGCCGCGTGGTCAGTGTCGCCATGCGCTGGCGCAGGCGATCCAGTTGCCGGACAAGATCGGCACCATCGGGAACCAGGAGTTCGGCGGCTGCGGACGGCGTTGCCGCGCGGAGATCGGCCACGAAATCGGCGATGGTGAAATCCACCTCATGGCCCACCGCCGAAACGACCGGGACGGCGCTGGCGTGGATCGCACGCGCCACACTCTCGTCATTGAAGGCCCAGAGGTCTTCGAGCGAGCCTCCGCCACGCGTAACGAGCAAGACGTCGTAGCGACCGCTGGCGGATGCCCGGCGCAGCATCGACGCGATAGCGGGAGGTGCGTCCCGTCCCTGCACCGGTACGGGCAGCACGTCGACCTCGGCCAGGCCGAGACGGCGACCAAGCACGCTGAGCACGTCGCGGATGGCCGCGCCCGAGGCGGAGGTCACGACACCGATGCGCCGCGGAAACCGGGGCAGGGTGCGCTTGCGATCGGGAGCGAAAAGGCCTTCCGCACCGAGCCGGGCCTTCAGCTGCTCGAATTCGCGCTGTAACGCACCTTCGCCGGCCGGCTCCATGTGGTCGGCCACGAGCTGGAATTCGCCGCGTGCTTCGTAGAGCCCCACCTTCGCCCGCATCAGCACATGCATGCCATCCGTAGGGCGGAAGCGCAGGCGCGACGCTGCCATGCGGAACATGGCGCAGCGCACCTGCGCGTTGGCGTCCTTCAAGGTGAAGTAAACGTGGCCCGAGGCGGGCCGGGCCACGTTGGACAACTCGCCCTCGATCCAGACACCCATGGGCAGGGCGTCTTCCAGCAGATCGCGCACCAACCGGTTCAATCCGGAGGGCGTGAAAATCTCGGGAGGGGCGCGGTCGTCAAGGTCGGACATGGACCGCCGAGGTTAGCACGGCGGCCGCATATGTCGATGGGGTAGGGACTTAGGCCACATTCCTGATGGCCGGATCACATACGGAAGACGCCGAACCTGCCCTGTTCGATCGGTGCATTCAACGACGCGGAAATTGCCAGGCCAAGCACGCGGCGTGTATCGGCCGGATCGATGATGCCGTCGTCCCAGAGCCGCGCGCTGGCGTAGTACGGATGGCCCTGTCGCTCGTATTGCTCGCGTACCGGTGTCTTGAAGGCTTCTTCATCCTCGGCGCTCCAGGTACCGCCGCCGGCTTCGATGCCGTCGCGACGAACCGTCGCCAGCACCGACGCAGCCTGCTCGCCGCCCATCACGCTGATGCGCGCGTTGGGCCACATCCAGAGGAACCGGGCACCATAGGCACGGCCGCACATGGCGTAATTGCCGGCGCCGAAGCTGCCGCCGATGACGACGGTGAACTTGGGCACGTGGGAGCACGCCACGGCCGTGACCATCTTTGCGCCGTCTTTGGCAATGCCGCCGTTCTCGTATTTGCGGCCGACCATGAAGCCCGTAATGTTCTGCAGGAACACCAGCGGAACATTGCGCTGGTTGCACAGTTCGATGAAGTGCGCGCCCTTCTGCGCCGACTCGCCGAACAGAATGCCGTTGTTCGCCACGATACCCACCGGATAGCCGTGGATGTGCGCGAAGCCGGTGACCAGCGTCTTGCCGTAGCGCGCCTTGAACTCGTGGAACTCGGAATCGTCGACGAGGCGCGCGATGACCTCGCGGATGTCGAACGGGCGTCGCGTGTCCTCGGGGATCACGCCGTAGAGTTCTTCCGCAGCAAAGCGCGGCTCACGCGGTGGACGCAACGCCAGCGGCTGCGGCTTCACCCGGTTGAGCGAGCCGACGATGTCACGCGCGATGGCCAGCGCATGCACGTCGTTCTCTGCGAAATGATCCGCTACGCCGGACACGGATGTATGGACATCCGCACCACCCAGGGCTTCGGCATCGACCACCTCGCCCGTGGCGGCCTTCACCAGAGGCGGGCCACCGAGGAAGATGGTGCCTTGCTCGCGCACGATGATCGTCTCGTCGCTCATGGCCGGCACGTACGCGCCGCCCGCGGTGCACGAGCCCATCACCACGGCGATCTGCGGAATGCCCTGGGCACTCATGCGCGCCTGGTTGTAGAAGATTCGTCCGAAGTGCTCGCGATCGGGGAAGACTTCGTCCTGCAACGGCAGGAACGCGCCGCCGGAATCCACCAGATACACGCAGGGAAGGCGGTTTTCCATCGCCACTTCCTGCGCGCGCAGGTGCTTTTTCACGGTCATCGGGAAATACGTACCGCCCTTGACCGTGGCGTCGTTCGCCAGCACGACCACTTCCTGGCCCATGACGCGGCCGATACCGGCGATGATGCCCGCGGCAGGTGCCGCACCGTCGTACATCCCATGTGCCGCCAACGGCGCCAGTTCGAGAAACGGAGAGCCCGGATCGAGCAAGGCCCGAATGCGCTCGCGTGGAAGGAGCTTGCCGCGCGCGACGTGTTTCTCGCGCGCTTTGGCGCCGCCGCCCTCGGCGGTCACGCGCAGCGTTTCGCGAAGATCCTCAGTCAGCGCGCGCAGGCGCTGGCTGGCCGACTGGAACTCGGCGGAACGGGTGTCGATCTGCGATGGAAGAATGGGCATGGGCGTTCGCGCAATGACGAAACGGCCATGATAGCGGGCAGGGCCTCGGCGAAAACGCTGCGCTGCGGCAGCGCGCATAAAAAAACGGCCACCCGAAGGTGGCCGTTTTCATTCATCGGAAGCGAGCCTGAAGGCTTACTTCTTGCTGTCGTCCGCAGCGCTCTTCGCGTTGTCGGCAGCGTCCTTGGCCTGGTCGGCAGACTTGTCAGCCTGGTCGGCAGCGTTGGAAGCAGCGTCCTTGGTGGCGTCCGAAGCGCCGCCAGCGGTCGAGGCCGAAGCAGCAGCCTGGGCCTGCGAAGCAGCGTCCTTGGCCTGGTCAGCGGACTGCTGAGCCTGGTCGGCGGCCTGGGAGGTCGCGGCGTTCTGCGACTGGTCGGCGGCCTGCTGGGCCTTGTCCGCCTGCTGCTGAGCGTCGGCGGCCGACTTCTGGGCGTCTTGCGCGGAATCCTGCGCGCCGTTGCTGCAAGCTGCCAGAAGCGCGACGAGCGCAGAGGCGAGAAGGGTACGCGTCAAATTCATTGTGTTTCTCCTTAGCCGTGGAATGCCGTGAGGCGGGCGTATTAATAGCTCAGTTGTTGATACTTAGCTACACATTGTGCCATTTCGCTTCAGGGCGCATTAAAGCCGATGGATATGGCGTGACGATTAATCCATCAATATCTGTCGACGTCGGGTTCACACCAATTCGATGGCGATCGCCGTTGCCTCGCCGCCACCGATGCACAGCGCGGCGACACCCCTTTTTGCCCCACGCGCCGTCAACGCATTGAGAAGGGTGACGACAATGCGCGCGCCGCTGGCACCGATCGGATGACCCAGGGCGCAGGCGCCGCCGTTGACATTGAGCTTGTCGTGGGAGACGCCCAGCTCGCGCATGACCGCCATCGGCACCACGGCAAACGCTTCGTTGACCTCGAACAGATCCACGTCCTCGATCTTCCATCCGGCCTTTTCGACGACCTTGGCGATGGCACCGACCGGGGCGGTGGTGAACCATTCGGGTTCCTGCGAATGCGTCGCATGGGCGGCAATGCGCGCGAGGGCAGTGACGCCGCGGGCCTTCGCCTCGTCGGCTGAAAGCAGCACGAGCGCCGCGGCACCGTCGGAAATGCTGGACGAACTGGCCGCCGTGATCGTGCCGTTTTCCTTGCGGAAGGCAGCGCGCAGCGTGGGAATCTTCGCCACGTCGGAACGGCCCGGCTGCTCGTCTTCGGCGAACGCCTGCTCGCCCTTGCGACCCTGGACGGTCACCGGAACGATCTCGTTGGCGAACGCGCCCGACTTCTGCGCGGCCTGTGCGCGCTCGACGGAAGCGATGGCATAGGCGTCCTGCTCCTCGCGCGTGAAGTGATACTTATCGGCGCACTGCTCACCGAACACGCCCATGGCCTGGCCGTCGTAGGGGTTGGTCAGGCCGTCCCACGCCATGTGATCGACCAGTTGGCCGTCACCGTAGCGAATGCCGGTGCGCGCGTTGACCATGTGCGGCGCATTCGTCATCGACTCCATGCCGCCCGCGACGACGATCGAGGCCGAGCCGGCCTTGATGAGATCGTGGCCCAGCATCAGCGCCTTCATGCCGGATCCGCATACCTTGTTGATGGTGGTGCAGCCGGTGGACACCGGCAGACCCGCGCCGAGCGATGCCTGCCGCGCAGGTGCCTGGCCGAGATTGGCCGGCAGCACGCAGCCCATGATCACTTCGCTGACGTCGGCGGGAGCGACCCCGGCGTGCTCAAGCGCGGCCTTGATGGCGACGGAGCCGAGCTTCGGCGTGGGGACGCCGGTGAACTGGCCGAGGAAGGAACCGATGGCGGTGCGCTTCGCGCCCGCGATGACGATGTCGGACATGGGGACTCCGTAGGACTCGGATGGCCGCCTTTCGAGGGCGGAAAACTCGTCGAGTATCGCAGTGGCGTTGGGGGCGGGGCAATCTGCGCCGCGTCACGCCGCCCTCCCGAATGGGGGCAATGGGCCGCTCTGCCAAGCCCCGGGGTGGCGGGATCGGCCTGGCGCCGCCCGTCCCGCCAGGGCCCGGCGTGCGCTCGAGCACGGTTTGGCGATCGCCTTGATCTTTCCCGTAGGGTCTTATGGCACCATCCGGTCCAGGGTGCCCACGGATCGCGGGCATGACATTGATGTCGAGTCAGGGGACAACATGAATACGATGCAACTGCCGCGTCGGCGCGACCTCGCGCTGGCCATCTGTGTGGGTATCGGTCTGACCGCCTGTGGCGGCGGTGGAGGGAACGGCGGCGTCCGCAGTTCGAACGTGCCTTCCGTACCGTCGAGCAACATTCCCTCGGTGCCGTCCAGCAACATTCCCAAGGACGACGTCCCCTCGTACAACATTCCCAAAACGCCGCCATCGTCGGGTGCGACGATCAAGCAGCCGCCCGCGGACGTGCAGTTGACGGCCACCAATGTGCAGGCCGCGCACGACGCCGGCTTTACCGGCGCAGGCGTCGTTATCGGTATCGTGGACTCGGGCATCAACGCCGCCAACCCGGCGCTCATTGGCCGCGTGGGCCCGCAGTACAACTACGTCGATCCCTCCACCAACAATCTCAGCGTAGGCGACGTGCTGGGTCATGGCACCTTCGTGGCGCAGGTGGCGGCGGGTCGTCCGGTCGGCATGTTCACTGGCGGCGTGGCACCGGATGCCTCGCTCGTCTCGGCGCGCATCATCGCCGACAAGGAGCCCACCGACGACGGCTCGGGCCAAGGCAACAAGGTCACCTCCGCCGATCCGCTGGGCGACGTCAACGCGAAGATGGTGGGCGCAGGCGCCCGCATCATCAACAATTCCTGGGGCGGCCTCTACTGGGATGCCGCCGATACCGCGACCACCGCCAGCTTCAGCAACGCCTATGGCGCGGCGAAGACCGGCGCCGCGCTGTTCGTCTTCGCAGCGGGCAACAGTGCCGACGCCAATCCGTCCACGGTTGCCGCACTGCCGAGCCTGGACGCCTCGCTGGCGAAGGGCTGGCTGACGGTCGTGGCGCTGGACAGCGACCACACCGACACGATCGCTTCGTATTCCAATCGCTGCGGGATCGCCAAGAGCTACTGCCTGGCAGCGCCGGGCACCGTCATCGTCACGTCGTCCGATTCGACCACCAGCAAGGTGTCCTTCGTCTACGGCGCGGGCACCTCGTTCGCCGCCCCGCAGGTCTCGGGTGCGGCGGCGGTCGTGATGCAGGCGATGCCGTCGCTTTCGCTGGACGACGTACGCCAGGTGCTGCTCGGCACGGCGGACGACCTCGGCGATCCGGGCCCGGACGCGATCTATGGCTACGGTCGTCTCAATCTCGGTCGCGCCATCCGCGGCCCGGCAAAGTTCGACTGGGGCGATTTCCAGGTCAACGTAACGGGCGGAAATCTGACCTTCGCCAACGACATCTCCGGCGCTGGCGGTCTGCAGGCCACGGGTAATTCCCGCCTCACGCTAAGCGGTACGAATTCGTATACGGGCGCTACGACCGTCGGTTCGACCCTGACGCTGGAGGCGATGCACGGCATTCCCGCAGCGCTCACCGTGCAGGGCAACGCCACGGCGATCGTCCACGGCGACATCGGCGGCGACACCCTCGTCTCGTCCATTCTGCAGACCGCCGACGTCACCACGCACGTCAACGGCAATTACACGCAAACGTCAACCGGGCGGTTATCGCAGTTGCTGGGCGCCCCGCTGATCGTCAGCGGCAGCGCTTCGCTCGCAGGCGATTTCTACGTGGCCGGTGCCGTATCGGGGTATGTGCCGACGTCGCACCAGCAGGTCGTCGGTGCGCAGTCGATCACCGGCACGTTCGCTACGACGACCAAGGCGAACGGCGTGTTCCTCAACGCCACCCTGCAATACCTGCCCAGCGAGGTGTGGATCAATACGACGACGCTGAGCGTCAGCCAGGTCGCGAGTACCAGCATGAGCCAGTCGGCAGCGGCGCAATCGTCGGCCCAACGTCTCGACGGCGCGTTCCAGCAGATCGACCAGCCGGGTCGCCCAGGCAGATACCCAATGGGCGTGACGCCTGTGGCTTGATGATAGGGGCCGGCGCACTGCG
>Ga0209674_100470_pt1 | contig 17765 bp, 34 predicted proteins | sample AraplaCvi_mMS_r2_FD_184279 | JGI IMG/M metagenome (GOLD analysis project Ga0209674, IMG submission 184279) | Arabidopsis root microbial communities from North Carolina, USA - plate scrape CL_Cvi_mMS_r2 (SPAdes) (version 2) | ecosystem: Host-associated > Plants > Roots > Endosphere | place: USA... | reverse complement strand
ATGTGCAGGAACCAAGCGATGGTGGATGTGTTGGTCCGACATGGAGCACAACCCGATGCAAAGATCAAACGATTGGCAAGGGATCGCGGTATTCAATTTCCGGGTTCTTAAGAGTCCGCTTCCGACCACACCGGACATAATCGAATAAGAGCTCGGCCAACGGCGTAGGGGCGCTATGAAGGATCTGAGGCTTGGATGGGAACCCGAAAACCTCACGCCTCTGGGTGAGATTGAGGAACGCCTTATGGCATACACGAAAGGACGTGGCGGAATAACCATCCTGAAGAACGGCACTCTACTGTCACTGACAGCCGGTGCCGACGAGGTCGACGATGCGCGCAAAGCCATGCATGAAGCGCGATTCCTGATCGACTTCCGAGTTGTTCCTTTAAAGGAGGGCGGCTACATGGTCGCCTTTCATAAGGCCGTGGCCGTATTCGTTGGAGAGGCAGAGTACCTCAGCATCGAATCGGAGGTTGTGGCCCGGCAGGGCGAACTGAGGTTTCCCGGTGAGCACTTCTTTGTGCCCGATGACGCTGCAATCCGCGACCATCTGGTGGGCCTCTATGCCCGGGGGAAGCTGCAACGAGACGCTCGGTGCTTTTCGTTTCATAAGAAGATTTGAAGCTGAGGAAGGTCCGCTTCCGACCCGAAGCGGACCTCGTTGGCTGGCATAGATACGTGCAGGAGGAGTCATGAGTTCGATGATCGAGGACATTGAACGAGAGGCCGATGCCTTCATTAAGGACAGGCCGCTCCCCGCCCATGCTAAGCCGTCATATGTCGCAATGTGCGAGTACGTGAGGGGTCTACCCCTGGATCAGGTATGCCCATACTGTGGTGGCCCCATATCAGTCGCGGCGCGCGGGACTGCATGGCTTTTGGACTGTCCATGTGGCCGTTGCAAGGACACTTGGAGAGGGTTCTAAGCGTCCGCTTCCGACCCAGAGCGGACATCTCTAGATTCCGGATTAAGACATGACTAAAGCGCTGTCCGAAGTGTTTATGTCTGCGAGCGCCCCCCGAATCGATTGGGAAGGTGAGCCTGCTTACGCGATTTATGAGGTAACGCCAGCTCCGGACGGGTTGACCGTGGAGCTTTTGAACGCGGCGGTCCGCCCAGTTCAGGGGCTGACAGTGAAAGCCACCGGCGGAGCCTTGGAGGTCAATGGTGTCGAGGCATCCGAGATGCTTCTTTGGCACGACACAGCTCCAGAGAAGGTCGTTGTGCGGGTAAAGCCCGAGCCGGGAAAGACGGTGACGCTAAAGATCTGGAACATATGGCGCGGAACCTTAGGTGGAGTTGGCGTCACCCAGGCTTGGCTAGGCAATGCCGGAATGCGCGTACACCGGGAGGGCAAGGAGTTGTTCCTTCGGTGCAGTGATGGAGAGGGTCCGATTGATTTTGGCGATCTCGAAGCCCGCGTGGTGATGGGGCAGCCCGGCTAAGATCCAAACGTGTAAGGTCCGCTTGCGACCCAGAGCAGACGACACAGGGGGAACTATGTTGCTACTCGCAGCGCAAGTGTCTGCAACCGCTCCGTATCACTTCACAGCAAACGAATTATGGACCCTCGGCATCGCCGCCTATGCGGCATTTGTCTCAACGTTTCTGCTCGGCTGGGATGTGTATAAGTGGCTTTCGTCGGGGGCGAAGATTGACCTATCGGCATCGTTGAACATGAAGCTCGTGGGCGGTGCCCTTCCTGACCCAAATACGTATGTTTCCGTCACAGCGATGAACGTGGGGGATCGGCCTACAACGATAGTAAACCTCGGCGGAATGTATTTTGATTCTTGGTGGCGCGCATATGTGGTCAAGCGCAAGGCCTCCGAATCGTTCATCATTTCGACTCCCTCCGAAAGCCAGCGCATCCCCTACCGCTTTGAAGTCGGCGATCAGTGGATCGGCATGGCTAGACAGAATGACGATATTGAACGAATGGCCCAGGACGGCTATCTATTTTCATCCTGTACACCGCACGGAGTGGACGCGGCCATCGCGTGAGAGTCAAAGTCGCCAAGAGGTAAGAAGGTCGGTAGCCTGCTATGTAAGGTCCGCTTCCGACCCATAGCGGACATCCTGCAGACCACCAAACAAGTTGCATTGTTTCCATTGGTTGTCGTTAATAGGCGGCGAGAACCAGCAGAGCCAAACCGGGGGGTGAGGCATCGTGGACAGGTCACTTCTGGCTTTTTACTTGGGACTGAGTGCGTTGGGTGGCCTGTTGGTCAGCCCCGTTTTCCCTGAGTACGCTCCCTTCGTGATTGTTCCTCTTGTCCAGTGCTGGATCGTTGTGAGGTTGCTCCGGCAACAGAAGAATAGACGGCTCTTTTTAGTCTTGTCCGCCGCTTGCCTGATCACAGGGTGCGTACTCCATTTCATGCCGCGGTCGAATTCGGGTGGACTGTCCGATTTGGGCGTCTTTCTCACGTTGGCCGCCCTCATCCCATGCCTGTGGTATCTGAGGGCAATACGAAAGGTTGAGTCCGTGGCGTCCGGTGTTGCCTCGGGCGATATCTAGCTTGGTTTCAGCAGGTACGCTTCCGACCCAAAGCGTACATCCTGGATAGGAGGTTCGAGTGCCTGGAAAGGAGTTGGGTTCCATGTCGTCGTGTTACTCAAAACTGGAGGGTGTCGGGTATGCTTCCGCCATGACTCCACGCCAGATCCATGCCGCCCGGTATGTCACGCCATTGCGCGAAGGCGGCTCGTTGCCTGCCGTCATCGAGGGCGACGACGACGGCTTGTACGTGCTCAAGTTTCGTGGCGCGGGGCAGGGAGCGAAGGCCTTGGTCGCTGAATGGATCGCCGGCAGTCTCGCCCGTGCCTGCGGGCTGCTCGTGCCGGAAATTGTGTTCGTCGAACTCGATGGCGATCTGGCGCGCACCGAGCCCGATCCCGAAATCCAGGATTTGATCCGCTCCAGCGCCGGGCTGAATCTGGCGCTGGATTACCTTCCGGGCGCGATCAATTTCGATCCGGTGGTCGAGCATCCCGACGCGACGTTGGCTTCGCAGATCGTTTGGTTCGATGCCTTCGTCAGCAATGTCGATCGCACGGCACGCAATCCCAATCTGATGATGTGGCACAACAAGTTGTACTTGATCGACCACGGCGCCGCGCTGTATTTCCACCACGCCTGGAACGGTCGCGATGTCGATCCGACGAGACCGTCCCCGTTGATCCGCGATCACGTGCTGCTATCGTCGGCCGACCGCCTCGCCTCGATCGATTCGGCGATGGCCGAACGCCTGACACCGAGCGTGATCGAAGACATCGTCGCAGCCGTACCGGACACTTGGCTGCAAGGTCCGGATGCATTTGGCGATGCGGCAACCCAGCGTTCGGCGTATATCGATTACCTCGTCCGCCGCCTCGCGGCCCCGCGGGCCTTCGTACAGGGGGCCATTGATGCGCGCGCATGATAGCTACGACTATGCTGTGATCCGCGTCGTGCCGCGGGTGGAGCGCGAGGAATTTGTCAACGTCGGCATTCTGTTGTCTTGCGCGGCAACGCAATACCTGGAGGCTCGCATCGAGCTTGACGAAGCGCGATTGCGCGCTCTCGATCCAACCATCGATCTCGTCACCGTGCGACGTCACCTGCAGAGCTTCCCGATCATCTGCCGCGGTGGCCCCGACAGCGGGCCGATCGGACAATTGCCGTTGCGCTCACGTTTCCATTGGCTGACCGCCAAACGCAGCGCGATCATCCAGACTTCGCCGGTGCACACGGGGCGTTGCACCGACCTGCCCGCGGTGATGGAGCATCTGCTGAAGCGGATGGTTCGCGTAGGCTAGAACTGAGGGACAGAGTGCGCTGTTCTGTTCCTGCACCTTCTTGGAAGGTCGACTTTGCTCCAGGTTGATCGGCTGAAGTCGCAGCCCATGGCGGACTTATACTTGGGTGCCTTTCCCGGTGGTCTTAGAGGAACGCAGCATGTCCGAACCAACGGCTGAAGGCCTCAAGCGCTATCCCGAGACGGCGGGCTTCAACGTGGACGGTGCCAGCCCCATACCCTGCGTCTGCACGCCTGTTTGCGCGGCTCGCTGCGCGGGCGAGTGCGGCTGCGAAGCTTGCACCATTCAATTCACTGCGTTTTGCGAGGCAACTGGACGGCTGAACGCCCTCGTGCCCACATCGAAGGCGCAAGAAGAAGCTCTCGACGCATACAGAGGTGACGAAGCCGCCAAACCGCTGGCGATTATTCGCCGCGGCCGGTTTGACGGTCGATAAAGGCTGAAGGCGGCCGGCGGTATCCATGTCCCTTTCACAGCGGACCGCTTCAACCGAAGGCTGGACCTAAACCAAGTCGCCACCACTCAAAACGTCCAGCGAGCCGCGGCCAACGGCCATCGCGAGATGCTCAGGCAGTCTCGCGTTGATCGCGCGTGCGCAGGCACCGAAATCGTTGATGGTTTCCCCTATGCGGATCCGCTTTCCATCGCGGGCATGGATGACGATCTGTCCGCTGCCGTTGCCTTGGGCGTAGGTTGCTCGAACCACGTCGGCAAATTCGATCTTCTCGAGGAAGAAAGCGCCAGCCCGTATGGATGTCGCATCGAGGATGACGCGAAAGCGATACAGGTATGTGGCGAATAGGGTGCTGCCGAGAAAGTACGCTGCGACTGCCACTTTTCCGGCGAACAGATTCGTGAGGTTGGGCTGTCCCGCCAACAAGAACCCCAGCGCGTAGAGCCCAATGAGGCAGAACAGCGGTGTGCCGCTGGGCCATCGGTAGGTCGAGTACTCACTCATCAACGTGCCTGTGTGTCGTGCCATGGATGGCTGTCCAGCGGTAGCCTTGGCCGAATACGCGACCGTAGTGCCGGGCGCTACGGGGGCGTCCGCGGATGCCTCCTGAGTCCCGCAATTCTCTGGATGGGAGTATTCGCCAGCCCTTGCCGACCTGGAAATAACAAAATGGCAGCGGGATGTAACGCCAGTGCATAAGCGGCTCTTCGGCCGATTCACCCCATGGCGGGCGCGCATTCCAAGCCTGGTTTCCGCGTCTGGCTTAAGAGCCCCGAAGCCGATGTCATCGCTGCTCGTGTCACTCCCGCGGAGGGCCGCTGGCGGTCGAACGCTTGCCCATGGCCAAGTCCCATGCGTGTGTTAGCCTGAAATCCCATCCCCAGGGGACAATGGAATGCGCTGCGCACCCGGACGTTGGCTTCTTGGCCTGCTGGTGGCCTGTAGTGTCTGTTACCCGATCAACACCTCGATAGCTTCATCCGACCCGGTTCCCGTGACGGACGTCCAAACGTCGGCAGGGTCTCTCGATGGCGTTCCTTACCGGATCGACATACCCAAGCGCTGGAATGGCGACCTGGTCGTGCTCATGCACGGTTACGAACCCAAGGGCGTGCCGCGGCAGAATCCCTGGCCTCAGAATGAAGAGGCCCCCGTCTTTCTTTCCCGTGGCTATGCCGTTGCCGCCAGCGCGTTTGCCTCCCAGGGCTGGGCGGTGGGCGATGCCTTGGAGGACAGTGAGAAGCTTCGCCAGTTCTTCATCAAGCAGCACGGGAAGCCCCACCACGCTTATGTGGTGGGCTTCTCGCTGGGCGGTCTGGAGTCGTTGGCGACCATCGAGCGCCATGGTTCGTCATACAGTGGCGCGCTGTCGATGTGCGGTGTGAATGTATCCGCCCCGGAGATCATTGCGCGCGGCGTGGTGACGCCCTTGGTCGCCTTTGATGTGTATTTCCCTGGCGTGCTGCCGGATCTCGCGGACCCCGCATCTCCGGCCATGATCGATCAGGACCGCATTCAAGAAGCGCTGAAGAGCAATCCCAACAGCGCCGCACGGCTGGAAGATCGACTGCAGGAGACCAGTGCCACGCTGCCTGGGGCATTGATGCTCGACTACATGGTGCTGCGAGAGATCGAGCAACGCGCCGGTGGCATGCCCGTCGACACGATGAAGACCTCCTATGCCGAGTTCGCGGACGACGACACCTTCAACAGCAAGGTGCATCGGTACAAGGGCACACCCTCGGCCATAGCCTATCTCGCTGACAATGTGACATTGAACGGGAGTATCACCGCGCCCGTCGTGTTGCAAAGAAACATCTTCGACCAGACCGTGCCGTCACGCTTCGATACGGTGTACCCCGCACTCGCAAAGGCGGCGGGCAACGGCTCACAAGTGACCGTGCTGCCCCCCGTCGGGACAGGGCACTGCGATTTTACGCACGAAGAGATAGGCAAGGCCTTTGAAGCTCTGGTCGAGAGGAGAGGCCAGGCTGGGGGGCGTTAGGCGTATCTCTGCGGTTGCCAGATGGCCTTCCTTGCGAGAAGGCATCAACCCTGAGCGCTCTACTGCAGCCGAGGGCTGCAACGTCCGCTTCCGACCCGAAGCGGATATTGCGACAGAGAGGGAAATCTATGGTTGCGCGCAGTACGGTCTGGACATGCTTTTTTCTTGCTCTCGTTTACTTTGGCAGCTTTCCCTCTAGCGCTCATAGCGAGCAACCAGTTCGAGTCACTGTCTGCCAGCTACTTGCGGACCCGGGACGGTACAACCATGCCTTGGTCGAGGTTTCCGGTGATGTGGGGCATGGCTTTGAAGACTTTACCTTAACCTCCGGGCATTGCAGTGATTCAAGCCTCGCCATGGGTGTATGGCTCGAGTACGGCGGAAAAGAGGCTTCAGGCACGATGTATTGTTGCGGTGTCAAAGCCAACCGCACCAGACTGAAAGTGCTCGTTGTTGACGGGGTCGCGACGCAACTAAGAGATGATGCGGTTTTCCGCGACTTCGACCAAATCATCCAACATAGACCCTACGGCAAGGCCAGCGCCACATTGGTTGGTGGCTTTTTCTCGGGTGAGCCGCAACAGTTCTGGAAGGGCAAGTGGGCTGGCTATGGTCATATGGGCATGTTCACTTTGCTGGTTGTTGAGCAAGTTCTATCCGTCTCGGCGAAAAGTGCCCAAGTAGGGCCATCGCGGTAGGGCATGCAGGGCGCCGATGAGAATCAACTGGAAGTTCATAGGCTGGATATCAAGTGCACTGGTCGCCGCTGCATTGGCTATGTATGCGGTGGGTCTGGTCATGATGCTAGAACGACAGGCCCGGCTGAGGCACACACATGAGGCAGACTCATTGCTTCCTCTCGCAACAGGCTTTGGATCCGTTAACGGCTCCGTGGACTCCACCCTCCGTTGCGTACCTATGCCGACCGGCATAGGCCTGGCTCGTCAACCCACAAGCAAGGCATGGATGGATCGCCATTTCCATAGATACATGGACTGGATGGTCATCAGCGATCGGATGGAACCGGGCGACGATATCTATGCCTACAACAACATTCCTCATCCACCACCCGGCGTAGACATGTTCACCGGCGCCGGGGGCGGCTATGTTGTGTTGCGGGGATGGTGCCTTGTCGGGCGGTTCCATACCTGGGTGGAATAAGCTTGGTGTCCAAAGCGGACCTTGCAGAATTTCGGAAATCATATTGGTTGGCGGGGGACTCATGACATCTGACCGCGAACACATGGAGGGAGCGATAAAACGAATCGTTGTTCCCGCGATTCGGGCTCTAAAGTTCAGCGGAAGCCTTCCCCACTTCAGGCGAAAGATCGATGAAGAGCATCAAATGCTGATGATCTTCTTCAACAAATACGGCGGAAGCTTCTATCTCGAAGCAGGCCGTGTCCCTGGCCAACGCGTCCGTGAGCTACAGCAGTATTGGGCCAATGCAGGCAAGGCGTTGGGCGAATCGTCTTTGACTGTAGGCCACTGTCATCCCAATCAGCGTGCAAGGCTTGGTCCGAGTGAATTCTCCAGGAGCAGCGATGGTTGGTTCGTATTCGGCCCGGACAGCAGAGGGGCGAGAGTCGATCCTGATCAGCCGGCGAAGGTGTACGACGACATCGCATTGCGGGTTGTTTCCGGACTTAAGGAGCATGCCGGATCATTCTTTGAAGGCACGCTCTAGCGACAATCGAATGTCCACATTCGACCCGAAGAAGACATAATCCTCGAGCCAATGAATGACCCAGAGGCTGTGATGGACACCGTCGTTTCAGGAACGGGCAACCCCTTGCAACAGGATGCTGCGCTACCTATTGCCCCTGACCATCGCGTTGCCGCTATCGACGTGCTGCGGGGCGTGGCACTCTTCGGCGTGCTCTCGGTCAACCTGATCACCGAGTTCAGGGTTTCATTGTTTCAGCAGTTTCTTCCGCCAACCATGGAGGGGAGTCGCCTGGATCAAATAGTCGATGCAGTCGTGAGCATCGGCATGGAATTGAAAGCGTTTGCTCTCTTTTCCCTGTTGTTTGGCATTGGCCTTGCCATTCAATTTGAGAGGCTCGCCGCCAAAGCGCAGCGCTTATCGCTCCTGGTTAGGCGGCTGCTTATTCTGCTGGGATTCGGCATCCTGCATCTGTGCTTCGTCTGGAATGGCGACATACTCACGGAGTATGCGCTGGTAGGGTTGATTGCCCTGCCGTTCCTCTATGTCTCGAACAGGTCTCTCGTCGCCGCATGTGCAGTGGCCTTGCTGTTCTATGCAGCTATGCCGTCCTGGCTTCCGGATAGTTTCTTTGGGCCTGACGAAGCGGGGCTTCGCCAATACGTCCGAGTCGCAACCTTGGCCTATGCGAGTGGAACCTGGAGTGAAGTTGTCCGCTTCAATATCGCCGAGATACCTCGCATTGTTCCGCTACACGTGTTGGTAGCCCCGCGGACGTTCGGCTTGTTCTTGCTTGGCATGTTTGTGTGGCGGACCGGCCTGCTCCGCTGCCCCGAAAAGCATCGTCGTGTACTCGCCGGTACCGCCATGCTTGGCCTCGTCCTTGGCCTGGGTATGAACGTGCTGAAAGCACCTGATGCAGGGTCTTCCTGGCGAGCCTTGGCGCCAGTCGTCTCCGCACTGAGTACGTTGGGCCCAGTTGCGCTCGCCATCGGCTATGGGGCCACCTGCATAGCCCTTTATACGTTCACTAGGGCCGGTCGCGTGCTCGGTTTGCTTGGCCCTCTTGGTCGAATGGCTTTCAGCAACTACTTGGCACAATCGTTGATTTTCGGTTGGATATTCTTTGGATACGGCTTGGGTCTGTTTGGCCGCCTGAGTTCATCGCAAGCGATGTTCATCGGCGCTGCCGTTTACATCAGCCAAGTCCTCGTCAGCCAGTGGTGGCTGAAGCGGTTTCGGTTCGGCCCCATGGAGTGGTTGTGGCGAACGCTCATGTATGGAGTTCGCCAACCTTGGCGACTCGGGAGGCCACTGCCTGAGGAGGAAGTTGCGTAATTGTCCGTGAACAAGGCAGGCTTGAGATGTCCGCTTCCGACCCGAAGCGGACCTAATTGAGGAGGGGGTGGCGATGCGTCGCATATTGATTGCTGCAATCCCAATCGCCTCTTACTCGGCATCGGTGATCGGGTGCTCGGTTTGGCCGTTCAGCTGTGGCCCGAAGGACATCCAGGTGACGTCCGTGACCGACGTCGACTTCAAGGACCAACCGCAGCTTGAATGGGTGAGTCTCAAGCCGCGTCCGTCGGAAATCATTTCGCGCATAGATTTCGTGACCAAAACCGACTTGCTCACCTTTGCTAAAGCGCACGACTACCATGTGTCCTTCGCTGTCGGACCATGCAGTAAAGAGGGCGTGAAACAAACTGTTGGACCTTACGGAGGACCATTTTGGGGCAGGGTGTGGATCGACCCTGGCACGAAACCAACCCCCGAATACGCCGCAGCCGTCGCCAAAGGGCCGCCGTTTACCTATCAGGTCTACGTAAAGGAGTTACGGCGATATTTGGCTACCAGCCCTATGTGCTTAACTCTCGTAGGGGGATCCATGCTAGGTGGCAAGTTGCGGTCGAACGTTGCAGTTATACCCAACGACTAGCAATCACCTTAGGTTTTGCAGATGCAGGAGAGTCCGCTTCCGACCCGGAGCGGACAGGTCCTAAAGGGGGTGGGATGTCTAGCTCTGAAATCGCCAGGCCGAAGACAACGGGTGTCTATGTCACGGTCCTTTACATCATCCTGATTCTGTCTTCGCTGTTGGGTGGAGTGGCTTTCACCTATTGGCTGTCTGGATTACACCCGATCCCTACGGCGAAGCTCCTCAACATCGGGGGCATCACTTACGGTCTCATTGGGGTACTCATACTCTCTGAAGCCATCGTCCGTGGTGAGCGGATAAAGCAATTCCTGGTCGTCTGGGTTGGGACGGCCCTGCTCTGGGTGCACACCGGATTGGCATTCGGGGTCTTTGTGGGGACAAACATTGTGACCTTTGTTGGTCGACCCTCCGCACATGCCGCCTATGGATTTTCAATAACCATGTTTGTTTGGGCGATGTGGACTTGCGGCATTGTGGACGGCACGGTCACCAACCCGCTCACTCCGCGGCTAAGGGATATGCCAGAGAGACACCAGCGGCTTGGCCTCATTCTTCTTGTCACGGGATTGGTGTTGCAGCTAGTAGCTGCCATCCGGGACTTTTGATCCTCCCAATGGCAATCGATGCGGCAAGTGCGGTCGACGTGAAAGCAAAGCGGCAAGGTTCGCTTCCGACCCGAAGCAGACATCATTGGCGGCAATCGCAAGTCATCAATTCGGAGCTGGAATGCGTACCGAGAGCGTCATCGTTTACTCAGACCAGTCCAATGCCCCAGTTCTTCAGCATCCGGGAAGAAAATTCCCTGGGCTTCTCGTGCAGGGCGACACTCTCTATGCGATGTGCGTGCAAGCGGACGAGGCTTGCGCGGAAGCCAGTCAAGGCGGCACCTTTGAAGAGCTGGAGGATCTACGGAGCCGGCTCTGGGATCTTCTGGACCATTACAAGTCCGTTCTTGGGACGCACGGAATTCCGCTTCCTTTCACGGACAGGGACGAGAAGTAACAATTCAGGGAGGGTCCGCTTCCGACCCGAAGCGGACATAATCGCTAAACGAAATTAGGGGTGGGAGAAGTGCTTTCCAGACCTGTCCAGATTCTCGGTGGGCTATTTGTTGCTGCGTATAGCGTCTTGACCATGGCCTGTGCCGTGGTGATGTTCAACTGGCCTGATCGCGATCGGGTCGTCGCATTTGCCGCAATCGGGCTTGTCATCGAGACGGGGGCCATTTGGACCTTTGTCAAGGCGGCCGACCTGCTATTTGGCCGTCGGACGCAAGGAGGCCTGATTGGAGCAACCGCCTTGCGTGCAATCGCGATCGTCTATTCGGTGATGATGATCGTGGGGATTGCCTTGGGGGGCGTCGGAAATTCGTTCATCGGTCGGCTCGTCGCGATCGTTGGTGGTTTGAGCATCATTTCTGGCTTGCTTGTTACCGCTCGAATTCGCGCAGCAGTCAAGAGGGCCGAGGTCGAAAGGCAGTTCAAGGCTTGAGCTGGCGCAATTGAGAAGGCCGCTTCCGACCCGTAGCGGACGTTGGCTGACATTGGAGGGGATGGATGAAATGGCGTCTGCTGGCGATCGTTGCTCCTGCTGGCCTCGCAGTAGCTGGATGCATGCCATGGCCTAGCCGGATCACTCCTGCAGTAACAGGGGTAGTTGTTGATGCCACCTCAGGGAGCCCAATCTCCGGCGCCTCCGTCCATATCGAAGAATTCCCTGAAAGAACCGCTACCACCAATCCCAACGGTGAGTTCACCATCAAGGCGATCAGGAAATGGGAGGTGTTAACCCTTTACGACTTTGAGGGCGACCGTAGGCCGGCATATAAGATAGTTGCGATGGCGAGCGGTTTCGAGGGTGGATCCAGGATTTGGTACATCGGCGACAACGGGTCGCAAATGATCAAATTGCAGGCGGCCACACAATGAATGTTCGGTTTGCGAAAGTGTCTGCTTCCGACCTGGAGCGGACACAGGGGGACTGGGAATGAAAGGGACTAAGGTCTGGATATTCTGTGTTTCCGCGCTCATTTCCGGTTGCGCGACGTTTGGCGGTGATATGCCGATCCATGTCAAGGGCTCGGTGCCGGCCCGCGTATCCGATAGTGCTCAGTCCAATTGCTTTCTGACCATGTTCTACGCGGAGTCGGATCAGGTTGCTTCAAGTCATGCCGTGTCGGCTCAATTTTCAACCGAATTTGTCGTGTCGGCCCGATCTAAGCCCTACTACTTTGTGGCCAAGTGTCAGGATGGCCGCGAATACCAGTCTGCGAAGATTTTGGCCGGTGGATCGGGATCCTTTGGCAAGACCTTCGATCTGGGTACGCTCGCAGCCAAGTAGAAGCTTTAAGGTCTGCTTCCGACCCCTAGCTGACACCGTGGCAGGAGGAAATGTGCATCTAAAGGCAACTCTTTTTCGACCCGACAAGCCCCGCTTCTGGGTGATTTCCAAAGTTGCATGGCTATGCGGCATGTGCGCGGGATTGATGATGGCCGCAGCGGCATCGCTACAGCTTTTTTGGCTTGCGCGATCGCTCGGGGTTCTGTTTGTTGCCTGCTGGGTAGTTGGCGTTGTCAGCCACGTAAGTTACGCGCTTCGTGCTCTAACTGGGCGCTACAACGACCTGGAGCCGCGCCCGTGGAAGGAGCAGGACTGGTGATGACCAGATAGCCTGTCACACGAGTGACCGCTTCCGACCCAAAGCAGACGTTTCATCCAGCGATGGTCTATCGCGACGGCAGGGGGAATCATGCGTCTTGTTTTCGTGCTTTCGGCGTTGCTCTCGGCCGTATTTACGGGTTTGGCGAGGGCTGCGTCGCTCCCCGAGACGGAACATGCTCGCGTCGTCGAATTCACGGCGTTTCTTGAATCCCATCCCTTTGACGACAGGGCACCCGCCATGCGGTCATGGCTCTTGAGCTGGGAAGACAAGAGTACGGATACCGTGGACGTGGTCTGCGAGAAAGTGCTGGCGCCATTGCCAAGCAAAGACGTGGCTTACAGCGCAGAGCTGCTCGCGCAGTTCATCTTTGGCAGTGCCGCTAACCAGCTCATCAACCCCGCAAGCAAGGGACAGTTCGCTCTCAACCAGCTAGCCGGCATGCGAAGTCTGCTAAGGGCATACGCTTCCATCTTGCAAAGCAAGCCCGGTGCCCATAACCCGCGTCTGGACGAGCTCAGCAGGCAGGAAGCAGCAGGAACACTTGAGGCATTCCTAACTCCCGTGATTCAAACTTGCAAAAAGCGCATCAGAGATGGGCGCCGGTGTCCGCTTCCGATCCGAGGCGGACCATTTTCTTAGCTCAAACGCAGGGCCAATATTAGAGGAGTGTCATGCGGCTAGCTAAGGAAGACGAGGTACTCCGCCCCGCGGTTTATGGGGGGATCGCATTCCTTTGCGCGCTCTGTGGTTTTGGACTCGTCGCCCTGGCGTTGTATATCGGACTTCGCCCCTTGATGGCCGTTGGAGCCCTGCTCGTTGTTGCCGGGGTTGCAGGTGGCTTGATGGCCATCGCCTGGGGATGGATTAGGCTGTTTCGGCGAAAGCGCAAATGACACGTACAGCTCGCGCACTTTGGCTAGTCTTGTTTTTGAACATCGCCATGATTGCTGGTGTTCTTGTTTATGGCCTCGGCAACATCCCGTTCGATAGCTTCAAGGGCCCACTGAAATGGTTCACTCTTGGGGTATTCCTGTCAGGCATGGCTCTTACGTTGGCCAATATGGCCGGAATGGATGCTCGGAGTGAAAGCGTCGACCTGGACGATGCGCCGCCGAGGGTCGTGCGCTTGGTCGTGGGTGTTGTTGGTGAGGGCGTTCTTGGGGTAGTCGTGTTTGTGAAGGGTGTGATTGCGACCGTGTCGATGCTTGCTGGCTAAGGTCCGTTTCCGACCCGAAGCGGACTTAGCGGGAAAGTCGAATCGTTCGGACCAAGCATGCAACGGGAGAACATGCAGGTGGATTCTGTATTCGTCGTGCAGCACAGCCACACTCTTCCAGACGGCGTGGAAGACGTGAAAATCATTGGCGTTTATCGCACGGCAGAAGCTGCTCACGCAGCCGCGGACCGCCTTCGAGGTCAGCCGGGGTTCTCCAAGCACCCTAACGTCATCGATCCAGGCGTTACCGACGAAGCAGATGGCTTCTACATCGACGAATACCAACTAGATCAAGATCACTGGACAGAGGGCTTTGTAACGCTCGCTGGTGGCCGCGAGTACGATCAGTCGTAAGGTCCGCTTCCGACCCGAAGCGGACATGCACGGATTTTTAAAGCAAGGAGATGGGCGGCATGCCTCACGATATTTCGATGGAAACAGAGGTGACGCTGAGGCAGGCGTTCCTCGTCATGCTTGCCTACCTGAGTCTTCACTACGAATTGAGGGGCAAGCCCGGCGAGATTGGCGTCTTGCTGAGTGATATGTCGCTTTGGGATACCGAAAGCGGCGGCAAAGAGCCGATGGACGGAGCCGTGTTTCCGGATTGGCTGAACTGCGCCAAGGAAGTCCTTGCCGCTGAAGCTACGCCGGAGGGTTTTCGGGGTGCCGATATCCTGCTCGACGGCAAACCGCCTACGATTAAGGTCAAGCGTTAGAGTCCGCTTCCGACCCGGAGCGGACCTAATCTTTAACGCTTTAGACGCACAGGGAATTTTGCGCATGAAGTTGCTGGTGGTTACCGCTATGGCATTACTCTCTGTGTCGGCTTACGCCAAGGATCCGGAGGCGTTCTGCGATACAGGGCGGCCTAGCCCCATAGAAGTAGCGCTATCTAAGAAGTTGGCGAGTGCTGCAAGTACAGCAGATATGCGCAGCGCCCAAGGCGAGGCATACGCCAAATGGGACAAAGAGCTGAATAGGGTCTATGGCGATCTTCTTGGTTCGCTCCACACCGATAGCGACAAGGATCAACTCAAGCGTGCGCAGCGCGCATGGCTGGCGTTCCAGAAGGAAGAGGTTGCGTGGCTCTGGTCCGGTGCTCTCTACGGGCAAACCGATACGGGTACTTTGGCGCCAGTAATAGTGAGTGACATTGGCCGAGCTGCTGTTTCAAAGAGGGTCTGCGAGCTCATGCGCTATCGCAAAATGGTGTATCAGTCGGTCGACTAACGCGTTTCTTCGGGGCGTCCGCTTCCGACCCGAAGCGGACATTGATCAAGCGATGATGGAGGCGGTCGTGGTTCTTTTTGCACTCACCAAACATGGTTTGGTCGAGATGTTTGAGCTGGCCAGAGGGCGCAAGACCCCAATCTGGGTGAATCAAGGCGTCTTGGATGACGCGGATCTAGATAGGCTGCGATCAGAAGGGTTCGACCTAACCGATTTTGCTTACTGGATTGATCCCGCTGTCGAGTCATATATCGAGGGGGCCGTGGCGACGATCAGGGAGCATCACCCGGATCAAGTTCTGTATATCGAACGAGTCTAGGGGCAACGTCCGATTCCGACCCGAAGCGGACGTTGCCGGCAGAGCGAAGCACTCAGTAGATTGCAGCCATCATGGGTTTGGGGAGGACTGAATGGACGCATTGGACACGCTGCCGACTGCCTCGGGGCTCATGACAAGAGCTGATGCGTACAGGGCGATGCTGCATCTCATCAAGTACTACTACCGATTCGGCGACGAATATCGAATCGGGGCGATGCTTGGGGACTTGTCTCCCGGGATTTGGGAGAACGGTATGCCGGGCGACCCGGGGGCTTGGGAGCTATGGCTCGATGCGATCGCTGGCAAACTTCCGCAACCGGATTGAGCATCGCTAAAGTCCGCTTGCGACCCGAAGCAGACGTTGTCATTGTCAAAGGTGGACGACAGATGATCGACCGAAACACCCAATTCGTTGAGTGGGATTTGTTCCTCTGCGAACTGGAGGACGCCAAAGAACACTTGGAGGGACTTCTTCGGGAAGTCAAAAGCGATCCGACCTATGACGAAAGCAGTCTTCGTGTTGATCTAGGGCATGTGTACGCGCACCTGAATAGAGCTTGGTGGCGAAGTGCAAAAGCCTTGGATGACAGCGATAGGGAGCCGGCATCCAAGTTTCCGGATGACCTGACGCCGATAGGCTAAGGTCTGCTTCCGACTCGGAACGGACCTAGACGCTAAGCACGCATCACAAGGAATGGGGGAGCTGTGAACTATCGGCGAATGGCAGTCTTTTCGTTCCTGGTGCTCCTGGCGTTGCTAATCCCCGGAACGATGTTGGCGGCGATGTTCGGCTGGAAGCCTCTATTCTTTGGCCCTGACCTTGAACGAGCAGGGGCGACATTGAGGCGGATTGACCAAGTCGTAACAGCGGCGGCTGCGTGCCTCGCTTACATTTGGTTTCTGTGGCCCCTCACGAAGAGGCTCGTGGTCCAATGCATTTTTGTCTTTCTTGTCGTTGAGATGATTCAGTCGATGGCTGGCTTTGCCCTCGGCGATTCACCTGGGGACGCGTTTGTATGGCAAGCAGTCATCCATGATGCCGCCTACGCAGCCATTGGGTTGGTGTTGGTGAGTGGCTGGCGATTTGTAAGCCAAAAGGCCTTAACGTAAGGTCCGCTTGCGACCCAAAGCGGACATTGCTGGCGGGGAGGGATGGCTTAGATATGTTGACAGTTATGACCACAAAACCAGTCAACTTAATTGCCGCTCTAGCGCTCTCGGTCGGGCCATACCCTCCTTCGTCCGCGGCAGCTTCAAGCACGCTCGAAACTGTTACTGTTTGCGATTTGGCTCACTTTGGGCCCAGCAAGGATCGGCTCACGTTCCGAGTTCGAGGCATATATCTCACGGACTTCAGGCACGGCTCTCAGCTCTACGACCCAAATGACAAGGCTTGTTTCATTGAGTTTGGCGTCAAACAAAGCGATGTTGACGGGTCGGTGGAAAGGTTTCAGCAGGCCGTTGTTGATGCAGTAATGCGTCTTGGACCGGGTACGCCCCAGCTCGTAGATGCCGAAGTGGTGTTCCATTGGGTGACATCGCAGTCCGGCCTGCCCGGAAGACGGGCGCACACTCCAGCCGGGGCTCTCGAATTTCGGCGTGTTTTTCAGACTGAAACCAAATCGCGGTCTAGTGAATAAGTCTCGAGCCTTGGGGCGCAGGAGTGAAAGGCTAGACCGTCGTGGAATGTCTGCTTCCGACCCGAAGCAGACCTAACCGCAGGCCTCGATCAAAAAGGGGGGCGAGCATATGTCTGACGAAGCCACTGACCCACGTGATGCGCAAAATGCACCGAAGGCTATCCTTTCGCGAAGGTTGACGCCGACGGGGATCGTGCTGAATTCTTTCTTCGCGCTGGTTGTCATAATGGGTTGGTCTTTGGGCTTCTTCGCGCAGGACAGACCTATGGGTGCTTGGTTGGCTTCACCGGCGCACGCAGTTTTGGCGTTTCTAGGGGTATGGCTGCTTTTCACAATCGCCACGGTAGTGGCCGCAAAGTTGGGACATCCAACATCCCGCAAGGACTAGCGTGAGCGGCCAATGTCCACTTCCGACCCAAGGCAGACGTAAATCAACGGGGGTTTGATGACGACGGCAACACCAGCGCAGTCAGAAGAGGTGCGGCACCGAAGGAATGTGGTACGCCTGATGACACCGGTTGTCCTCCTGCTTTGGTTTCTAGGGTCAATCGCGGTCGATTCATGGCTGAAAGGCCCTTGGTCTAGCGTTTACTGGATTTGCAGCTTCGTAGCCCTTATGCCCCTGGTGCTGTTCGTCCTGCCTCAATACTGGCGGTGCCCCGTTTGTAAAAGCACCTTTCCACGCGGAAGCAACGGCTCCAGTTGCGAAGTCTGCGGCACCACCTTTGACCTATAGATCGAGCCACATGCCACTAGACATGGCGCACATTGGAGCTGAGGCTTACGCTTTGAGTGCTTGCAACTGTCCGCTGTCGACCCGGAGCGGACA
>Ga0209674_100464_pt1 | contig 17901 bp, 10 predicted proteins | sample AraplaCvi_mMS_r2_FD_184279 | JGI IMG/M metagenome (GOLD analysis project Ga0209674, IMG submission 184279) | Arabidopsis root microbial communities from North Carolina, USA - plate scrape CL_Cvi_mMS_r2 (SPAdes) (version 2) | ecosystem: Host-associated > Plants > Roots > Endosphere | place: USA... | reverse complement strand
CGCGACCCGCTGGTGCAGCCCGGCCTGTCGCCGGCGCTGCTGGCGAAGTTCCCGCCGACGCTGCTGATCACCGGTACGCGTGACAGCGTGATGAGCTCCGTACTGGCCAGCCGGCAACGGCTGGACCAAGCCGGGGTGCAGACCGAGCTGCACGTGTGGGAAGGCATGTGGCATTCCTTCTTCTCCGATCCGGAGATGCCTGAATCACAGGACGCCTATCGTGTGATGGCAAGGTTCTTCCTTAAGCACCTCGGCCGTTGACCTACATAAATGCTCCGCGCTTTGCCACTTGCGAGTGCGGCGAGTATCCTGAACAGAACCCATCATCGCCCACGGATCATGAGCCAACAGACCGTACTGGTCATCGACGACGAACGCGACATCCGCGAGCTGCTCACGATCACGCTCGGCCGCATGGACCTCAAGGTCGATGCCGTCGGCACGGTCGCCGAAGCTCGCCAGGCGCTTTCCGAACGCACCTACGACTTGTGCTTCACCGACATGCGGTTGCCCGATGGCAGCGGCCAGGAAATCATCGAGCTGATCGCGGCCGAATACGACGAAACGCCGGTGGCGATGATCACCGCCTACGGCAACGTTGACGCCGCCGTCACGGCGCTGAAAGCGGGTGCATTCGATTTCGTGTCCAAGCCGGTCGACATCCAGATGCTGCGCCGGCTGGTGCGCACCGCGCTGAAACTGGCGGAAGAAAAGCGCAGCGGTGCGGGCGCGGGTCCTGCGGCGAGCGGTTCGAGCGATCGACTGATCGGCGACTCCACCGCCATGCAGCAGGTGCGCAGCACCATCACCAAGCTCGCGCGCAACCAGGCGCCGGTGTACATCGCCGGCGAGTCGGGTGTCGGCAAGGAACTGGTCGCGCGGCTTATCCACGAGCAAGGACCGCGCGCCAGCGGCCCGTTCGTGCCGGTGAACTGCGGCGCGATTCCTTCGGAGCTGATGGAAAGCGAATTCTTCGGCCATCGCAAGGGCAGCTTCACCGGTGCGGTCGCCGACAAGGAAGGCCTGTTCCAGGCCGCGCATGGCGGCACGCTGTTCCTTGACGAAGTGGCCGAGCTGCCGCTGCACATGCAAGTGAAGCTGCTGCGTGCGATCCAGGAAAAAGCCGTGCGTCCGATTGGCGCGCGCGAGGAAGTCGCAGTGGACGTGCGCATTCTTTCGGCCACGCACAAGAACCTCGCCGCGCTGGTCGATCAAGGCCAATTCCGCCAGGATTTGTTCTACCGCATCAACGTGATCGAACTGCGCGTGCCGCCCCTGCGCGAACGCCGCGGTGACGTGTCGCTGCTGGCCGACTACGTGCTGCGCCAACTCGCCACGAAAAGCGGCGGAGGCGCGCCTGTGCGCCTGCTTCCCGAAGCGCGCCAGGCGCTGGAGGATTACGACTTTCCCGGCAACGTGCGCGAACTGGAAAATATTCTCGAACGCGCCGTGGCGATGTGCGACGGCGACCGCGTCGACGCCGCCGACCTGATGCTGCCGCAACGTCCAGCGCGCCATGGCATCGAAGCCGGCGTGGCGGCGCATGCCAGCCATCACGTACCGGCGGCGGCTTTTGCGCAAAGTCAGCCCGCGGCTGCTCCGGCGCAGACGCCGTCCAGCGAATTGCCGCTGGACGATTACATCAGCAACCTCGAACGCACCGCGATCATGAAGGCGCTGGAAGAATCGCGCTACAACAAGACGGCGGCAGCGCGGAAGCTGGGCATTACGTTCCGTGCGTTGCGCTACAAGCTGAAGAAGCTCGGCATCGATTGATGCCGCTTCCCCGCAGGCTGGGCTGAGGCGAAGCCGAACCTACCGTGCGTTGCGTGGCGTATCGCGCAATGCATCGCGCACGGCATGCAATAGCGATCGCGTGCTTACCGGCTTGTTCAAACGTCGCACACGGTTGCCGTCGGGCATGCGCAACTTCGCCGAATCAGGTGGATCGTCCGCGCGGCACAGTACCAGCACGCCGCTGCGATAACCGTATTGGCTCAGCGCCGCCAGGGTGCGTTCGCTGGTGAAAAGGCTCATGTCCGCGTCCATCACGACCAGGTCGGGCAAGCCGCAGGCTTCGATCCATTGCAGCGCGGCGGTGCCGCTCTGGCTGCCATGCACTTCGTAGCCCCAGGCGTCGAGCGTATCGCTCAGCAGGGTGAGCTGGCCGGCCTCTTCCACTACCAGCAATACGTGTTCGGCATTGCCGTGCAGGTTGGCGTCGCTTTCGGCCAGGCTCGAAGGTTCGGCCAAAGGGCGCGCCAATGGAATGTAGAGATCGAAACAACTGCCTTCATTGACGATGCTGTCCAGGCGCATCACGCCGCCATGGCTATAGACGATGCGCCGACACGACAGCAGCCCGAGGCCGGTACCGCCTTCCTTGGTGGTGAAGAACGGTTCGAACAGCCGCTTGCGCACCTCTTCAGTCATGCCGATGCCGGTGTCCGTCACCGTCAGGCGCACGTATTCGCCGGGCTGCGCGTCTTCGTGGTCGAGGAAAAAATCCCGCTCCAATGCCACCTTGCTGGTGGTGACACGCAGCACGCCACCCTGCGGCATCGCCTGCATCGCGTTGAGGCACAGGTTGAGCAAGCATTGCTGCAGCTCGGTGTGATTGCCTTCGAAGGTGAGCTGGGGATCGGACACTTCGATGTCCAGCGTCACCGCACGCGGCACACTGCCCTGCAACAGTAAGGAGAGCGCGTCGACCAGCGCCTGCACCTTCACCTGCTCGGCCCGCCGCGCGCCGCGCGCAAACGACAACATGGACTGCACCATTTCCAGCCCGCGCCGCCCGCAATCACGCACCAGCGCGCCCAACCGCGCCAGGCGTGGATCATCCTGGTAATCCTGCAGGCTGTCGCCGGCCAGCAACAACGGTTGCAACAGATTACGCAGATCGTGGCTTAGGCCACCGGCCAGCATGGCGAGGCTCTCAAAACGCTGGATGCGGATCAACTCCGCCTCAGCATGGGCGCGTGCGCGATGCTCGTCGGCTTCGTGCAGCGCACGGCGCACGGCGCTGGCCAGCCGTGCGGGATTCTGTTTGAGGATGTAGTCGGTCGCGCCTTCGCGCAGCGCGGCGATGGCGGCTTCCTCGCCCAGCGTGGCCGATACGTAGATGAAGGGGATGTCGGCGCTGTGGTCGCGCAGCAGCTCCAGCGCGCGCTGTCCGGAAAAGCCGGGCATGCTCAGATCCGACAACACGATGTGCGGCTTGAAGTCCTTGAGCGTTGCCACGAACGCCGGTTCATCGTCGACCAGGCGCACCTCGTAATCGATACCGTCGGCCTGCAGTTCGGTGAGCACCAGCTCCGCATCGAGCGGGCTGTCCTCAACCTGCAGGACCCGTATCCGGGGCAAGACGCGTTGTTGGCTGGACTTGTCGGGCATTCCTTGACGTTTTCCGAGTGGCCTGACCATCATATTTCAATTGCGGCGGCGTAAAGCAGCCGCCTGCAAGCTTGCCGTAACGCGGCGCCTGCTGCTGCTCAACGACGAATTACGCTTCCCGTCCCCTGACGATCCCATCCTCCGGCGCCTGGTTCAGCACCGCCCAGAACTGCCCGAGCGTGCGCACCGCCTGAAAAAACTGGCCCACGTCCACCGGCTTGATGACGTAGCCATTGACGCCCAGATCCCAGCTGCGCGCCAGATCGCTTTCCTCGCGGGACGAAGACAGGATCACCACCGGCAGATGGCGAAAACGTTCGTCCGCGCGCATCTGCTTGAGCACGTCCAGCCCGTTCATGCGTGGCATCTTGATGTCCAGCAATACGACCACCGGGTCGTCCTCGGGACGTCCGGCAAAGCTGCCCCGCGCATAAAGCCAGTCTAGGCCATCCACGCCGTCTTCCACGTGCACCACCGGATTGGCCAGATTCGCCTGCCGCAGCGCGTCCACCGTCATCTCCGCATCGACGGGGCTGTCCTCAATCAGCAGGATGGGGCGCAGTGGGGCGTTTTTCATAGCGTGGTCGAAGGCGGTTCGATGGCCGACAAGGTGAAATGGAAACGGGCGCCGCGTCCCGGCTCCCCTTCAGCCCAGACCCTGCCTCCGTGACGCATTACGATGCGCCGCACATTGGCCAGGCCGATGCCGTTGCCGGGAAATTCGCTGGCTTTGTGCAGACGCTGGAATACACCAAAAAGTTTGTCGACGTAGCGCATATCGAAACCGGCGCCGTCGTCGGCCACGGTGAATTCGTAGTCGCCGCCGTCGGATTGCCGCACCGACACGTCGACGTGCGCAATCTCGCGCTGGCCGGTGTATTTGACGGCGTTACCGATCAGGTTCTGCCATACGGTGCGCAGCATGTTCTCGTCGCCCACCACGATCGGCAGCGCGTCGATGCGCCAGATGATGCGCCGGCCCGGTGCTTCCGATTCGGCCAATGCGCAGGTTTCCTCCACCAGTGCCTTCATATCCACCGCCTGCAGGCGCAGCGCCCCTCGACCCAGGCGCGAAAAAACCAGCAGGTCTTCGATCAACTGCGCCATGCGGAACGACGCATCGCGGATCACGCTGAGGTAATGCCGGCTGGTGCCATCAACGTCTGCGCCCAGATGATCTTCCAACTTCTGTGCGAACGCGGTGATGTGCCGTAGCGGCGCGCGCAGGTCGTGCGAAACGGAATAGCTGAAGGCCTCCAGTTCGCGGTTCACGTCGGAAATCTGCGCCACCTTGCCTTCGAGCTGGTGGTTGAGCTCCTTCACTTGCTGCTCGACCAGCGCCCGCGCGGTGACGTCGCTCACGGTCAGGAGCAGCACCGGGCTTTCGCTGTCCTGCTGTTGCAGGCGGCGCGCGTTGATCACCACGTGTCGTTCGACGCTGTCGATGGTGCGCTGAGTAAGCTCGAAATCCCACAATTCGCGATCGCGCGAAAGCACGTCGCGCAGGCGCTGCAACAGCACCTCGTCCGCCCACGCGCCCTGGCCGAGGTCTTCCAGGTATTCGGCGCGGCTTTCTTCGGAGACGCCGTAGAGCTCGCTGAAGGCCGCATTCACCAGCAAGGTGCGCAGGTTGTGATCGAGCAAGGCGATCGGTTCGCGCACTGCCTGCAAAATCATCTGCGAGCGTTGCACGGCCTGCCGTTCGCGCACTTCGGCCCGCAGGCGCCGGCCAATCTGGCGCTCCGAAACGATCACCACGATCGTCAGCATTACCAACTGCGCCAACGCGGTGAGCGTCAGCACCAGGCGGCTGTTGACCGATTGCCTGCGCGCGGCATCGCGGCGTTGCTGCAGTGCCTGTTCCGCGCTGGCGACGATCTTGTCGGCAATGTCATCGATGTGGAACAGCGCGCCGGCATCGCGCAGTGCCTGCTCGGCGCCCGTGCGGTCGTCGTGGCGATAACGCTCGATGGCCTGATGCAGCAGCGCCAGGCGGCCGTTCTCCACCGCGCTCAACTGCTCCACCAGACGTTGCTGCGCGGCGTTGTCGGCGGTGATGCGGCGCAGCTCGTCGAGCTGACCGGGAATGGCGCTTTCCGCGTTCAACGCCACCGTTTCGGCATGGCTGTAGGGATCGTTCGCGAGCAAGTGCTGGATCGCCGACTCGGCATCATGCGTCTGGTCGGCGATACGATAGACCAGCGCCTGCACTTCGGCAGAACGGGTCACCAGTTCGCCGGCCTGCAGGGATTCCCTGGAGCTGCCGCGCGTGATCATGTACGGCAACGCCACGATCACCAGCACCGCAAGCAGCAGGCCGCCGGTGCGCCAGGGCATCGTCGCTACTTGTCGCATTCCCCCTGGAATCATCGGCCCTTGATCCGTGCACGCTCCGGCATGATGCATGCATTCTGCGCATGTTTTGCGACGACTGACCAGTGCGAAAGCGCTTTCCTTACAGGGAGATGCGCCACGAAGTGATTGTTTTGGCTTCCGGGGCTTCAACAGCGCCCGCAAACTTCATCGTCATCCAAGAAACAGACGGAGAAACAGGTCCGCCCCCTACCTGATTTCGGCACGGCGAAAACTGGCTCCCTCCGCTGCGCATGGCAGAGGGAGCCGCTTTGCTACCGGTACGGGCTCATCGCCGCCGGTCGCGCGGAAACGCCCTGGCCCCACTGCTTGTTCGGCTCCGCCTGCATCGTGAAATGCAGCTCGCCGCCCGCCAGGATGTCGGCGTGCTTCAGGTATACGCGATCCAGCGGCTTGCCGTTCAAAGTGACTTCGCCTACGTAGGGATGCGCGTTGTCGAACGGTGCGGCCGTGATGGTGAACGTGTGGCCGTTGCCCAGGTGGATCGACGCGCGCGGCACGAACGGCCGTCCAAGGGCGTATTCGTCGCTGGCCGGCGTGACCGGATAGAAGCCCAGCGCCGTGAAGATGTACCAGGCGGACATCTGGCCCAGGTCGTCGTTGCCGATCAGGCCTGCGGGGCCAGGGCCATATTCGCTGTCCATGATCTGCTTCAGCCGTTGCTGTGTCTTCCACGGTGCACCGGCGTAGTCGTACAGATAGGCGATGTGATGGCTTGGCTCGTTGCCATGCGCGTACCAGCCGATCAGGCCGGTGATGTCTTCCACGTTCTTGAAGATGGACGGATCGACCTTGGCGTCGAACAATTCATCCAGCTTGTGGACGAAGGCCGCATCACCGCCCATCGCGGTGATCAACCCAGCCACGTCCTGCGGCACGTACCAGGAGTACTGCCAGGCGTTGGCTTCGGTGTAGTCGTCGCCGTAACCGGCACTGGTGGGATCGAAGGGTTCGCGGAACTGGCCGTTGGCGAGGCGTGCGCGCATGAAGCCGGTCTTCGGATCCCACACGTTGCGCCAGTACCCGGCGCGCTTCTCGAAGGTGTCGTAGACATCGTGCTTGCCCATCGCCTTGGCCATCTGCGCGACGGCCCAGTCGTCGTAGGCGTATTCCTGCGTCTTGGAGCCGCCTTCCACTTCCTTGTCGATCGGCACGTAGCCGAGCTTCATGTAGTCGGCCAGGTCGCCGTAATCGCCGTAGGTGGCCGTGGATACCATCGCCTTCAACGCCTTGTCGGCGTCGTAGCCGCGGATGCCCTTGATGTAGGCGTCGGCGATGATGGCCACTGAGTGGTAGCCGGTCATGCACCAGGCTTCCAAGCCCTGGTACGACCATACCGGCAGCATGCCGAACGGGCTGGCCTGTTGCGCGGCAAGCAGCGAGCGCACGAACTCGCTGGTGCGATCCGGATGCATCAGGATCAACAGCGGCTGCTGCGCGCGGTAGACGTCCCAGATCGACCAGCTCGAATAGAAATCGAAGCCGTCGGCGCGATGCACCTGATAGTCGGGGCCGCGGTATTCACCGTTCACGTCCATGCTCAGGCTCGGCGACATCAGCGCGTGGTACAGCGCGGTGTAGAACTGCGTGCGCAAGGCTTTGGGACCATCCACATCGATCGGCGCGAGCGCTTTGTTCCAGGCTTCCTGCGCGTCATGGCGCTGCGCATCGAAATTCCAGCCCTTGCCGTCCTGATCGAGATTGGCGATGGCGTTGGCCTCGCTCACCGAGGAGATCGCCACCTTCACCAGCAACGGCTGCTTCAGCTCGCCAAAATCGAACACGCCCTCGAGCGCGCGGCCCTTCTGCGCGTTCTGATCCTGCGGCTGATAGCCCGGCCCCTTGAAACCCTTGTAGACCACGTCGGTTTCGCGGTTGTAGAGCTCGCGCGAGCGCATCGGCTGGTTGAAACGCATGGCGAAGCACAGTTCACGCCCCGGCGCCCAGCCGCGCGTGGTGCGGCAACCGGTGACGGTGCCATCGGTTCGCACCTGCAGGTTGGACCACAGTACCTTGCCGGGATAGTCGTAGATGCTCGGGCGAAGATCGAGCAGCAGATGCGCCGGCTTGCCGGCGGGGAAGCTGTAGCGATGCCAACCCACGCGGCGATTGGCGGTGAGTTCTGCGCGCACGCCGTAGTCGGCGAGCGTTACGGCGTAATAGCCGGCCTGCTCCACTTCAGTGGCGTGATCGAAGCGCGAGCGGTAGCCACTGCCCGGCACTTTCTCATCGCCCGGATCGAGCTTCACGTCGCCGGCGACCGGCATCACCAGCACGTCGCCCAGGTCCGAATGGCCGGAGCCGGAGAAGTGCGTGTGCGAGAAACCCATGATGGTGGGGTCGTTGTACTGGTAGCCGGCAGCCCATTTGTAGGCGTGCTTGAAGTCCGGCATGGCGGTGTCGGGCGAGAGTTGCACCATGCCGAACGGCACCGTGGCCCCGGGAAACACGTGACCATCGCCGCCGGTGCCAATGCGCGGATCGACCTCGGGCGCATGCGGTTCTGCGGCCCAGGCGGCGGAACCGGCGCCCAGCGTGACGGCGACGAACAGAGCAAGACAGCAACGAAGCAGGCAATGGTTCATTGGATAGGGGCCTGTTAATGTCTTCGGTTGGAAACGGGCTGGGGAGCCCGCAGAAACCCCATTCACGGCACTTACGTTCCCGATGGAACGGGGCCGGATGGGATCGGACGGTTTGGATCGTTCCAAGGCGCCCGGAAGCTAACACTGGGGAAGGAGGCTTGGCATGCTGCACTGCAGGATCACGAATTTGCAGGTTCGGGTACATTTGGATCGTTACAAAGGCGAGGTTCTGGCATAAATGGGGAACACACCGCCAGTCGGCCGCAAGGTCACCCTGAGCGATATTGCCGCGGGCTGCGATGTCTCCCGCGCTACGGTTTCGCTCGTCCTGCGGGGCAGCCCGCTGGTCAACAAGCACACCCGCGCGCGTGTCGAGGAAGAGCTGCGCCGCCAGGGTTACGTCTACAACCGCGCCGCGGCGAACCTGCGCCGGCGTACCTCATCGAGCATCGCGCTGGTGCTCAACGATCTGGCCAATCCGTTCTTTGCGGAATTTGCTGCCGGCGTTGACGAGATACTCGGCGACACCGGTTTCGTGACGCTGCTCGGCAGCACGGGCGAATCGACCGAACGCGAACTGGCGGTGCTCGGTTCGCTGATGGAACATGGCCCGGCCGGCATCATTCTGTCGCCCGCCGAAGGCAGCGATGCGCAGCAGATTCTTTCCGCAGTGGGTTCGCTCACGCCGCTGCTGCTGTTCAATCGCGAAGTAAGCGGCGACGTGGCGGCGTGCGATCACTGGGATCGACTGTTCCTGGATAATCAGCGCGGCGCGCGCCTGGCCACGGAGCACTTGATCGAACAGGGCCACAAGCGCATTGCGTTCTACGGCGGGCATCTGGGCTCCAGCTCCTGCCGCCAGCGCCGCGCCGGCTACACCGAGGCGATGAAGGCCGCGGGTTTGCCGATCGATCCGAGCTGGATCGTCGAATGCGTTCCCAATCGCCTGGATGCCGTCGCGCAGAGCGACCAACTGTTCAGGGGCAAGAGCGCGCCGACCGGCGCCGTCTGCTACAACGACGCGGTGGCGCTGGGCCTGATGCTGGGCCTGCATCAACGCGGCCTACAGCCGGGTACCGACTTTGCCCTCACCGGCTTCGACGACATCGCCGAAGCCGCGGTCAGCGCGCCACCGTTGACCACGCTGGCGGTTACGCCACGCGACCGTGGCCGCCAAGCTGCGGAATTGATCCTGCAGCGCGTGCAGAACCCGTCTCCACCACCTCATCAAACCATCGCACCCGTGCAATTGCTGGTCCGCGCAAGCAGTTGTCCGCCACACGACTAAGAGCCTGCCCAATGTCCCAGCGTAGCCCTCCTATCCTCTGAGTAGCCGCCATGCGGCCGTACGCGGTTTGACCGGAGAGCCAGTCTGGCGCCACGTACAACCACCTGACGACTACTCAAAAGCTAGGCGAACCACGCCGAGACACTAAACAGGCTCTGATCACCGGATTTCATCATGGCTTTTACCGCAGTTACTCCGCCGTCCTCTGGATCGACGACGGCGTCCAACGACACCCGCTACACGTACTTCCCCATGGCGCTTACCGTCATCACGACGGTGTTCTTCATGTGGGGCTTTCTGACCTGCCTCAATGACATTCTGATTCCGCATTTGAAGGCGGTGTTCGAGTTGAACTACACCGAGGTGATGCTGGTGCAGTTCACCTTCTTCGGCGCGTACTTCCTGATGTCGCTGCCGGCCGGTCGCGTCGTGGCGCATCTGGGGTACAAGAAAAGCATCGTGATGGGCCTGATCATCGCAGGCATCGGCGCGCTGGGTTTCTGGCCAGCGGCTGGCTTGCGGTGGTACCCCGCGTTTCTCGGCGCGCTGTTCGTGCTGGCCACCGGCATCACACTGCTGCAGGTGGCGGCCAATCCCTATGTGGCGTTGCTTGGGCCTGAAAAAACCAGTTCCAGCCGCCTTACGCTGGCGCAGGCGCTCAATTCGTTCGGCACCACGATCGCACCCATCTTCGGCAGCCTGCTGATCCTGTCCACCAAGGTGAAGAGCGCGGCGGAGATCGCCAGCCTGTCCGCCAGCGAGCAGATGTTGTATCGGACGCAGGAAGCGCAATCGGTGCAGACGCCGTACATCGGCCTGGCCGTGGTGCTGGTGCTGCTGGCGATCTTCGTATGGCTGTTCCGCCTGCCCGCGCTGGAAGAAAGCACCGAGAAGGCCGATACCACCCATCACACGCTGCTGGATGCGCTGCGTTATCCGCACGTGCTGTTCGGTGTGCTCGGCATTTTCTTTTACGTGGGCGCGGAAGTATCGATCGGCAGCTTCCTGGTGAACTATCTGTCGGAGCCGCAGATCGGCCACATGAGCGAACAGGACGCCGCGCATTACGTGTCGTTCTATTGGGGCGGCGCCATGGTCGGCCGCTTCATCGGTTCGTGGCTGCTGGCGAAGCTGTCGCCGCGCAAGCTGCTGAGCGTGTTCGGTGCTGTCAACGTGCTGCTGCTGATCACTACGATGACCACCAGCGGCACCGCCGCGGTATACAGCGTGGTGGCGATAGGCCTGTTCAATTCGATCATGTTCCCGACCATCTTCTCGCTCGGCATCGAGCGCATGGGGCCGCTCACCGGCAAGGCATCGAGCCTGCTGATCATGGCGATCGTCGGCGGAGCGCTGCTGCCCACGCTGCAGGGCGCCCTGGCCGACAACATCGGCATCCAGCATGCGTTCGTGCTGCCGGCGCTGTGCTACGGCTACATCGTGTTCTACGGCTTGCGCGGCTCGGCCATCCGCAGCGCGCCGGTTGCCTCACAGTAATACCCGCGTCCTCTCCCCGTTTACCACTGGTCACGGGGAGAGGGTTGGGTGAGGGGCGAATTTTGCCGAGTATCTGCTGAAGCACGCCCCGATACGCATATCTCCCCATGAGGGAGAACAACAAAAACCGTCATTCGTTTTCCATTCGGGGTCTTTGATGAAACGTTCCATCCTCTGCTTCGGCGAGGCTTTGATCGATATGCACGGCGAAGGCAGCGATGGCCACGGCTTTGCGCGTCATTTCGTACCTTTCGCCGGCGGCGCACCTGCCAATGTGGCGGTCGCCATTGCCAAGCTCGGCAGCCATGCGCGCTTTGCCGGCATGCTGGGCACCGACCGTTTCGGCGATTTCCTGTTGCACAGCCTGCAGCAGGCCGGCGTGGATACCGCCGACGTCGTGCGCACCGGCGAAGCCAACACGGCGCTGGCTTTCGTGACGCTGGATGGGCGTGGCGAACGCAGCTTTGCGTTCTACCGTCCGCCGTCCGCCGACCTGCTGTTCCGCATCGAGCATTTCCGTCCGCAGACATTCAACGACACCGCGGTGTTCCACATCTGCTCCAACAGCATGACCGATGCGGATCTCGCCGACGTCACACTCACCGGCATGCGCCGCGCGCGCCAGGCCGGTGCGTTGGTGAGCTTCGACCTCAACCTGCGCCCTGCCCTGTGGCCGCACGGCGTGGAAGCGCGTCCGCATGTGTGGCCGGCGTTGCTGCTGGCCGACGTGGTGAAGCTCAGCGCCGAGGAATTCGAATGGCTTGCCAACAGTGAAGGCGAGGACGCGGTGCTCGAGCGCCTGTGGACCGGCAACGCGCGCCTGCTGATCGTCACCGATGGCTCCAAACCGCTGCGCTGGTTCCATCCGGACGCGGACGGCGAGCTGCCTTGCTACGACGTGCCGATGGTCGACAGCACCGGCGCAGGCGATGCGTTCGTCGGCGGCCTGCTGTACCAGTTCGCCGAGCAGAACCTTACCGCCGCCCATCTCGACGCCTGGGTTGCCACGTTGCCACGCCTGCACGCCGCGCTGCGCTTCGCCAGCGCCTGTGGCGCCGTGGCGGTGACGCGGCATGGCTCGTTCGCGGCGATGCCGCATGCGACCGAGGTTGAACAATTCATGGAGACGTACGCATGACCACGCCGGATTTTCGTTCCGAAACGTTCCTGCGCGAGCACATCGCGCAAACCATGGCCTTCTATCATCCGCGCGCGATCGATCCGGCGGGCGGCTTCTTCCACTACTTTCTCGACGACGGCACGGTGTACGACGCCGGCCATCGCCACCTGGTGAGCAGCACGCGCTTCGTCTTCAACTACGCGATGGCTGCGATCGAATTCGGCAATCCGGAATACCTCGACGCCACGCGCCACGGCCTGCGCTATCTGCGCGACGTGCATCGCGATGCCAGCACCGGCGGCTATGCCTGGACGCTGCGCGACGGCAAGCCGGAAGACCGCACCAATCACTGCTACGGCGTCGCCTTCGTGCTGCTTGCCTATTCCACGGCGTTGAAGGCAGGTATCAAGGAAACCGCCGCGTGGATGGACGAAACCTGGAACCTGCTGGAAAAGCATTTCTGGGATGCCGACGCAAACCTGTATCGCGACGAAGCCGACCCGGAATGGCGCTTCAGCACCTATCGCGGCCAGAACGCCAACATGCACATGTGCGAGGCGATGCTTGCCGCGTACCAGGCCAGCAAGGAGCCGCGTTATCTCGATCGCGCGTTGACGCTCGCGCGCACCATGACGCAGCAGCAGGCCAAGCTTGCCAACGGCCTAGTGTGGGAGCATTACCACGTCGACTGGAGCATCGACTGGGACTACCACCGTGACGATCCCAAGCATCTGTTCCGCCCGTGGGGTTTCCAGCCCGGCCATCAAACGGAGTGGGCGAAACTGCTGATGATCATGGAACCGCTGCTGCAAGAACGCGGCCAGCAGGAAGCGTGGATTCTGCCGGCGGCGCAACACCTGTTCGATACCGCGCTGGCGCGCGCGTGGGATCCGGACCATGGCGGCATCTGCTACGGCTTCGCGCCGGACGGCAGCATCTGCGACGGCGACAAATATTTCTGGGTGCAGGCCGAATCGCTGGCCGCCGCCGCATTGCTGCATGCACGCACGAGCGATTCCAAATACGACGACTGGTATATCAAATTGTGGAAGTATTCCTGGGAACACTTCATCGATCACCAGTACGGCGCGTGGTATCGCATCCTGACCCAGGACAACCAGAAGTACAGCAACGAGAAAAGCCCCGCGGGCAAGGTGGATTACCACACCATGGGCGCGTGCTACGAGGTGCTGGCGTTGCTCCGTCACGGCGGAAAACCTTGATCTAGCCTCTCGCCCTCGCTGCCGTCATGCCCGCGCAAGCGAATGACGGCTGTGCGACACCAGCCCTACAAGCCCGCGCAACGCGGGCTTTTTTTATCCCCAAGCAAACCTAGTCCGTTTCATCCGCCCCGAAATGTTGCGGCGCAGCTTGTCCGCGGCGTTTCCCTCTTATTATCCTAAAATACGACAAATGAAATCTGGCTCGAAAGTGGCCTTGATTCTGGGTTAGCAACACAAGGCTGTTTTCGCGCCGTGGCTGGCGAACATCGAAGGGGCGGTCTTGCGGCCGTGGGGTTTGCCAGCAGGGATGAGTGCGGCGTCGACATGTGCAATGCCGACGGGGAGTAGCACTGTGTCACGTGACATCGCATTCGTGATTGGTAACTGAAGTTCCACGCGGAGGGGTAATCGATGCAACGCAACCCAATGGCGCACTCGGTGCGCCTGGCGCTGGCAGCAGTAGGTTTTGTCAGCGCGTTCGGCTACGGCATGCAGGCACACGCACAAACGAGTGCAGCGGCGCCATCTACAGCAACCACCGCACCATCGGCCCAAGGCAATGGTGCGGGCGATGACGGCAGCAGCACGAACAAGACCGACAACAAGAAAAAAGCCACCAATCTCACCGCGATTACGGTTACCGGCCAGCTCGCCGCGATCCAGCGCGCTGAATCGATCAAACAGAACGCCGTCAACGTCGTCGACTCGATTTCCGCGGAAGAGAACGGGAAATTTCCCGATCCGAACGTCGCCGACGCCTTGCAGCGCGTGCCTGGCGTATCGGTGAATAGAAGCGGCGGCGAATCCAGTCAGATCGCCATCCGCGGCTTTGGTCCCGAATTCGTGGCCGTGACGATCAACGGGCGCCAGATGGCAACGGCCTCACAGAGCTCGAATACCTCGACGCGTGCGTTCGATTTCAACGTACTACCCGCGGACATCATCAGTCTCGCTCAAGTCAACAAGACATCGTCGGCCGATATTTCCGAAGTCGATATCGGCGGCGTCGTGGATATTCAAACCGCGCGCCCGCTGGATTTCACCGGCTTCCACGGGGCCGGCTCCGCCGCCGGCGTCAACAGCAACCTGACCGGCAGCTGGGCCGGCAAGACCACGCCCAAGGTATCGGGCCTGGCTGGCTGGACCAATGCAGATCACACCTTTGGCGTTCTGGCGTCCGTGCAGTACTACAAGCGCGACGACACGCAGATCAACACGCAGGCCAATTCCTGGTATGCCAACCAGAACATTTCCCAGCTTTCCGGGTTGAGCAATCCGAATTACACCCACGTCGCCATTCCTGAAACACTGGCCAACAACGTGCTCGTCGAGGAGCGCACGCGCAAGAGTTTCACCGGCGCCATCGATTGGCGTCCGATCGACCAATTGACCGTCAAGTTCGACACCTTGTATGCGGGCTATCAGATCAAGCCGTTCGAACACGAGTTCGGCGAATACGGCAACGCCGGCGATTTCCAGTCGCTCAACACGGACGCCAACGGCACCGTGCTGAACTATGTGCGAAAGAATACCGGCAACATGGCGAACGACTATGTCGTGGCTTACAACCCAAGCAACGAAAAGATGGTGCAGAACGGGTTGAACGTAGCGTTCAACATCGACCCATCGAGCACCATCAGCCTGGACGTCTCCAACTCCAAGGCATGGAACAAGCAAAGTCCTTACGGCTACTTCGCGGTGATCGGCGCACGCAATGTCGGCGTCAATCCCACCTGGACCAACAACGGAAGCAGCCAACCGCCGAGCTACACCAACATCATTTCCACCACCAACCTGGACGATCTGTACGCGCATTGCTGCAACGAGGGCGGCCAGTCGAACAACATCACCGCGGGCGTCACGCAGTACCAGCTGAATTTCGCCAAGAATTTCGAAAGCGGTGTACTTTCCAGCCTTCAATTCGGCGTGCAGGAAAACCGCGATTACAACAAATCGGTGAACGTCGCCACGCCCAATGGCATCCTCTGCAACGCGTATTGCGGCTACGCCGTATCCGTGCCTGCCAGTGCCGTCGGTGCGTACGTGTACACGCCCCCTTCGCCGATCGACGGTGTGTCGCAGCCGGGCTTGCCCACGCAATGGATTCAATACGACGTACACCAGTTCATGAACTGGTTGACCACGCCAGCGGCTTACAATCAATTGACGCCCGACAAGCGCACCGCCCTGCTCGCCGCGCTTGCCCAATACGGCAGTTTCGGCGCCAAGGTCAATCCTGGCAGCTTCAACGAAGTGCGTGAAGTGGAGAAGGCGGCATTCGCCAAAGCGGTGTTCGAAGGCACGATGTGGGAAAAGCCCTGGGCCTTGGATGTGGGTGCGCGTTACGTGCACATGGACTCCAATTCCCAGGCGATTTTCCAGGAGCCCATCAGCTACCGCGTGGATCCCAACGACAGCAGCGCGAGCCAGGTCGCGTACGGGCCGTTGCAACCGCAGTCCGCCAAGGGCGGCTATCACAAGTGGCTGCCGTCGCTGAACTTCAAGCTCAATCTGCTCGACAATCTGATCTATCGCTTCTCGACTTCCAAAACCCTGACGCCGCCTCAGTTGAGCAACCTGTACTACAACCAGAGCTTCGGTACGCGTCCGGAATCGTTGACGATCAACCAGGGCAACCCCAATCTTCAGCCTTATACGTCGACCAATTTCGACACCGGCCTGGAGTGGTACATCGACGACGCCAGCTATCTGGCTCTCGAAACCTTCTACAAGCACGTCAGCAACTTCAGCACGATCGTGAGCACGCCGGTATCGTTCCTCGGCCAGACCTGGTCGCTCAGCGAACCGATCAATTTGAATTCGGCGAAGATCTACGGTGAAGAACTGACCTTCAACTATCAGTTCACGCATGTGCTGCCGGCGCCATTCGACGGCCTGGGCATGGCCTTCAATTACACCCACGTCCAAAGCAGCGCCAACCTCAGCCCGGGCACGATCAGCACGTCCGGCAAGTTCGCAGTGCCCGGCATTGGTGATTCGGCCAACATCAGCGGGTACTACGAGAAAGGTCCCTGGCAGGTGCGCCTGGCTTATAACTGGCGTGGAAAATATCTGGAGAGCATTTCCTACGGCTCAGGCGCGCAGCCTGCCACGCGAACCTCGTACGGCGAACTGGATCTGAGCGCCAGCTACAAGATCAACAATCACGTTTCGCTGTTCGTATCCGGCACCAACCTGACGCAGTCGCATCTCTACGATTACTCCGCCTATCCCAATCGCTTCCTTTACGCGGAAGCGGATGGAACGGTGTACACCGTGGGCGTACGCGGCACTTTCTAAGTGCCGCGTAGTGGCGTCATAGCGAAACGTAAGGGGTTTCAATGAATGTACTGAAAAGTATGTCGATGGGTATCGGGCTGGGCCTACTCCTTGCCGGCCATGCGGCTGCTGCGCAACCCATCAAGATGGCAAAGCACGGTCTGACCGCACAAAACGGCCAACTTCGGCTCGACGGCCAACCGTTCCGCATCATCGCCGGCGACATGCACTACACGCGTGTGCCACGGGAATATTGGCGTGCGCGTTTGAAGATGGCCAAGGCGATGGGCTTGAACACCATCACCACCTATGTGTTCTGGAACGCACATGAGCTGACGCCGGGACAGTACGACTTCAGCGGCCAGAACGACATCGCCGAATTCATTCGCGAAGCACAGCAAGAGGGTCTGTACGTCATCCTGCGTCCCGGCCCTTACGTGTGTTCGGAATGGGATTTCGGCGGATTGCCCGCATGGCTGCTGAAAGACCGTGACGCCCACGTACGCAGCACCGATCCGACTTTCATGCAGCCAGCGCAACGCTGGCTGCATCGGCTCGGCCAGGAACTGGCGCCGCTGCAATACACGCATGGCGGCAACATCATCGCCGTGCAGGTGGAAAACGAATACGGCAGCTTCGGCAAGGACAACGACGCCTACCTGCAACAGATTCGCAAGGACATCGTGGACGGCGGCTTCGATGCATCACTGCTGTACACCTCCGACAGCGCGCCGGAGCCAGCATCCCTGCCCGGCCTGCTGAAGGTGATCAACTTCGGCGTCGGCCATGCGCCAGAAAAGTTGCCCAAGCTGCACCAGTGGCAACCGGGCGGCCCGTACATGGTCGGTGAATACTGGGTAGGCTGGTTCGATCATTGGGGTGGACCGCACTACGTCATCGACAGCGGAAAAGTCGCCAAAGAACTCGACGGCATGCTGAAGCAAGGCTATTCGGTGAGCCTTTACATGTTCCACGGCGGCACCTCGTTCGGCTGGATGAGCGGCGCCAACTGGGACGACAACAGCTACCAGCCGGATGTCACCAGCTACGACTACGACAGTCCGCTGGATGAAAGCGGCCGGCCCACCGCGAAATACAACGCATTGCGCAAGGTGATCATGCAAGACACCGGCGTGACGC
>Ga0209674_100463_pt1 | contig 17918 bp, 20 predicted proteins | sample AraplaCvi_mMS_r2_FD_184279 | JGI IMG/M metagenome (GOLD analysis project Ga0209674, IMG submission 184279) | Arabidopsis root microbial communities from North Carolina, USA - plate scrape CL_Cvi_mMS_r2 (SPAdes) (version 2) | ecosystem: Host-associated > Plants > Roots > Endosphere | place: USA... | reverse complement strand
ACGCAAGGCTTGGCGCCCCCCGACTCCGCTGCTACCATATGCAGCTCGCGTGGGGCGGTAGCTCAGCTGGGAGAGCGTCGCGTTCGCAATGCGAAGGTCGGGAGTTCGATCCTCCTCCGCTCCACCATTTTATCCCTTAAAAACAGCGACATTCGATTGCATCGTTTGTCGCTGTTTTGCTTTATTGGGCACAATTTAGCACTCATGATGTGCCAAATTTGTGCCAGACAAATCTCTTACACGTGCCTCCATGACACCGACGGGGCAATCTAGTGCTTTCTAATGCCCGTTTCAGTCTCGCTCGTCAGCTCCCCGACGTATGAGCTGCAATTCTTGTCCGCAAAATCAGCAGCATCCACAACCATGCATCTTACTGCCCGCCCCTGTTGTCCCGGCTAGTCCGCATACCAAGTGCTCGTCGCTTGCTTTGGCTTCGGAAAGACACTGAAGCTTGTCTGGTACGCCTTGTCGTTCAACCTGCGGCACTTCCCTCGGACTTATCCGCAAGTAGACGGCATGGGTACGCCCCTGAAACGCTGGGCAAGCACAAACCCTGAAGATGAAATGTTGCGGTGCCACATCGAGTGCGGAGAGCATTTCCAAAGCAGGCTAAGCACGGAATGCAGTCGCTTTCCGTATCAATTACCCTTCGCCAATGCCACCTATTACCAAGCGATGCCACTGGGTTCCGCAAGCTTATTTGCGGAATTTCGCTGCTGATCCGGAACGCAGAAAGATCTGGCGTTTCAGCAAAAACCAAGATGGAGGCGACCCTGAACTCAAACCCATCGAAAAGGTGGCAGTACGTTTTCACCTCTACGCTCCTAAGGAGGCCGAGACTGAGCGGCGAAACGATTCCATGGAGCGCAAGCTCGGCAGCTTAGAAAATTTCCTCGGGCAGCCTCTGTGGCATGAGCTGAGTTATGGCTACGTGGATCTCTCCTCGGAGCCGGTCAGAAAGATGGTGTCCTTGATGGTGGCGGTGATGCAGTTCCGCAATCCTGCGCATTTCGAGATGCACAAAGCGTTTCATCGCCAAATGGTTGAATCCATATCGGCCATGGGCTCTCCACCGTTCACGTATGAGTTCCAAGGAGAGAAATTCCGTCTTGATGCGGACAGTTGGGTTGAGTTTCGCGATGCAACGGAGGAAGACCTCAGGCGCACGTGGCTCGCCGACCTGGGTTCTGCCGCGTGGTATGCAAAAGAATTGATGGCCATGCGATGGGTGATAGTCGAAGCAAAACGGCCTACGTTCGTAACCTCGGATAACCCCGTCACGATCATTCATCCTTCGCTACAGTTTCGCGGCCTGTCGAACCCCGAAACGATGGTCACATTTCCCCTCAGCCCCACGCGTCTCTTGCATCTTGATCATCGATATAGTGAGCCCGCAAATGTCTATTACCCTCTGATCGACAACGGCGCGGCGCAAAATCTGATGATTTGGCGACATGCCACCGAGCACATGCTCTCCTCTCGTCACCCGGATGAAGTTTGCCGCGATCTTCTAGATGCGGAAGATCTATTGATCGCTAATCCGGTACGGGAACAGTAATGGATTGGAAACTTTTCGCTCAGCTCGGAGTCACCGTTCTCGTAGCTCTTATGGGCGGCTGGTTTGGCCACCAACTTTCTACGCGTCGAGATCTGGTCAACGAGCGCCGTAAACTACTTATTAGCTACCTTCTAGAGGCGTACCGCCGGATGGAAGCCGCGTCAAATCGCGAAGACCCAATTAGCTATCGGCAAACACTTGAGAGCGCCATCGCGGACATCCAGCTCCTCGGTTCGCCGGCACAAGTCCATCTAGCCAGACAGTTCGCACACGTTATGGCCCAAGACAGCGAGGCATCCGTCGACAAACTCATCAACGATTTGAGGCAATCATTGCGCGAAGAGCTCCACCTTCCCAGGGTTCAAGAGCGCGTCCTGTACCTGCGTTTTAACGAGAAGAGCTCATCACGATTCGAACTAGCACGTGAGGCGACTATACGGGATGTCGGGGACGCTAAAGCAGAAGCAGCGGGAAACGCCGCGCCGGACCAGCGACCTGTGCTCGGCGAGCGCGCGCACGTCGGTGAGTCGGTGGCGAAAATCATTCTCGCATGGCAGAAGCTGGAACGATTGGTCCGTGATCGCCTAACAGTGCATGGTCAGGACACAAATCGATTAGGTGCAAACCAACTATTAGATCTGGCGCTCAATCACAACCTAATTACAGAGGCTCAGCATCGCGCTCTTCGTGGGCTAAACGTCATGCGTAACCTAGCTGTGCATAGCCCCGGTCAGGATTTAGAGGCGACAAAGGTCCAAGATTTCCTTGATCTGGCCGAGGCAATGAATGTGGTCCTCCAGATTGCCTAAAGCCCCTCTACCCCGCCACAGCACTTCTTGTACTTACGCCCACTGCCACATGGACATGGTTCGTTGCGACCAACCTTAGGTGTGCTGCGGCCACCGCGAAAAAGAGTCCTATATGCCGCCTCCGGTGTTAGCGGCTTAGCCATCAACGCCGTTGCTGCGTCCATGTCACCGCTTTGCACCCATGGCAACGCCAGCCTCAAGCCGAAGCGTAGTTCTGCGGTGCCTGCGGCTAAACACAACCCGAACCAGCGATCCGCTTTCTGCTGATATTTGCGGCGGGTACAGTACGCATGTAGCTTCTCTGCCGCGATAGGCGTCGCCTCGGCCGTGCAATGGATTGTCAAACCACTCCTGTCCGAGAACATCATAGTGAAATCGTGTGGCAGGCCATCCTGGGCCGATCTGAGGGCCTGCCGGTCGATCATGCGACTGATATCACGAGAAGCATCTTCGCTTAGCTCCAATAGCTGAAAGCCTTGATCGAGAACCGCTGGCTCGGGCCTGGCTTCGATGCAGCGAAGAATTCGACCTAGCGTGGTGCCCTCGTAGCGGGTAAGAATGCCATCGGGGGTCTCCTCAGCAGGCAAGCCCCAGCGTCGCGCCGCCATCGCTACGTCAATGCATGCAGAGTAGTCTTCGGCGATATGAGCCACATCAACGTGGTCATCGAACCAAAGATTGCACTTCAAGTGGTACCCCAGGATCGTCAATTCCTGCGAGGCCAGCAAGCGGTCGCCGTAACGTGTGCGACGGGCGATATAGCTAAGGAAATGTAACGGAGTGGACAGCAGTTCGGTCACAACGTCGATCAGAAATACATCCGTGACCATCGCTGCCCGTACGCGCGGAACGTCTTGCGTTTTTAGAAACTGTCGTGCTTGGAAACTCAATGCAGGATAGTGGTCGCTGACCACGCAGAAGGCGAAAATCTCTGTGATCTCACATTGCGGAACAACCTCTGTACCGTCTGGGCGTGCGAATCGATAGCGGGGATCACCCAAATATCGTGCACAAGCTAGCGCTTGGTCGTAGGCGTCTTGGACACTCTTCTGAAAATCGTCGCGGATGACCTTGTCGTTGCCCTTTCGCGCTTCAAGGGTCAAACGCTTGGACTTGGCCTGAACGATGATGGCTCGGTCAGCCCATAGCACGAGCACATCAATCTCACCAGCCTTATTGCCATTGCCTTCCCAAATGTCGACGTTGGCAAGAACATGGTCCGCACCGAACACTCTAGTCAATCGTTCGGCCACAAACTGTTCCGTAAATTCGCCGCGGTGCTTGTCCAGCGTGGGCAGATATGCCTTATCCTGCAGCATCCAGTAGAACGGCGAATCGTAAATAGCCTCGGCAAACGAGTAGAGCTGCAGCGCCAGAAATTTGCCGTTTGGCTGTCGCAGCAATGGTGTCGCCGTGATTGCGTTGAAATCCTGCAAACTCTCAAAGCGAATGTTGCGATCGCTTTCGGGCAGCGAAAAAGCTATTAAAACCCGCTCCACGATCTCCAATGCGACACCGGCGTATCCAGTAAGCTCCGAAGCAGCGAACGAGAACTCGGGCAGCAGGGTCCATTGCTCAAGGGGAACAGCATGCACCTTCTCCTGGTGCGTTAAACGCCGATCCTTCATCAGCTGATCGACAGCCTGTGCAACAGCTCGCGCTTCCTCGATCGTGAAGCCGCGGCGCGCCTGAAGCCACGCTGCATCGGCCGCATACTTACGCGCTGCGAGGTCAAGATATTGAAAATTGTAAGCGGAATCGGCCGCGTAAAAGATCGGCTCTCGCATCGCCAAGCCACGGTCAAATGGATTAGCTTCACCGCGCTGATGCGCCCCGATCACGTCTGGCAGCGAGAACGCATCAGACAGCCTATGGTGTAGTTCCAATAACAGCCTTTCGCTGGAATCGATGTAGCCCTGCAATGTATCTGGTGGTGGGATATCCCAGTCCACCTTTTTCTTCACCATCAATCCGATCAGCGTGTTTGTTTCCGTGCGTACCAGCCGGCGTGGATCGTAGAAATTCTGGACATGTTGCTCTGTAACCACATCTTCATAGCGAATTATGTTGTCACGAAAACACAAAAACGCCAGCGCATGCACATAGCCTGGCTGAGTACATAGACTTAATAGATCAGAAAAAATTTCGCACTCAGACCGCTTAGCTGTCTCATTCATTGTATCGCGCCGGAATCCCTACGCCCTAGCGTATCTCGCAACTGTAGCCACGAGAAGCGCCACCATCCGTGGCCATGTGCTTCCATTGGGAGGTCAACCGCCATGCTTGCGAGGGCGACTGCGTCGTCTGATTGCGAATAATTCTCAACGATCTTACCCACTTCAGTTAGCCAAAAAATAAAGCAAAGATCATGGATCCCTTTATAATTTCTGTGCAAATGATTGCTCGATATCGTTTCGCTTACTTAACAAAGAATATGTTGAGGGTGGCCAATGAATAGGAAATCAACGCCTCAACTGCGTATGGAGGTCGCACGGGAGACCTTCCTCGAACGCAATTGGCCAACGTCTGGAGATCTTCCTCTCAGTTGGGGCGCCTCAGAGGAAGACCGTGCTGAATTGACCAGCAAACTTCGACGAGAGAAAAGGCTCTTTGGCGTGTGGTCGCCTCGCCAGGGTGCGTACATCTACCCGACCTTTCAATTCCTGCGCGAAAACCCAGCTTTGCAACAGGCATTGTTGCCGGCTGTACCCGCACTGTTGGCGACACTTGAGAGCATTCCTGGCTTCAGTGACAGTGAAATGGACGTCGCTGGTGGCGACCCTGGCCGATGGCGACGGTTGTTTTGGCTTTATCAGCCTCGCTCGGAGTTAAGTGAGAGAAGTCTCGCCGAGACGGCGCTGCAAAAGTCCGGAATGAGTGCGCTTGAATCGGTGGTCGCGACAGATGGAGTCAACGAATCCCCGCGGGCTCCGGCCGATGTGTTTTCTGAGGTACCTGATGCAGTGATTGAGCTTGCGTGTCGCGACGCTGCAGAAGATCGGAAAGGGGATTTTTGATCGCAAGTCACTCTTCAACAACTTCGCCAACGTCAGGAACGGCAATGTATTGCCTGACGTTGCCGTGTTCACTGACGCGCTAGCCCGCGCTGTTGCTGAGGAAGTCCATGTATGCCTTTCTGCATACTGGGTGCGTTTGCGCATCAAAGCTTTCATGCATGAGCGCTTGAACCCGGGTGATACATTTTGGGCGGTTTGACGCAGTGCGCTTGAACTGAGAAATCGCACGCGCACGGCTTTTTTCACTTAGATCGCACAGTGCATTCAATGTTTTGTCGATCGACGGACGAAGCTGCCTTGAAAGCTCGTCGAACTGACTATCACAGCTAGTCGATAGATCAATATCGTGTGCAGCGTCGTAGATGAGATCAAAAAGTAGTGATTCAGGTAAGCTGATGGGAGCCATGCGCCTCTCCTGTTGGCGTGATGGTTAGGGGCCATCCCGGGCTGCAACCCTGGGTGGTTCCGCCTTCAGCATTCCCGTATTTTTTGTTATGCGCAAGGCTACGCATTGCGTATATAAATCGCGATCTTTATCGATGGGTGCGTTACGTAACCAAAATAGCGTCAGTAGCTAAAAGTTGCGCATCCCATAAACATGCACCTTTCATTTTCGGTGCATGGATTCATCCCATAGGCATGCACTTCACGCTCCCATAAACATGCACCTTTCATCCCATAAACATGCACCTTTCATCCCATAAACGTACACCTTTCATCCCATAAACATTCACCTTTGCTCCCATAAACGTACACCTGGAGCACTTTTCTCCCCATAAACGTACACCCAACTCACCGAAATTCTTTGCATCGTCAATGACATAAAAATTACCTAGTTCTTGTTTGTTTGTCTGTTAGAAACACAAACAGACAAACCTACAAACCGACGCTCTTAAATCGAACTTTGAAATCGGCGCGTCCGCCCTTCGGGGTGCTTATGATGCGTTGCGAGGTAACTTCAATCTATTGAGCAATTGGTTGCTCACTGTTGCGCAAGTCTTGTTCTGTGATAGCGTGAGGCTCGTCAGCGCTCCGACGCATGCCTTCGCTGACTCTGTTGAGGGAGCATGCGATCAACTTTGTTTGCCCTGTGGTCCTCAAGCAACCGATGAGGAACGGCGCAATCGCTGATCACCCCTTTGGGTGTACCGGAGCGCAACGGTGACCAAGATACAAGACCAAGACGACATCGCATTTCGCGAGTTTGCAGTTAAAGAGCTGCGTCTGCTTGACGTGGACGATATTTCAAAGATTCTTGGCCGTAAGGTCAGCAGCATCCGCAGCGATGCATCGCGGTGCCCTCAATCATTACCTCCCATTGTCCGCGTACCGGGCGCGCGTCGCTTACTTTGGCGTCGCAATGACGTTGAAGCTTGGTTGGCGGGGCATGTCGTACAACCTGCGCCACTTCCAACTGCTTTGACAACAAGCAGACGGCGTGGTCGCCCCCGCAAGAACCGAATCTGAAAATTCACCGCAATCCAATTGCGCCGATGGCTTTCGTCGAGAGTCCTCTCCAGGATTCCGCCTCCAATATCCAAATAACGAATTATGAGCGAAATTCTTGGTGCGTTCTTCGGACTTCTGCTCGGGTTGATGTTCATGCCGCGTGTCCTGAGCGGCGTGGCGACAGAGCATCAAACGCAGATGGAGATCAACACCGCTCGCCAACAGCAAGAGTGGGTGGATGCCGTGTCGAGTTATGTAAGCGGCAACATGACCGCGCTGGAGGGCTCAGCAGGCCCGACAACGCCGGTCACCATTAGCCTGGCGACCGTCCAGGCCGCGGGTATTCAATTAGCCACAGGTTTCAGCGGAACTAACCCGTACAACCAGACGTGGACGGCGCAGGTGAAACAGCCATCCGCAGGAAACTTGCAGGTACTGATCTACTCGACGGGTGGATCCGTGATCACCGACCAGCAGCTAGGCGCGATCGCGAGCGTAGCCGGTGGTGTAGGCGGCTTCATTCCTTCGAACAATTCAGGGGTCTACGCGAGTGGTCCAGCGATGGCCTATGGCGCGTACGGATCTTGGACAGTTTCGACCACGAACTACGCAAACATCGCCGGTGGCCATCCGGCGTCATTCTTGAACTTCAGCAATGGAACGTTGACCAGCAATTACCTATACCGCAATGCCGTACCTGGTCAGCCCCAGCTCAACCAAATGAATACAGCGCTGGGAATGAACGGCAACAACATCAGGAATGTTGGCCAGGTCCAAACCGCTGCGGGTAATGGCGTACAAATCGGTAGTTCCTACTTCTATGGCGATACAGCCAATACCGCAATACGCCAGAACGGAACTCTGTATATCCAGAATCAAGCGGGAACGGCATCGGCCGGAATTAACGTTGGAAATGTAACCTCCGGCAACATCTCCACAAACGGCAATGTTTCGGCCACAGGGACAATTTCCGCAGGCGGCAACCTTTCAACCAACGGTTCTTTCACCGCCGGTGGCACCGCCACAATCGGTAGCAATCTGCAGGTTAACGGCAGCGCTCAAGTCAACGGCAATCAACAGGTCTACGGATCATCAACAACGCAAGGTCAGTTGATTACTAATGCTTACCTGCAAGTTAGCGGCCTCGCCAATATAGGCTGGGGATGCGCTCCCGATGGAATGCTTGCCAGAGCCTCTGATGGCTCAGGCTTTGTGCAGTGCCTTGGAGGAATTTGGCAGCATATGGGCGGATACAGCAAGTTCGCCCTCGTTATTGGCAATGCATCGAACTACACGTCGACAGCAACCTGCCCGTCAGGATGGCAATTGATAACGGGCGGCTACGATTGGTGGGGCAACAATCCGCCGAGCGGCGTAACGGTAAGTGCACCGACTGGGTCGAATACGTATGCGGCGTCTTTTGGTGTAGCAGTAGGTGGCGCCAACATTCGAGCCCAGATCCTCTGTGCTCAATGAGGCATTGACGCTACTGAATCTTCGCTAGCTCGTCTTCAAGCCCAAGGCCCCAACTTAGATCGTTCCTATAGCGTTGGTGATCTAGCAAATCAGATGCAATACGCGCTGCATCCGCAATCTTACCCAGGCGCTTTGCCTCCACATGTTGGCAACGCAACTCGCTTTCGCGATGCTCCCATCGCATAGCGTGGACCAACACGATCTGCTCAATCAGATCAAACCTATTCATGCCTGGTGTCCTTTTTATCGGGAAAGTGCAGTTTTAGGCTCTTAACGAATTTTCGGCTGAAGAAGCCTAATTGATCCGCGGCCAATCGGCCTTCCCGGACGTCGCGCGCATCGGACTCGTGAGTTTTAGCGATTAACGCCATCGCTGTAGCAAATCGATCCGCATCCGACGTCGACGCGAGTGACGCCAGCTGACGACGATTTTCGGCTGCGCGGACATTCCTGGACATGGGGAAATACTAGGCTTCCCGGCCGGAACCTTCAATGTGGCGATCGCCTATACGCACACATTCCCTGCCCAACCATAAGCAAGTTGCGCTAGGCTCAAATTGATGCCATTAAAGCCGGCACTTAACGGACGGATGCGAAGTGAGCGATCTATTGTTTCTGGACACCGAATGGGCAACCGATGCCATGCGGGAGCTAGTGAGTTTGGCGCTTGTAAACGCGGATGGAACCAAGAGGTTCTATGCCGAGCGCGACCCGCTGCCGGAAGTGGCATCCACCTTTGTTCGGACAACCGTGTATCCATTGCTCAGCCGTGGCGATGACGCGTGCCCGGACTACGAATTCACCCAACGGCTGCGGGAATTCGTGGCGTCCGGCAACAACCCGCGCATTCACTTCGACGCTATGTTAGATAAGGTGCAGCTCAATCACGCTCTGGCTCAGTTCGGCTACGACAAGCACGGTGTTCCGCCCTATGTGCCGGTATTTGTCAGCGATGCGAGAGTGTTGGACGAGCTCGAACGGTATTTCAAAACACATCCGGAGGCCTTGGCTCGGCGTCATCATGCGATGGTCGACGCTGAGGCGTTGCGCTATGCCTATATGAAAGCGCTGAACTGAATCCTGGAACCGTCGCAATGTGGGGAAGAATTCTATTAGCCCCCGAGCGGTTGCTCGGGGGCCTGATGCCGATCATCCAGCTCACCGCCATCACGGAGGGCCAGATCCTCGTTCACTACTCGTGTGACCGCTTCTAGATGCTGCAGAACCGTCGCCCGGGCGTCATTATCGTCGGGGCACTCAATTATCAGGGCGACGAGAAGGAGACCACCTTCCGTGAGTGGCGCTCTACCCTCCGCGATCGAAGCACGCACCCTCTCCACAATGCGCTGTGCCTTTGCCTGCACAATGAGCGCAGGGATTGACGTCCCGTCGCCTGGCCAGAATCGTTCCAAAGCAAGGCGACAGTCCTCTGGCGAATTTCCATTGCCGAGCGCATTAGCTGCACCACGAATTGCGACCCTCTCCCAGTCCACGGAGCCTACCCCGTCGCGATTTGCCCTTGTTTCCGTGTCGTAGGCCTGCTGCAGGCAGAACGGAGCACCAGGACTCTGCACGCGCCCCGCAGCGAACAAGGCTAACCGCCGCTCTTGCTCAGCGATCGTTTCCTTCCTGGTACTCAACTCCTCCTTCAGACGGCAAGCTAAACCGGCGTCCAAAGCCATCTCGCGTTCGAGATCCGGCCGGTATTTGCCTTCCAACGGTTGCAGCGACTCCCTAGCACGTCGTGCCTGGGCACTCTTTGCTGAAATTTTCTCTGCACCCATCGCAGAGGCATCCAACCAACCTTCCCTTTCAGTCTGAAGCTTGGCTAGATCAATGGACTTCATCACCCAGGTGAACATGGCGCGCCAACGATGCTGACGACGCCAAGTATCAATCTGTAATAAACACGCGTCCGCCTCCGCATCCGCCTCGTCCTTTCGTATGCGGAGATCTCTGATTTCCGCATGGAGCTCCTTCAGCGCAGTTCGATCGCCCGCCAATTCCGGCACTTCATCCAACCGCTTTTCCATACCCCTTTCTCTGTGCTCAATCTCCTGCGTTAAATCCTCTATGGACATCTCATGCATCACCACCTCACCTTTGACCGTGTTCTCAGGAACAACCGCGCCGAGTTCGGCCCTCATTGAGCCGACTTCGACCCAACCAATCGATTTTCTCTGCAATTCGCCAATCGCTGGACCGAAATCGGCCCGACTTGGACCGGAATCGGCCCGGCCCGGCCAAGCTAGAGATGCCCCCGGGCCGGAAGTGGCCCTAAGCGGACCGGAAACGGCCCAACTCGTGACAGCATGGGTGGCCTCGACAATTCGCCTCGCAGCCTCCTCCTGCTCTTGGACGGCAACTCTTATTCTTTCCTCGGCCGCTGCAGCTCTCTTATGTGCATCCGCCACAATGGCAGCTCGGCGCACACCACGCTCGCTCATAACAATTCCACTGCGGCGATCCAATGCAGTTGCATGCACGCCAACATGCCGCTGTGCAGGCCTATCAAGCGCAAAAGCGCTGCCAAGGTCGCCCCGCTCCAGAGCTGCCTCTTGCTGATCGATCAAACTCCGGTGATCAATCCGGACCGACTGGCCCGCGCTGGCCAGTGCTTGGTTAGCTAAATCAGCCCATCGTGCGCGTAGCTGCTGGATCTCCTCCGCACCAGAACAAAGGCCTAGTTCTTTTCTCTTGGCGTCGGACAGTTCCAAGGCAGCCTTTTCACCAAATCCGTTGCCCTGGATTGACCGCGTAGTGCAGAGCAAATGCGCGTGGTGATTCCGCTCATCGCCGTTTTTCGACGGCTCATGAATGGCAAGATCAACTATCACGCCATATCGCTTGACCAACTCGTTCGCAAACGCCAAGGCGAGCTCCGAGCGTTGGCTCGCATTGAGCTCCGATGGCAAGGCAAGAATCCATTCGCGAGCCGTCCGCGCATCTTTGCGCTTCTCCGCCACCTCGGCCGCATTCCAAATTTGCGATCGATCAAAAGCCAAGTCACCGGCCACAGCAGGAGCGACAACTTTAGCCATCACGACACCACCGCGGCGCGTGAAATCGAAGACCATCGCGGTGCGATGGTCTTCAAGTTTCACGCCCGCACGATACGCCGCCGCAGCCACGGACGACCGCCCCGCACTGCGGGAAAGCGGTTTCGTCGTGGCGTGATAGATGGCGATGGCAGCGCACCCATGCTTTTGCTTCTGCCGCCCGGCAAGGGACGCACGTACTCGCGAAGCGAGTCGTAAGTGCGCCCTTGCTCGCCTTCGGCAGCTGCGGGAGGAATCAAACTTGACGCCAAGATATCCTCCGCGATAGCGTCAATCAAGCATTTAGACGTCTATACATCTATTTATGCAAACAGAGAAAAATATGAGCAAACAAAGCACTGCACTGCAACTTAAAATCGAACGTACCGCATCGCGCCTCGCAACTCTTAAGGCGCAAGCGCAGGCGCGCGAAACTCGCGACAAAGCACGAAGTCAGAAAATCGAACGAAAGCAGAGATCCCGCAGCCTGTTGCTTTTGGGCATCGCTCTTGAGCGTGAAATGCGCGACAGTCATGACGCCTCAAGCGTCGTGCGAGAACTTATAGAAAAACATCTCACTCGCCCCACGGATCGTGAGACTGCGCTGCGATTTTTAGGAGCCCTTAGAGACACACAAAATGAAGACGCCAGGGTGAAGGGATGAGGCGTGTCTATCAAAACCTATTTGGGCCACCAGGTGGGCCGATAGAGGAACTCGGAAACTGTTATCCCGCATGCGTTGCCAGTTTGCTGAATCTTGACCTGGATGATGTGCCCCACTTCTACCAGTTACATCAGAACCGGGAAACATTTTTGGATGAAGTACTTAAGTTTCTTAATGCTCAACAAATGACTGCGCTACGGTTCCCTTATGAACCCTGGATGCATCGCTACGCACCTGGTGCTTTGGCCATTTTTAGCGGAGCGTCACCGCGTTATCCACAGCTACTCCATTCAGTCGTGGGTCAACTCACCACAGACGGATGGAATTTGGTCCATGATCCGCATCCAGATCAGATGGGGCTCGTAGACGATCCGAAGGATGTTGAATTCCTTTTTCCACTCATGATCCTTTAGGCGTTAATGCCGCCGTCGGCGGCCCGCGGAACATACGCCTTTAAAACACCACAGACGGACGCGCCATTTTGCTGTTCGGTAAAGCCATCAAAATCGTTACAACTCGCTCCCGCGAGTTGCACGAAATGCATATCCCGCCCAATTCATCAACCGCAAAACCTCATTTGACGTTTGCACCATCTAACAATGTCTCACATCTCATTCACCCTTACCTTGACTGCTCCTGCCAACCGGCCACCGCAATCGTGTAATGTACGAGCACCCTCCCAGGAGCCATTGGCCATGCTGCAAAAAAGGCGCATCCAATTCAAAGCGAACGCGCTTTCGGACCCAAACGTCAGCTCCGCTGTTATTCGGGAAGGTATCACCGAGCCGCTCGTACCTGACCCTAATGGCATCATCGATACCTTTGACCAATTGAGTGATTTGTACCCGAAGCTCTGCGCGGCGCTTGACGCGGGCAATTGGTCCTATAACGTGTACCGGCAGCGCGACGGAGAGGGCGACCATACCTTCTGGTACCAGCATCGCAATGGTGTGATGACGTGCACCAACTTCGGGCAGGTGGAAGCCGGCGAGACGCCACCGATCGATATTCGAGAGATGTCTCACTAGCTCACTAATCGGATCAACCCCTGGGGCGGCAAAATTTTCCGAACCAAAAAGGGAACCTAGCTAAAGTTTTCTGGAACCTTGCCGATACTGAGAAAGAGGTTTCTGAAAACGGAGGTAAACCCGTGCCCCACTTCGCGTTTGGTCTAATTTCCGTCATTTGTGCTGTTGGTTCCCCCGCTGCTTACCTCATCGTTCGCCAGCTCCGCCGCGGAGCTGCCTGGATTCATCGCGATGAGCCGCCCAAGGAGCGAGCCGGTGCATTTGTGGTGATCTCCGCACTCATGGGCCTTGTGGCCGGCTGTTTACTCCAGCCCGCCTGGGATGCAGGCGCTGCATGCCGTGCTGATGGCGGTCCCGTCGTCGGGTGTTCATTGCGGGTTATGGGGCCGTTCCACTCGCAGCGACCCTAAGAAATTGCAGACAGAACAATACGGTCTGGACTGCGGTACCGCAGTTCAAAAGAGCACTGTCAATTGCGGTAGCGCCAGTTCTAGGTGCGATGCCAAAAGCATCACGGTCGGCCTGGGGAATTTGATAGGGTTCCCCAGGCCGGCCGTGATGTTTGTTCATCAGTTGTCGATAGTGCATTTTGGGCGTCGTAGCCCCAGGTACGCGCTGCAGCAGCGATTCGTAGAGCGACGTTATCGGAGAGGGGCTATTGCGGGATCGATGTCGCCAAAGCGGATTTCGACCCAATCATCGTCGTCGTCTTCGCCAGTGTGGAAAATCTCGATCGACTTCGGCAGGCGGCCCGCCTTTAGGTTGTGTAACATGACGTTCCGCAATCGGTTCGGTTCCTGAGGCAATTTCCGCGCCGCTTCGACATACTTGGCGCCGTTGTCCTCAAGTAAACGTAGGCCGGCGAAGATTTCAGTAAATTCGCGCAAGCCGAGGCGAACCACGCTAGAACCCGACACAGAATAACCCCCGTGGTGACCTAAATCGTAATCGTCTTCGTAAGCCCGAAGCCTGCCGTTGACTGGCATCATTACGGGCTTAGGGAAGTGCTCGATCATCGCTTGAAACAGCGTGTTCAGCTCGGAGCGGACAACACACCCTTCGCGGACAAACAGGCTAGCATCGTTCTGCCACGCCGACTGCAAGTACGGCGACAAGACGTTCCGACCTTCACGGACGCTCAGAAGCAAGACAAAATCGACGGACGAAAATTGCCGGAAGAACTCGGCTACGATCTGCTTAGTCGACACTTCGTCCCAATTTGCAGATCGACGCGAGAGCGCGACGCAATCACCATCGCCGACAATAACTCCAGTGATTCCGACTGCACCACGAAGCTGATCAGCTTTGGCCTTGAGCGTACTATAGAGCGGATTACGATCCTTGATCTTGGGCACGTCATAGGCGGCAAAACCACCTGAGCTGTAGGGTGACTTGGTCGGATCAATGGTGATGTCAAGACCGACATCGTCATCGTCGATCGCGATGTGCAGGGGGAAAGCGCCGGCGGTCATCTGCGCCCGCAGCTGCGGCACGATCATCTGATGGACGAACTCCTGCAATTTCCCTCGAGGTGGCAGTAGCAGCACAGTACGGGTTCCGCGCTTCGTGCTCTCGTGCCTAGCACGAACCCGCAAGTCGAGACCGCCGATGGGTAGCTTGAGCTTATTCTTCGCAGTTTCGATTAGCTCGCTTAGTTCGTGATAGGGGTTGTCCCTGTCGAGGCCTTCATCCGAAACCGTCGCCACATCGGCGGTCAGCCGTAACGAGCCTCGTTCGAACAGAATGTCAGGTCTCCGTAATGATGCCAGGGCCACCTCGCTCTGGAGGGAGCCGCATTTAGACAGGCCATGAAAAACGACCACCTCCCACATGGCCGCGACTCGATCCTTACCCACCCGATTGAGTCGCTCCGCGAGTTTGTCGACCGATTCACCATCTAACGCATCGCGAAGCTCATTGAGGCGGCGCTGGAGAGCTCGTCTCTGATAGATCATATCAATGGTCCGAATGCTGCGTGCGGCCTAGCCTGCGCCTCAAGTTATCACGTGAGCTGCCGATCCATGGCAAGTATTGGCTGTTTGGCCAGCACTAGCGACGCCACAGCTAGACGGACTTTTTCAACTGAAAGGAGTGAGTGCCGCATGTCTGGCGATATGACTGATCGAGATCTTCAACAACAAACATCCCCGATGACCTTGGGTAAAGGTGTTGGAATCTACACCATGCTGCTGGTGGGGATGATCATCCTAATTTCGCTAGCCAGCACATTGTCCTGGTTCTCCGGCGTGGTCCCGTTCTGCGCGTACTTCGTCTTTGGATATCTGATGAATCGCTTGGTCTTGCGTGGATTGATCGAGTGGCACCCCGTCTACAACACGATCCAGAACGTTTCGAGCAGCAAGCTGCGCTCTCTTTTCTTCTGGCCGATGGCATATCCGGGTCTTTTTTTCCGGCTCGCGGTCGTCAAGCACCTATAATCAAGTGCGGGACTCGCAGCTGAAAGAAAAACGTGCCGCCAGAGGCGGCACGGTCGAGCGTCGGTCATCCATGTTGGGATAGGGCCCCATCCCGGCGCCTGACTTCTCGGCACCCGCATTATGGCTAGAGTGGCGCCCAGGAACACTAAGCGACCCACGGCCAACGGGGTGAATAGGATTTCAACTACGCTCGCGCGGTCGTCGCCAACACGCTACGGATCTTCGAGACAGGAAGCCCAAGAAACAGAATGCGGCCACCCCATACCCATAACACAAGGCTGGCCGGCCACAGCGAGAAAGCAGCGAGGGCTACCCCGAGTAAGATAATAGCCACACCTTGCATTTTTGCGCGCCCGAACGATGCTTGTACTGCAGGCGAGTCGTCATGGAGACACTTGTGATCACGCACTGCGTACAAGACATTTAAGCGGCGAGTTCCAAAGATCCTCGGAGCGTTGACCGTGGCAAAGTAAAACGTACGCGCCGAGCTCCCTCCCCGCAAGAACGAATCCCCCTTAGGAAGCGTCATTACGTTTTCAATATATCCATCCGATCCATCGTTGGTGTCGAAGCGTAGATATGCGTATCCGCTGGAGCCATCCTTTTCAGTGGTCGAGGCTCCCCATGCTGAGAGGGTTCCGGTGATCTCTCGAAGTGCCATGCTTTGGTCTCCTTCTTGGCGAATCAGTGCCGAAGCGTTGGATGTTTGCAATAGGGCCCCACAGAAGATCATTGTTGCTATCTCAACCGTTTGGCTAGATCTGCCGCGTCTGGATGGTAGTACCTCAACAGCATGCGCGTGTCTTTGTGGCCAGTGATCTTAGCCAGCTCGTGCATCTGAAATCTCTCCGCCAAGCGCGACGTCGCCTCGTGGCGTAAGTCGTGGAAACGCAGACCTTTCAAAAACTCCGGGTCCGGCTCTACATCCTTGTTCGCACATTCAATTTCGTAGTTGACTCTAGCTCGATGTTGAGCACGATCGAATGCCTGCGTAATGCCATCCGGACGCATGCCAAGCACCAAGCCACGCAGTTCGCTGGGAACCTCAGGCACCTTACGCCGGCGACCGGAAGCAGGGAGCAGAGCAACCAACACATCGATCGCTACCGGCGAAAGCGGCACGTCGCGGCTGGTGCCGTTTTTGGTTCGAGGTAGATGAGCCACGCGCCGGCCCAAGTCGATATGCTCCCAACGCAGCGCAGCGAGCTCACCCCGCCTCATACCCGTCTCCACGGCAAGCGTAGCGGCCGCAGGCAGCTTAGATGACTCGCTGGCCGCAATAACTAGATCAAGCTCATCCTGCACGCGCGCGCGGCCGCCCCGGCGACCTAAAAGAGGCGCGTTTGCAATGCGGCGCGTCCTGGCATTGTTCGGTGACGGTTTGCCCACCAGTTCGACCGGATTGGACAGACTCTCCATGCCCCACTCTTTCCTTGCCATGTTGAACACATGGGAGAGAACTGCCAAGCGGCGCAATACGGTCGCCGGCGCATATCCCTCCTTCAACCATCCGTCCCGTAGCTCGGCCATATCTGCACTACGAATGGTCGCTACGATCCGGCTGGCCAATGGCAATTCGGACCACATGCCAAGTACGGAAGCCTCTTGCGCGGCGCCACGTTTGCGAGGCACCACTTCGCGCTCGTATCTGGCAAGCAGTTCTCGCAATGTCGTTGCCTCCGATTCACGGCGATCCAGCCAGACCCCACGATTCATCTCCGACTCGATCATGGCCGCCCAGGCTTCAGCCTCAGCCTTAGTATCGAAAGTCTTCGTCTGCGAGGGTCGCCCTTTCCGTCGAACCTGGGCATGCCATTGTTGCGGTCCGCGTCGCCGAATCGTTGCCATTCCACACCCTAAATTCGTTGTGCCAAGAGTGTGCCAAAAAATGCGTACAAATATATAACTTATTGATTTTATTGATATGAAATTTGCGTTCGCAATGCGAAGGTCGGGAGTTCGATCCTCCTCCGCTCCACCAATTCATTCCAGACAAAACGGCGTGCTACATGGGTAGCGCGCCGTTTTGCATTCGGGGCCACAAAAAAAGCTTCCCCATGCGGGAGCAAGGAGCTTCTTGCTCCGATACAGGCCTGTCCATAAGCAGCAGGCATTCCATGCTTCATGGCATGGAGTACCTCGGCTGTAGTGACAAGGCGAAACGATTGGCTCTATAACGGCCTTCCCCGCGCCCGCCTCCCCAACTGGCTTCCCCATGCCATCCTCTCGCGCCACATCGCTCGCTCCCTTGCTGCTGGCCGTTGGCGTCTTGCTGGTGGCGATGGCCTCGTATCAATGCGGTGCGGCGATCGCAAAGCATCTTTTTCCGACTGTAGGTGCGCAAGGTGCGACGGCTTATCGACTCGGGCTGGGCGCGCTGGTGCTGCTGGTGTTACGGCGACCATGGCGAACACGGCGCAGCGATGGCGATTGGCGCGCGC
>Ga0209674_100462_pt1 | contig 17957 bp, 16 predicted proteins | sample AraplaCvi_mMS_r2_FD_184279 | JGI IMG/M metagenome (GOLD analysis project Ga0209674, IMG submission 184279) | Arabidopsis root microbial communities from North Carolina, USA - plate scrape CL_Cvi_mMS_r2 (SPAdes) (version 2) | ecosystem: Host-associated > Plants > Roots > Endosphere | place: USA... | reverse complement strand
TCGAGGCGTTCGAGTTCGAGCAGTTCGACGAGTTCGCCGACGTGGTTGTCCGACATGGGTGTCCCTGGCATGAGAGGTGCGCGAAGCTGCCAGTATAACGGGGCTAGGTGCCGAGCCTGCCGAGCCGAGACGGGTCGTAGGCGCGCGCCCAGGGGAATTGCGGACCCGGATCGCGCTTTCGCGGCACCTCGTTTTCCGGATCGTCGCTGGCCGGCACGGTGGCGGTGTCCAGGTCTTCGTGCCCGGCGATGTGGCGCAGCGACGGAAAGCGTTCGACGAGATGATCGAGCAGCGCTCGCAGCGCATCGATCTGTTTCTCGGGATAGGGCTCGGTCATCGTCTGCCGTGCCGAATGGAACCAGTCCGGGTAGCGGCCCGTATTCACCAGTTCGATGCCGATCGAGCGAGGGTTGTAGCCGCGGGTATGGTGGGCGACGCGCAGCGGGTCCACGTAGCAGAGGACCGAGCCGTCGCGATCGATGTAGTAATGGCCGCTGTTACCCGCACCGGAGTCGTAGAGCACGCGCTCGCCGTACTCGCGTGCCATGGCGAGGTCGGGCAGCTCGGTGCAGTGGATCACCACGAGGTCGATGTTGCCGGGCTGCCGTTCCGGCAGCAGGGTCTCGTACGGCAGAGGGGCATGAAGGATGTCGATCATGCCGCTTTGATAACATAGCCGGTCATTCCGCGTACGGAGACCGCCATGCGCGGCCACATCATCCTTTCCCATGGGTCCGATTCCGGCCCCGACGCCACCAAGGTGAGCGCGCTGGCGGCCGTGGCCGAATCGCTTGGCTGGCGCACCTCCCGTCCGGACTATCGCGAGGACGACGCGCACGGCCATGCCGGCTGCATCGATCCGCGGCTGGTGCGGCTGGCCGCCGAGATCGCCGCATCGCCGGCACCGCCGGTGCTGGTCGGGTCCAGCATGGGCGCGTTCGTGTCCGGGCTCGCATCGCTCGATGCGCCGGTCGCCGGTCTGTTCCTGTTGGCCTTGCCGGCGCGCATTCCCGGCTATCCCCGTGCCTTCGCCGCACGCCCCGGGGTGCCGTCGTTCCTCGTCCATGGCTATGCCGACGACGTGTGCCCCCTGGACGAGGCGCTGAACGTCGCTCGCCATCACGCGATGCCGGCCCTGCTGGTCGAGGACGACCACCGTCTGTCGGCCAGTCTTCCCGACATCGAAGCCGAGTTCCGTCGTTTCCTGGGCCGATTCGCATGACCGCTTTCTTCGCCACCTGTCCCAAAGGCCTGGAATACCTGCTCAAGGACGAACTGATCGCGATCGGCGCGGAAGACGTACGCGAGGCGCTGGCCGGCGTGTCGTTCGCGGGCACGATCGAAACCGCCTATCGCGCCTGCCTTTGGTCGCGCATGGCCAGCCGCGTGCTGCTGCCGCTCGCCGAGTTCGACGCCGCCGACCCGGAGGCTCTGTATGCGGGCGTGCAGGACATCGACTGGGCCGAGCATCTTGCGCCGCACGGCACGCTCGCAGTGGACGCCAACACCGCGCTGAGCAAGCTCACCCACAGCCAGTTCATCGCGCTCAAGACCAAGGACGCGATCGTGGACCAGTTCCGCGCGGCGAGCGGCGCGCGTCCCGATGTCGATCCCGAGGAGCCGGACGTTCGCGTGAACGTGCGCGTCCGGCGCGATCGCGCCACGCTGTCGATCGATCTGTCCGGTTCGCCGCTGCACCGCCGTGGCTGGCGCGAGCAGCAGGGCGAGGCGCCGCTCAAGGAAAACCTCGCGGCGGCCATGCTGGTGCGCGCGCAGTGGCCGCGTATCTACGCGGAGGGTGGGGCGCTGGTGGACCCGATGTGCGGCTCGGGCACGCTGTTGATCGAAGGCGCGCTCATGGCGGCCGACGTCGCGCCCGGCCTGCGCCGCGATTACTACGGGTTTCTCGGATGGTTGAAGCACGACTACGCGCTGTGGCGCAGCATCTACGACGAGGCGAAGGCACGGGCCGATGAAGGCTTGCGTGCGCTCCGCCCCGTGTTCTTCGGCAGCGACTCGGACCCGCACATGGTGCAGACGGCCAAGCGCAACGCGCAGAGCGCGGGCGTAGCCGGTTTCATGCATCTGGACCGCCGCGATGCGGTGCATGCGGAGCCGCCGCCGGAGACGCCGCTCGGCCTCGTCATCACCAACCCGCCGTACGGCGAACGTCTGGGCGACCGCGCCGAGTTGCCGCAGCTCTATCGCGATCTGGGCCAGGCGCTGAAGGATCGTTTCGCAGGATGGCGTGCCGCCGTGTTGGCGGGCGATGAGGAACTCGGGCGGGCGCTTCGCCTCAGCCCCGACAAGCGTTACGCGCTCTACAACGGCGCTCTGGAAACGCCGTTGCTGACCTTCGCCCTGCGCGCACGGGACGAGGCGCCACGCGAAGCCAAGCCGCTCTCCGCGGGCGCGCAGATGCTGAAGAACCGGCTGGAGAAAAACATCCGCCATCTGCGCAAGCGTCTGGTGCGCGAAGGGATCACCTGCTGGCGCGCCTACGACCAGGATCTGCCCGAGTACGCCGCGGCGATCGACGTCTACGAAGACTGGCTGCACGTGCAGGAATACAAGGCGCCGCAGGACGTACCGGTCGACGTGGCGCGGTCGCGCATGCGGGAGATCGTGCGCGTTGCGGGCGAGGTGCTGGGCGTGCCGCGCGAGCGCATCGCCGTCAAGACGCGCGAGCGCGGCAAGGGCGGCTCCAAGTACGGCCAGTTCGACCAGAAGGGGGAGTTCGTCGAGGTGCATGAGGGTGGCCTGACCTTCCTCATCAACCCCACCGATTACCTCGATACCGGTTTGTTCCTCGATCACCGGCTGGTACGCGCGCGCATTCGCGAGCTGGCCGCCGGCAAGCATTTCCTGAACCTGTTCGCTTACACCGGAACGGCCAGCGTCTATGCCGCCGCGGGTGACGCGCGGGATACGACCACCGTCGATCTGTCAGGTACCTATCTCGATTGGGCGTCGCGGAACCTGGCCCTGAACGGCTTTACGGGTAACCGCCATCGCCTGGTTCAGGAAGACGCCTTCACCTTCCTGCGCAGCCGATCGATGCAGTACGGGCTCATCTACGTCGATCCGCCGACTTTCTCGAACTCCAAGAAGGCGGACGACTTCGACGTCCAGCGCGATCACGCGGCGTTGCTGCTCCTGTGTGCCGAGCGTTTGCTACCGGACGGCGTGATCGTGTTCTCCAACAACTACCGCCGTTTCCAGCTTGATCGCGAGGCGCTGGAACCCCACATTGCCATCGAAGACTGGAGCGCCGCGAGCATCCCGTTCGACTTCGCCAGGCGCCACGATATCCACGGCTGCTGGCTGCTTCGGAAGCCGTTCGTGAATCCGTGGAAAACGTGAAAGCGGGGTGCAGAAAACTTCAGTTCGGATTCAGTGCCGGAGCGCGAATCTGCGCTCAACAGCCGGAGGTAACTGTCATGAAAGGTAAGTTCGTCAAGTCGTCTCTCGCCCTCGCTGCTGCGGGTCTGATGGCTTTCGCGCCGAGCGCCTTCGCCCACGGACCGGGATACTGGGGCGGTGGGTATCGTGGCGGTTACGGGTACCACGGCGGCTACTACGGTGGTTATCGCGGCGGTTACTACCACGGTGGCGGCCACTACGATCATGCAGGCCGTTGGATCGCTGGCGCGATCGTCGCTGGCGCGGTGGTCGGCCTCGTTGCCAATGCTACAGCGCCCCGCACGGTGGTGTACGACGACCGTCCGGTGTACTACAGCCGTCCGGCCACGGTGGTCTACGAAGACGCCCCGGTCGTCACGCGCCGCGTTACCACGACGACCACCTACGTGGACGATGGCTACGGCACGCGTTACGTGCGCGACGACGGTTATTGATCCATCCGTCGGCTCCATGACAAAAAAGCCCGGCTCACGAGTCGGGCTTTTTTTTTGCTTACTACCGGGACGATCGCGGTTTTTGCCGGTAACGGAGCGCAGCGCTGCGGTCTGAGCCTGTTCGGCTCTCCCGACACGCGACCTCAGTCATCGCGGGAGTCTTCGGTGTCCCCCTCGAGGCGAGTTCCGCACAAGAGAGCGGCCGAAGGCCATTAGATGCACCGGCCGCGCCAGCGGCCTTCCTTGTCGAACGCGGAGGACCTGTCTGAAGCAGCGAGGGGGACACCGAAGGCTCTGGCCTCACCGTCCAAATATGTCTGGCGTTTGTTCTTGTGAACCGATCCGGCAGGCGCGTCACGCCTGCCGTGGGTACGACGAAGATCAGTGCACCATGCCGTTGGGCTCGGCGCCCGATCCGCTGCGCTTGGCCTTCTTCTTGAGGTGGTCGAACGTTTTCTCGTCGATCTTTTCCACCGACTGGATCTGGCACGGCGGATCGTCTCGGCGAACGATCTGCTCGTTGATGCCGCCGCAAATGCGCATGCCTCCGACAGCCTTATCGCTTTCCGAGGCGCGGAAGTGGACGCCGCCGCCCAGGTCCATGCGTGGGCAGGCGACCGTGGTCTTCACGAGGAAGCGGTTGGGTCCGTTGCGCACCGTAAGCGTCCGGTCGTCGATGACGTTCCATTCGTTGATCTGGTCCGTACGCAGGCAGTCGGCATACGGGAGTTCCTGGCGCGCCTGGGGGCGTGCGTCCTGCGCCTGCACGGCGCAGGTGACCAGCAGAGAGGCGGCAAGCAGGTAGCGGACGTTCATGGCGCGATCCTCCTCAAGGGGAGCTCAACGTTAAGCCCGAACGGGCCGGCAGGCGAGAGTGCATGCGGCCCGGGTGCACTGGCCGTTAAGGTGGCGGCAGGCTCCGCTCACGTCGGTTGAACGCTTTCTCGGGCATCGTTTCGCACTGACGGCGGCATCCGCCAGCCTCTTCGGAACTCGCGCATGACCGTCCGCCCGCTCGGCATTCCCGCCCCATCGCCTGCCGGCGCCGGTCCCATCCAACGTTTCCTGCACGTACGCCACCGTACGGCCGAGCTGGCTTCGCGCCTGCGCCCGGAAGATGCCCTGGTGCAGTCGATGCCGGATGCGAGCCCCACCAAGTGGCATCTCGCGCACACGACATGGTTCTTCGAGCGTTTCGTGCTGATGCGCGACGAGGCCTATGTACCCGCGAACCCGGAATGGCATTACCTGTTCAATTCGTATTACCAGTCGCTTGGCGAGATGCATGCCCGTCCGCGGCGCGGCATGCTCACGCGCCCGAGTCTGGACGAGGTGCTGGCCTACCGGCGCCGGGTCGACGACGCGGTGGCCGAACGTCTCGCACAGGGCGACGACGACGCCTTGCCGTCACTGGTCGAGCTGGGTATCCAGCACGAGCAGCAACACCAGGAACTCATTCTCACCGACATCAAGCACGCGTTTGCGCAGAACCCGCTGGAACCGGTCTATGCGGTCGATGCACCGCGCGCATTGTCGGTGGCAGCGCCACCGCTCGCGTACGTGCCGTTCGACGAAGGTGTGGTCGAGATCGGTCATGTCGGTGGCGGATTCGCATTCGACAACGAGGGGCCTCGTCATCGTACCTATCGACAGGCGGGTTCCCTCGCCAATCGTCCAGTGACGAATGCGGAATACATGGCGTTCGTTCGCGATGGCGGTTACCGCGATCCCATGCTGTGGCTTTCCGACGGATGGGCCACCGTGCAGGCCGAACGATGGCAACGGCCCTTGTATTGGGACGAAGCCCTCGAAACCGAATTCACCTTGCAAGGCCGCCGCGCGATCGATCCGCATGCGCCGGTCTGCCATATCAGCTATTTCGAAGCCGATGCGTTCGCGCGCTGGGCCGGTGCGCGTCTTCCCACCGAAACGGAATGGGAAACGATGGCGGTCGACTTGCCCGTGCGCGGGAACCTTCAGGACGCGGGCATGTTCCAACCGCGTGCCACGTCGTTCGAGACGTTGTTCGGACAGATGTATGGCGACGTTTGGGAATGGACGATGAGTCCCTATGTCAGTTATCCGGGCTTTCGTCCGTTGGACGGAGCACTTGGCGAATACAACGGCAAATTCATGAACGGACAGTGGGTGCTTCGCGGCGGCTCTTGTGCCACGCCCGACGACCACATCCGTGCGACCTACCGCAACTTCTTTCCTCCCCATGCCCGCTGGCAGTTCACGGGGATACGACTGGGAAACGATCGATGAGCGCTCAACCGAAAGACATCCGTGTCGACGACCGTCATCCGGATATCGAGGACACCCTCGACACCGTGCGTCGCGGCCTCGCTGCCAAGCCGAAGAAGCTGCCCTCGCGGCTGTTCTACGACGAGCGCGGCTCGGCCCTGTTCGAAGCGATCTGCGAGCAGCCGGAGTATTACCTGACGCGTGTCGAGATCGCGCTCATGCAGGAGCATGCCGCGGATATGGCACGCACCCTCGGACCGGACGTGCGCTTGGTGGAATACGGCAGCGGCAGCGGCATCAAGACCGGCGTATTGCTGGAACATCTGGAAACGCCCGCAGCCTATGTGCCCGTCGAGATCTCGCGCACGGCGCTGTTGGACAGCGTGGCCGAACTCGCCTCGCGTTTTCCAAACATTCCCATGCAGCCGGTGTGTGCGGACTTTACCCAGCCGCTGCGGCTGCCTGTCGCCATGCGTCCGCCGCGTCGCACGGTGATCTATTTCCCGGGTTCGACCATCGGCAACTTCGAGGCGAAGGAAGCGATCCGGATCCTTCGCCAGATGCGCACGGAAATGAGCGACGGCGGCGGCATTCTCGTGGGCGTGGATTTGAAGAAAGATCCCGCGATCATCGAGGCCGCTTACAACGATGCAGCGGGCGTCACCCGCGATTTTACGCTGAACATGTTGGTACGGCTCAACCGCGAACTGGGTGCGGACTTCGACCTCGACGCGTTCCAGCATCGTGCTCGTTACAACGCCATGGCGGGTCGCATCGAGACGGACCTGGTGAGTACCAAGCGGCAGGACGTGCACGTGGGCAGCGATACCTTCGCGTTCCGCGAAGGCGAAGCCATGCATGTCGAATACAGCTGCAAGTATTCGCTGGACGACTTCGCGCAGATGGCCGCCAAGGCGGGTCTGTCGGTCGCCAAGGTGTGGATGGACGACGAACGCCGCTTCAGCGTGCAGTATCTGGTGCGCTCGAGCCCGGTGGCCTGAGCGCCACCACGGGCGCGCCGTCAGCCGGGTCGTGGCGCGCCCAGAGCTACCAGTAGATCCTGCGCCGTACGGATCCGTTCCGTGGCACCCGGCAGTTCCATGATCACGCGCAACTTGTCCTGGCCGTCCATCTTGAACACACGTGGCTGCTGCTGAATCAGCTTGATCAGCGCCATGGGATCGATGTCCGGCTTGTCGCGGAACGTGATGCGGCCACCGTTGGCACCGAAGTCCACCTTGCGAATGCCGAGCGGCGTGGCCATGAGCTTCAACTGGGCCACAGCGAACAGGCACTTGGTCTGGTCGGGAAGCAGGCCGAAACGGTCGATCATTTCCACCTGCAGTTCGCGCAGCCCATCGTCGTTGCGTGCGCTGGCGATGCGCTTGTACAGCGTCAGTCGCGTGTGGACGTCCGGCAGGTAATCCTCGGGGATCAGTGCCGGTACGTGCAGTTCGACCTCGGTCTCGTGTTCGGAGGTGAGGTCGAAATCCGGCACCTTGCCTGATTTCAATGCCCGCACCGCGCGGTCCAGCAGCTCGGTGTAGAGGCCGAAACCGATCTCCTGGATCTGGCCCGACTGCTCTTCGCCCAGCATCTCGCCCGCGCCACGGATTTCCAGGTCATGCGTGGCGAGCGTGAAGCCGGCACCGAGTTCTTCCAGTGAGGCGAGGGCTTCGAGGCGCTTCTCTGCATCAGCCGTCATCGCCTTGCGGTCAGGCACGATGAGGTAGGCGTAGGCGCGGTGATGCGAACGACCCACGCGTCCGCGCAGCTGGTGAAGCTGAGCGAGGCCGAAACGATCCGCGCGATTCACGACGATGGTGTTGGCGGTGGGAATGTCGATGCCCGACTCGATGATGGTTGTCGATACGAGCACGTTGAAGCGTTGGCGATGGAAGTCGGCCATCACCTGTTCCAGCTCGCGTTCCGGCATCTGTCCATGCGCCACGCGGATGCGCGCTTCGGGTACCAACTCGCCCAGCTCGCGCGCGGTGCGCTCGATCGATTCGACTTCGTTGTGCAGGAAATACACCTGGCCGCCGCGCGCGAGCTCGCGCTGAATGGCCTCGCGGATCAGCGCCGGCTGGTAAGTGGAAATGAGCGTGCGGACGGCGCTGCGATGGGCCGGCGGCGTCGCGATGATCGAAAGATCGCGCAGTCCGCTCATCGCCATGTTTAGCGTACGCGGGATGGGCGTGGCGGTGAGGGTCAGCAGATCGACCTCGGCACGCAGGCGCTTCAACTGTTCCTTCTGGCGCACGCCGAAACGTTGTTCCTCGTCGACGATGACGAGGCCCAGGTTCTTGAAGCGAATGTCCGGCTGAAGCAGCTTGTGCGTGCCGACGATGACGTCGATCTGTCCGTCGGCCAGTCGTTCGAGCGCGGCGTCCACTTCCTTCTTCGACTTGAAGCGCGAAAGCACGTCGACGCGTACCGGCCAGTCCGCGAAGCGGTCGGCGAAGTTGCGGTAATGCTGTTGCGCGAGCAGGGTGGTGGGCACCAGCACAGCCACCTGCTTGCCCGCCGTGGCGGCGGCGAAGGCGGCACGCAGCGCCACCTCGGTCTTGCCGAAGCCCACGTCGCCGCAGACCACGCGATCCATCGCGCGCGGCGCGGCGAGATCGACGATGACGGCATCGATAGCGGCCTGTTGGTCCGCGGTTTCCTCGAACGGGAACGTCGCGGCGAATTCCTCGATCATCTGCCGATCCACCGGCAGCGATTCACCCTGGCGGGCTTCACGCTGGGCGTAGATCGCCAGCAGTTCGGCGGCCACGTCGCGCACCTTCTCGGCAGCCTTCTTGCGCGCGCGTTCCCATGCGTCGCCGCCCAGCGAATGCAGCGGCGCCAGCTCGGGCGCGGTGCCGGTGTAGCGGCTGACCAGTCCGAGCTGCGCCACCGGCACGTAGAGCTTGTCGCCCTTGGCGTATTCGATGGTGAGGAATTCGCCCGGCATGTCGCCGACGTCGAGCGACACCAGGCCCTGGTAACGACCCACACCGTGATCGATGTGCACGATCGGCGAGCCGATGGACAGCTCGGTGAGGTCCTTGATGATGCTTTCCGGATCGCGTGCCGCGCCGACGCGGCGCTTGCGGTCCGTGCGCACGCGTTCGCCGAACAGTTCGCGTTCGGTCAGTACCGTGAGCGCGGGCTCGGTCAGCGCAAAACCCTGTTCGAGCGACGCCGCGGTGATCGTGAGCGGTTCGCTGCGTGCCAGGAAATCCTTCCAGCCGTCGACGTTCACCGGCTTCAAGCCGGCCCCTGCCAGTTGCTCGATCAAGGCTTCGCGGCGGCCTGCGGAATCGGCCGCGATGAGCACGCGTCCGGGATAGCTGGCAAGGAAGTGACGCAGTGCCGTGCCGGGCTCTTCGCCCTTCCGATTGAGCGGAACATCCGGTGCCGGCTGCGTCCCCAGATCCACCGCGTGCTCGTGACCCTTCGCCACCACGTCCACGCGCGCCTGGCGGTTCAGCCGCTCGCGCAACTGCTCGGGCGGGAGGTAGATTTCCGCGGGCGGCAGGACGGGCCGCTCGATGTCGTGCGCGCGTTGCTCGTAGCGTTCGGCGGTCTGCGTCCAGAACTGTTCCGACGATTCCAGCGTGCCCTCGCCGAGTACGAACAGTGCATCGCCTGCGATGTAGTCGAACAGGGTTTCGGTGGCGGGGAAGAACATCGGCAGGTAGTACTCGATGCCGCCGGGCGTCACGCCTTCCTTCATGTCCTGGTAGAGCGGGCAGCGGCGGATGTCGATCGGAAAGCGTTCGCGCAGGTTGGTGCGGAAGGTCTTCGCGGCGTCTTCGGTCAGCGGGAATTCGCGCGCCGGCAGCAGGTCCACGGCGTCCACCTGCTGCTGCGAACGCTGGGTCTCGGTGTCGAAGGTACGGATCGACTCGACTTCGTCGTCGAACAGTTCCACGCGATAGGGCTCGCTGGCGCCCATGGCATAGATGTCGATGAGCGCGCCACGGACGGCGAAGTCACCGGGCTCGGTGACCTGCGGCACATTCCGGTAGCCAGCGGCTTCCAGGCGGCGCTGCTCGCCGAGCAGATCCAGCTTCTGCCCCTTGCGCAGCACGAGCCCTGAGCCGGTGATGTGCGTGCGCGGCGCGATGCGCTGCATCAGCGTCGCCACGGGCACCACGAGCACGCCGCGCCGCGTGGTCGGCAGGCGGTAAAGCGTCGCGATGCGTTGCGATACCACTTCCGGGTGCGGGCTGAAGACGTCGTAGGGCAGGGTTTCCCAGTCCGGGAAATGCAGCACCGGCAAATCGCCCGCAAACACCGCAAGTTCGCTTTCGAGGTTGTCCGCGCTGCGCGTGTCACGGACCACCACGACGAGCAGGCCGTCGTGGGCCCGGGCGGCCTCGGCGATTTCCAGGGCCCAGGACGAGCCGTGCGGCACGGTCCAGTAGCGACGGGTCTTGGCGTTGACGGGAAGCGGGGGGCGGGGAAGCGCGACAGGCATGGGTCGAGGGCAGACCTTTGCGGACAAGCCGTCGATTGTACTACCCGGGAGCCGTGAGGCCCCCGGCGAGGTCCCGGGCGGGGTCAATCGGCGTAGTCGGGCTCGAAGAAACTCCAGCGCACGTCACGGAATCGGGCCTTGAAGTCGGCCTCCACGATGTTGATCGCCTCGACCATGGCGCGCGCCGTGGGCGCGGGCGCCATCCGGGCTTTCACGGCCACCATCACGTCGGTGCCCATCTGCAGGGTCAGCACGTTGTAGACGACCTCGATTTCCTCGCGACCTTCGAGGAAGGCGACCATGGCAGCGCGCTGCTTCGGCTCCACGCCCTGGCCGATCAGAAGCGCCTTCACCTCGCGGGCTACCGCCACAGCGACCACGATCAGCAGCACGCCGATGGCGATGGTGCCGAGAGCGTCGAAGATCAGGTTGCCGGTGATCATCGTCAGCACTACGGCGATGAGGGCCAGGCAGAGACCGACCAGCGCAGCGAGATCCTCGCCGAAGATCACCAGCAGTTCACTGGCGCGCGTTTCGCGGAACCACTGCCACAGGGTTCGACCGTCGCGAGCCTTGTTCACCTCCTGCAGGCAGCCATGCATGGAGATGCCTTCGGTCACGATCGAGAAGGCCAGCACGCCGATGGCCAGCCAAGCCCAGCGCAGCGGTTCCGGGTGGGTGAGCTTGTGGATGCCCTCGTAGACCGAGAACATGCCGCCCACGCTGAAGAGCAGGATGGCGACGAGGAACGACCAGAAATACAGGGCGCGCCCCCAGCCGAGCGGATAGTCGGCCGAAGGCGGCCGCTTGGCCTGGCGCATGCCGAGCAGGAGCAGGCCCTGGTTGCCGCAGTCCGCGAGCGAGTGCACCGCTTCGGCGAGCATGGCGCCCGAGCCCGTGAAGATGGCCGCGACGAGCTTGGCGACGAAGATGGCGAAGTTGGCTCCGAGCGCGAGGAAGATCGCGCGCTTCGAATCGGCGTGTCCCGACATGGTTTTCCCTGATGGAGGCCCGCGGCGCGAGCGGCCGCGGGGCAATCGCAGGATCTTACCGTATGACGCCGACGCCCACGCCAAAGCTGACGTTCGGATGGCCGCCCGACATCTCCTTGGCCGTCCAGACGTGCGACTGGTTCACGGACACCAGCGGGAACGTGTACTGCGCCTGCCCGACGTTGCCGGTGCGCGTGCCGTTGAGTCGGCCTGCGATCGTGACGAGGCCGCCAGACGGGTAGTCGAGGCTTTCGACGTAACCCGGCATGGCGGCGATGAAGCGGCCGTTGCCGGTGTCGTTGGCCTTGGGCCGCTGCGACCCGTCGAGGGGGTAGGCGAGGACTTCGATTTCGCTGTGGTCGGCGAAGTTGCGCACGTTGACGATGCGCCCGCCCCAGATCACGTCAGCGTTGCCGTAGCGCTCGGGCTCGCGCGCCACTTGGGCCGGCGGCACGGCAGCGTTGTTCGGCGTGGGCTTGTAGATCGGGGCGGGCGCGCAGCCACTGAGGGCGGCGGCAAGGACAACGGCAGGGACGGCGAGACGGACGATGGAAGTACGCATGGGTCGACTCCTGGCTGATGCCTGCGACTTTAGCGCCTTCGCACTGAACGCGGTGCCTGCGAAACGTGGGCGGGGGTTTCATCCCCGCCTTCCTCGACCAGCCAGGTCAGCCGGTATTCGGATTCGCCCGGGGTGCCCAGCAGTTTGGGCAGCAGACGCAGCGAATCGCGCAGTACCTCATCGAACTTCCACGGTGCGTTCACGATGGCGATGCCTGTGCCGTTGAGGCGCAGCGGCGAGTCGTCCGGACGCAGCAGCACTTCGGCAGCGAGCACGCGCTTCGCGCCGCTCTTGCTCAGCCAGCGATGGAACGGCTGCACATGGCTGCGCAGCTTGACCGGATACCAGATGGCATAGATGCCGCCCGGCCACTTTTCCATGGCAGCCTTCAGCGACTTCTCGATCAGCCGGAACTCGGCGTCCTGCGCCTCGAATGGAGGATCGATCAGCACCAGCCCGCGCTTTTCCTTCGGCGGCACCAGGGCTCGCATGGCTTCATAGCCATCGCGCTGGTGGACGTGTACGCGGCTGTCGTGGTGGAAGAGCTGGCGCAACGCCGCGGCTTCCTCGCCGTGCAGTTCGCACAGCTGCGCGGAGTCGCCCGGCCGCATGAGGTGCGCGGCGATCCAAGGCGACCCCGGGTAATGGCGCATCGACTCGTCGCCTTCGTTGCAGGCGCGAACGATCTCCAGCCATTTCCACAGCAGCGGCGGCAGGCCGGTGGCGGTACGAAGCACGCCGAAACCGGCATCGGCCTCGGCGGTCTTGCGCGCCTCCGAGCCTCGCAGGTCATAGCGACCGCGCCCGGCGTGCGTGTCGATGTAGCAGAACGGCGCCGCTTTCTTCTGCAGCGATTCGATCAGGGCCACGAGCACCATGTGCTTGAGGACATCGGCAAAATTGCCGGCGTGGTAGGCGTGGCGATAATTCATCCGCGCAGTATAGCGGTCGCTGCCCACGCACGCCGGAACGCCTCAATAGGCGAAGGTCACCCGCTTCTTCGGCGCATCGCCCCGTTCGATCCGGTCCAGCACGCCGATGGCGAAGTCCGCGATGGAGATCCGGCTGTGGCCCTCTGCGTCCACCAGCAGGCGGTCATCGCCGAGACGGTAGGCGCCGGTCCGCTCGCCCGGGGCGAGTTCGGCGGCGGGGCTGATGTAGGTCCAATCGACCTTCGCGTCGCTGGCGCGGAACACGGCGAGCGCGGCGATCTGCGCGTTGGCCGAGGGCTTCCATGCGTCGGGGAAGTGCGGATCGTCGATCACGCGCACGCCAGGGCTCACCTCGAGGCTGCCTGCGCCGCCCACCCAGGCGAAGCGCGGGACGCCCGCTTCGGTCAGGGCACCGAGCAGCAGCCCTGCCTGTTTCGGCACGTTGGCCGGATCGGCGTGGTCGTTGAGGCTGGCAATGGCCGCATCGGCGCCGCGTAGCACCTGGGCGTACGACTCGGGGTGGCCCACGTCGCCCGTGACGACGGAGAGGCTGGCGTGGGTAGAGGCGACGCGGGTCGGGTCGCGGACCACGGCGGTCACCTGATGGCCGCGGGCGAGCGCTTCGTCGAGGATCACCTTGCCGATGTTTCCGGTGGCGCCGAACAACACGATTTTCATGAGCGAGTCCTTTGAGTGGCGGGATGGCTAGTGCGAACAGGTGCCAGCATGCGCCTTCGGTCGTTCACGAGAAACGCCACGTGGCGCAATTCATCGTAAAGTGCGGCTTTACGATCGGGAGCACTCATGGCCGAAGTCAATCTCAATCGTCTCGCCATTTTCGTCACCCTCGTGCGCGCGGGCTCGTTCACCGCAGCAGCCGAGCAACTGGGCACGACCAAGGCCATGGTGAGCCAGCATCTGGCTCGGCTGGAAGACGAACTCGGCGTGCAATTGCTTGTGCGCAGCACGCGAAGGATGTCGTTGACCGATGCGGGCGAGCGTTTCCACGAGGATTGCGTGCGCATCGTCGCCGATGCCGAAGCCGCCATCGCCCAGGTGGGCGAATGCCGGGACAGCCCGATGGGCGTGTTGCGGGTCGCCGCGGCCGAAGATCACGGCCCGTCGATTGTCGCGCCCGCCCTGGCCGAATTCGCCCGGCACTACCCGCGGGTGCGCGTGGACCTGGTGATCGGCGACCGCCTGGTCGATCTCATCGCGGAGCGCATCGATCTTTCGATCCGCATTGGCTGGTTGCGCGATTCGAGCCTGCGGGCGGCGAAGCTCGCCGGCTTCCGCCAGTGCCTGGTCGCCGCCCCGGATTACCTCGCGCGGCATGGGGCGCCTCGCGTGCCTGCCGATCTGGCAGAGCACGCCTGGATCGCCCTTACGGTGCTGTCCTCGCCCACGCGCTGGACCTTCACCGACGAGAGCGGGGCGGATCACTCGGTCCAGGCGCGCCCGGTAGCCAGCGCGAATGGCACCCTTGCCGCGCATGCGTTCGTATTGGCCGGCCTGGGAGTCTCCGTGCTGCCGGATTACGTGGTGGAAGACGACCTCGCCAATGGCCGGCTCGTGGCCCTGTTGCCGGGCCACGAACTGCCTGATGGGGGCGTCTATGCGGTCTATCCGGGCAAGCACCCGCCGGTGAAGGTCCGCGCGTTCATCGACCTGCTCAAGCAGCGGCTGGGCAGGTCCTGACGCGGCGCGATCAGCCGACCTGGCTACCCAGCCGCAGGTTGATGCCGAGCTGCGTGGCAATGAGTCGCATGGCCTCGTCGTCGTCCGAGCGCGTGATCCAGCCCGCGTAGACGTCATCGTCCTCGGCTTCGCGAGCCCACAAGGTATAGCCGTGTTCGCGAAGCCTGTCGAACGCGCGGGAAAAGATCTCGACGCCGTCGATATCTTCGTGGAACTCGTCGTCGGCGGGGTCGCCATCCCAATCGAGCACGAGATTCCAGCGCGCCACCAGTTCGTTGATGACCTCCACCAGCGCACGCGTGTCGTCCGCGTCCACCTCGAATCCCGAACGCCAGTCGGTCACCTGGGCCACCAGACGGACAGGATCTTCGTCGCCTTCCTCTTCGGTCAGCTCCTGGTAGGCCTTGAACTGCACCTCCGCACCGTCCTCGTCGCCCGGATTGATCAGCAGGAGCAACTGCCACACCTGGGTTTCGGTGGAGTCCTCGCCATCCTCGTCCTCATCGTAGTCGCGGTCCTCGTAATCGTCGTCGTAAGCCATGGATCGATATCGCTTCGGGGTAGGGGGCAACAGTATCGCCGATCCCGGCGAATGCGGGATTGGACGTCCAAATCGGCGTGCCAAGGCCTGCGCATGCCCAAATTTCTTATTGACGGCCCTCGGCAAACGCGGTGTCCTTCGATTTAGCCGTCCAATCGGCGCGGCCCCTCGTGGGCCGGTACCAAAGGGGGAAAGCCTATGAACAGCATCGCGTTCGTCCGGGCGACGGGTGTCGCCCTCATCCTGGCGCTGGTTGCCGGCGCCGCCGTGGCCCGTTCCGACGATCCACCGCCGGACACTCTGTGCACCGTGCTGGGCACGGCGCAGCGTTATGTCGGCACGACCGTGACGGTCCGCGGCACGGCCAGCACGGAGGGCAAGACCACGTTGCTTTCCGACGCGCAGTGCAAGGCCGCCATCGGCCTCACCATGGACGACGCCTCGAGCCGCAAGCGCGACATTGCGTCCTTCCGTCGCACCGTGGCGGGCAAAGGCGTTCGTGCGGACGCGACCGTTTTCGGCCGCTTCAAGGCCACCGGGGACGCGCAGACGCCCTACGCCATCGACGTCTACAGCGTGCGCGACGTGAGCGAGCGGCCGGCCGAGGGCGGCTGAAGGCGCAGCACGGCGGCGGGTGCTGGCGCCCGCCGTGGCCGATCCGCTAGGCTTCCTCGCTTGATGGCCGCGCCGGCCCCGCCGGCCGCCGCACCTCCTTCGACGGAAGCCCGATGCAGCAGTTGGACAAGGTAAAGATCGGAGTGATCGGGCTGGGCTATGTGGGATTGCCCCTGGCCGTCGAGTTCGGCAAGCGTTTCCCGACCCTCGGTTTCGATATCGACCTGTCGCGCGTGCGCGAGCTGCGCGAGGGCGACGACCGCACGCTCGAGGTGGATCGCGAGGCTCTGGGGCAGGCCACGCACCTGGCCTACAGCAGCGAGCTCGACGACCTGCGCGAGTGCAACGTTTTCATCGTGACCGTGCCGACGCCCATCGACAGCGCCAAGCGCCCGGATCTCACGCCGCTGACGCGTGCGAGCGAGGCGCTGGGCAAGGTGCTCAAGCGTGGCGACGTCGTGGTCTATGAGTCCACCGTGTACCCCGGATGCACCGAAGAAGTGTGCGTGCCGATCCTGGAGCGCGTGTCGGGTCTGGTGTTCAACCAGGACTTCTTCGCAGGCTATAGCCCCGAACGGATCAACCCGGGCGACAAGACGCACCGGGTGAACAACATCCGCAAGGTCACTTCCGGTTCCACGCCCGAGGCCGCGGATTTCGTCGACGCGCTGTACGCCAGCATCATCGATGCCGGCACTTACAAGGTCAGCCGGATCAAAGTGGCCGAGGCCGCCAAGGTCATCGAGAACACGCAGCGCGACCTCAACATCGCGCTGGTCAACGATCTTGCCATCCTGTTCAACAAGCTCGGCATCGATACGCTCGAAGTGCTCGAAGCCGCGGGCACCAAGTGGAATTTCCTTCCGTTCCGCCCGGGCCTTGTCGGCGGCCATTGCATCGGCGTCGATCCGTATTACCTGACTCATAAGGCACAGGAAGTTGGCCACCACCCGGACGTGATTCTGGCCGGCCGCCGCACCAACGACGGCATGGGCCCGTACATTGCCGGCGAGGTGATCCGCCTCATGGTCTGCAAAGGCCTCAATCCCGTCGGCGCGCGCGTGCTGATGCTGGGCCTGGCGTTCAAGGAAAACTGCCCCGACCTGCGCAACACGCGCGTCGTGGACATCATCGCTTCGCTGAAGACCTACAACGCCACGATCGACGTCTACGATCCGTGGGTCGATGCTGCCGAAGCCGAGCATATCTACGGCCTGCGTCCCGTGGCCCAGCCCGAGGCGGGTGCGTACGACGCCATCGTCGTCGCGGTGGCACATCATCAGTTCCACGAGCTTGGCGCCGTCGGCATTCGCGCATTCGGCAAGCCCGATGCGGTGATCTACGACGTGAAATACGTGCTGCCGCGCGACGCGGTGGACGGTCGTCTATGAGGCATCGGTCATGAAGATCCTGGTCACGGGTACGGCCGGTTTCATCGGTTCCCACGTTGCCATGCGGCTCCTGGCGCGCGGCGACGAGGTCGTCGGCCTCGACAACCTCAACGACTACTACGACGTCACACTCAAGCAGGCGCGGCTGGATCGTTTCCGCCACGACCCGCGTTACGTCCACGTGCACGCTGACCTGGCAGATCGCGATGCGATGGCGGACGTCTTTGCGCGTCATCGCCCGCAGCGCGTCGTGCACCTGGCTGCGCAGGCCGGCGTGCGTTACGCGGCGGAGAATCCGCACGTCTACGTATCGAGCAACGTCACAGGTTTCCTGCACGTCATCGAAGGATGTCGCACGCATGCGGTCGAACACCTGGTCTTCGCGTCGACCAGCTCGGTCTATGGCGCGAATCGCGCCATGCCGTTCTCCGAACACCAGTCGGCCGAGCATCCGCTGACGCTGTACGCCGCCACGAAGAAGGCCAACGAACAGATGGCGCATAGCTATGCCCATCTGTATGGCACGCCATCCACCGGCCTCCGCTTCTTCACCGTATACGGTCCATGGGGCCGGCCGGACATGGCGCTGTTCCTGTTCACCCGGGCGATCCTCCAGGGCGAGCCGATCAAGGTGTTCAACCACGGTCGGCA
>Ga0209674_100461_pt1 | contig 18123 bp, 20 predicted proteins | sample AraplaCvi_mMS_r2_FD_184279 | JGI IMG/M metagenome (GOLD analysis project Ga0209674, IMG submission 184279) | Arabidopsis root microbial communities from North Carolina, USA - plate scrape CL_Cvi_mMS_r2 (SPAdes) (version 2) | ecosystem: Host-associated > Plants > Roots > Endosphere | place: USA... | reverse complement strand
GGCGGGGAGTGTAACGGCCTCACATGTGTGAAGAACGTGCAGCGGCGCGGTAAGGGCGCGGTACAAAAGCAGAGGGACGCCATGGTGGCGCCCCTCTGTGTGCACCTGCTGCGCTTAGCGACGCTTACTGTCCAGCAGCGCCGGACTTGGCGACCCAGCGCTGATACTCGCTCTTGGAGATTTTTCCATCGCGGTTTGCGTCCGCGTACTGGAAATCGTTGGCGAGCAGCGGATAGGCAGACGCCTCCGACTCCGTGATGTAGCTCTTCTTACCGGCGAGCGTCGCGAAATCAGGCGCGGGACCGGCCGGCTTGGCCGGGGCAGGACCGCTGTTCACCGTGACCTGACCCTGCGGCGTAGCCATGGTGGCGCCGGATGAGCCTGCTTCCCCTGCCGGCGGCGGGGGCGGGGGCGGCGGCGGTGCCATGCTCGCGGGTTCACCCGGCGGGGGCGGCGGAGGCGGTGCGTCGGCCGCCGGAGGCGGCATGGCGCCTGCCGGGGGCGGCGGCGGAGGCGGCACCGCGCCGGGCGGCGGGGGCGGCGGCGGGGTGGCTTCGCCCGGCGGCGGAGGCGGAACCTGGCGCGAGGCGGGGACATCTTGCGCGAACGCCGCGCCGGCAAGCAGCAGCGATGCACCCATGGCGATGGCGCTTACTTTCTTCTTCATCGAAAGGCCTCCTTTCAAGGTGGTGGTGGCGTCGCACACGCGATCGCGGCGACATCGTTGCCGACGCTACCAAGTAGCGATTTAATGGCGCCCCAACTGACATAAGGCTTCCACCGTGCCGTCACGCGTATCCGACACGCCCTGCACGGACGACGTGCTTCGTCTTGGCGCACGGGCGGCGCAACTGCTGCATCTCGCTGCGCAGGGCCTTTTGAAGCGCGGCACCCGCAAGGCGCGCAAGCCGGACGTCGGCACGACGATCGCGCGCATGGGGCTGCTGCAGATCGACACAATCAACGTCGTGGCGCGCAGCCCTTACATGACGCTGTTCTCGCGCCTGGGTACCTACCGCAACGAATGGCTCGACGAACTGCTTGCCGAGGGCGTCATTGCCGAATGCTGGGCGCACGAGGCCTGCTTCGTGCCTGCGTCGGAATACCGCTATCACCGTGATTACCGGGCGGGTCGTGCCGGTCACTGGGCGCATAAAAGCGCCGAACGCATGCATGTCGAGGCCCGCAGCGACATGGACGCACTGCTCGAGCGCATCCGTCTCGAGGGGCCGCTCCGTGCCGCCGACTTCGAACGCGAGGGACCGGCCACGAAGGGATGGTGGGGCTGGAAACCCGAGAAGCGCTGGCTCGAAGCGTGGTTCGCGCTCGGGCGCTTGATGGTCGCGCGCCGGGACCGCTTCCAGCGTGTGTATGACCTTGCGGAACGTGTAATCGCGCGTTGGCCGGAGCAGCCTTCGGCCGAGATTCTCGACGAGGCGGCCGTACGCCAGCATTTCATCGCGGAGAGCGTGCGTGCCCTGGGCATCGCGAAAGCCCGCTGGGTAGCGGATTACTTCCGGCTGCGGCCAAGGGTCACGGATGCCGAGTTGGCGCCGATGGTGGCCGACGGCAGGTTGCTCCGTGTGGCCGTCGAAGGTTGGGAGGTGCCAGGGTATGTCCATCGTGACCATGCAGACCTGCTGCGGGATGCGCAGCGAAACGCCCTGCGCGCGACCCGCACCACGCTGCTCTCGCCGTTCGATCCGGTCGTGTGGGATCGCGCCCGCGCGCTGGATCTGTTCGGTTTCGAGTACACGATCGAGTGCTACACGCCGGCAGCGAAGCGCACCTACGGCTACTACGTATTGCCCATCCTGCATCGCGGCCGTCTGGTGGGGCGGCTGGACGCGAAGGCGCATCGGCAAAGGGGCCTGTTCCAGGTGCTCGGACTATGGTTGGAGGCCGGTGTGGCCACGTCAACGGCTCTGGTCGAAGGGATCGCCGAAGCCATCGGCGAATGCGCGGCGTGGCATGGCACGCCGCGCGCAGTGATCGAGCGAAGCCAGCCGAGGTCGCTGGCCGCACTCGTCACAAAGCACCTGGCGCGTTGATCAGCGCGTAGAAGCCGGTGCCGGCACGTCGGCGCAGGACTTGCCGTGCAGCGCTTCCTTCAACTGGGTAGCCAGCGAGGTGCAGCGGTTGCCGAGCTGATCTCGCATGTCCGGGTCCTGCGACTGGCGCAGCAGGCTCGTGCGCATCATGTCGTAGCGGCTGTCGATCTGGTCACGGGCGTAGATACCGGCGGCGAGGTGGCAGCTCTTGTAGCTGGCGAGGTACTCGTCGCACGAGGCGATGCCGGTGCTCTCGGGCAAGGCCCCCTGAGCGGCAGCGGAGCGAGTGCTCTTGGTGGTCGTCGTGGACGTCGTCGCCGTGCGCGGCTTGGTCGAACCCGTCGTCGTGCTCGTCGAGCTGGAGCTCACGGTGCGCGTGGGCTCCGCGGCGGGCTTGGTCTTATGGTCCGAGCAGGCGGCGAGCGTCAGCGCGCCGATAAGAAGCGGAACGAGGCGGATGGTGGTTTGGTTCATGGACGTCGGTCCCCTTGGCGAGCGTGGAACGGATGGTAGCCAAAGTCGCATCGGCGATGCGACGCGGCGCAAGGATGAGCCCACCGGGGGTGAAATCGATGTCAGCGAGGTCAGGCACGGTTTCGGCCGCCATCGCTATTTAATGAATTGACGCGTATAGTTCCCGGACTGTGTTTGCCGGGGTCATAGAGTTACGTTGACCCGATGCAGCTGATCACGTATCCGCAACATCGCTTCGCTCCTCGCGTTTCCTTGCACACCAGTAATGCAGCGGCTTATTCCAAGCTGCTGGTTTCATTCGTAAATAGTTTTGGAGTGTTTCTATGTCGGATCGTGAAATCGGCGCCGTCAAGTGGTTCAATGACGCCAAGGGCTTCGGCTTTATCTCCCGTGACAATGGCCCGGACGTGTTCGTTCACTTCCGCGCCATCCAGGGCAACGGCTTCAAGTCCCTGCAGGAAGGCCAGAAGGTCTCCTTCAAGGTCGTGAATGGCCAGAAGGGTCTGCAGGCTGAGGAAGTTCAGCCGGTCTAATCAGCCGAACTGACTTTGTCGAAGAAGGCCGGGCGGCGACGCTCGGCCTTTTTTTTGCCCATCGTTTTGGACGAGTCGTGGCGCGGCTGCGGCAAATCGCCGTTTCTGCGCATGATTTCGCGTGATCCGCGTCAAAAAATCGACCTATGTAAGATTTCCCCTACAGAACTTTGGGCAAATGTGGTTATCATCGGACCTACTGTGTCTGCGCGGTCACGCGAGTGACCCGATGTAAGCGAGCAGTTTTAGCGCTCCATCGCCTCACCCCGGTCCTGCATGCTCAGTAAGTCGCCGGCTCGCGAGCCGGGTTTTCGTGTGTTGGATAGAGGTGTGTGTGATGGCAACTGGTACTGTGAAGTGGTTCAACGACGCTAAGGGCTTTGGCTTCATCACTCAGGATGAAGGCGGTCCGGACGTGTTCGTGCATTTCCGTTCGATCCAGGGCAACGGCTTCAAGTCGCTTGCCGAAGGTCAGAAGGTGGAATACACCGTGACCCAGGGACAGAAGGGTCCGCAGGCGGACAACGTCGTCCCGAAGTGATTTATTCAGGTCGGCTGCCTGCGGGCGGCCGGCCCGATTAAACCTGGCTCCTCTGGCGCTACGCGTCGGAGGAGTTTTTATGAGCGGCTGACCCGAGGCGCGCAAGTCGTCTCGTATGTGCGCGCGCGCTCGGTCGGCCTTGTGGGAGCCGCCATGGCGGCGAGGGGATCCGCAGCTGCCTCATCCAGGCACTGCACGCCGGCCCCGCTTCCTCCCCGAGCAGTCCCGCGCCAGCGGACGAACCGTCAAGACGTACCTCCGGCAGTCGGGTAGGCTTTGCGCTTCACTATCGAGGCCCGCCATGACCGCCATTTCTATCGACGGCAAGACGCGTGACCTGGGCGGCGGTTTCGTCGTTCGACGCATGCTGCCGCACCTGAAGGCCCGCCACGTCGGCCCCTTCGTTTTCTTCGATCAGATGGGCCCCGTGGCCTTCGACGACGACGCCGGCCTCGACGTCCGTCCGCATCCGCATATTGGCCTGGCGACCGTCACCTGGCTGTTCGACGGGGTGATTCGTCACCGCGACAGTCTGGGCAGCGCCGTGGACATCCACCCCGGCGACGTCAACTGGATGACTGCCGGGCGCGGCATCGTCCATTCCGAGCGCACGCCGCCCGAAGCGCGGCACGATCACGAGACCCTGCACGGCATCCAGGTCTGGGTGGCTTTGCCTGCCTCGCATGAGCGCATCGAGCCGGAGTTTCACCACCATCCTGCGGCCGAGCTGCCAAAGGTCGAACGCGACGGTGCCCGGCTCGTGGTGATCGCGGGTGAGGCGTTCGGTGCGACGTCGCCCGTTCGCGTGTTTGCCCCCATGTTCTTCGTCGAGGCACGTCTCGAAGCCGGCGCGCGTCTCCAGATGCCCGAGCAGCACGCCGAATGGGGCGCGTACGTGGTGAAGGGTGCCGCGCGGTTTGGCGACGTGGAGCTGGGCGCCCTGGACATGGCGGTGGCGCATGACGGCGCACCCCCGGAACTCGAGGCGAAGGAGCCCTCGCTGATCATGCTGTTCGGTGGCGCGCCGCTCGATGGCGAGCGACATCTGTGGTGGAATTTCGTCGCAAGCTCCCAGGAGCTCATCGACGCCGCAAAGGCGGATTGGGCGGCGGGCCGGTTCCCGCTCGTTCCGGGCGACGAATACGAGCGGATTCCCTTGCCGGAGTGAGCGGAGATCGACGTGGAACGTTTCGCCAGCTTTCGCGAGTTCTATCCGTACTACCTTGGCGAGCACGCCGACCCGCGCTGCCGGCGATTGCATTTCGTCGGCAGTTGGGTCGTGCTCTTCGCGGTCGCCATGCTCGTCTCGACCGGTCAGTTTCTGTGGCTCGTGCTTGCGCTGGTGGGCGGCTACGGTTTTGCCTGGGTCGGTCACTTCGTATACGAGAAGAACCGGCCGGCGACCTTTCGCTATCCCGTTTATAGCCTGATGGGCGATTGGGTGATGTTCGCCGACATCCTGCGTGGCCGGGTGTCGCTGCGCTAGGGATTGGCGCTTGTGAGAACTTGTTCAGAGCCTCCCTGGGTCGCCGGCCGTCGGGCTCACGCCACTTCCGCCGTTGCGAGTGCGCGCTCCGCGTCCCTCCTGGAACGGCGCGTGGCGCTCCACGCGTCCAATTGCAGCTCGCTTCGTGCGGTCCGGCACACACTGATCAGGCGCTCGACGTCATCGTCGCTCATGCCTGCGTTAAGAGTGAGGCGAAGGAGTGACCGATTGACCGTCGTTGCGGGTGCGCTGAATACGGACCCGAACACGCCGTGCCGTTCCATCACGTCGCGCACGTGCCCCGTCAGGATTTCCTGGCCAGCCTCGAACGCCACGATCTGTTCGGTGCCGTCGCCGATCGGGTAACCAAGCGTCGTGAGTTCCTCGCGCACGTATCGGGTGATCTGGCGCAGCCGCTGCCGCCGCCAACCCTCGGTCTGGATGACCCGATGCGACGCCGACAACCCGGCCAGCTCGTGGGGCAGCAACGAGGAACTGAAGATCGCGGGCAAGGCTTCGCAACCGAAGTAGTCCTTGAAGCGGGTCGTGCACGCGATGAAGCCCGCCCGAGAGCAGTACGCCTTGGCCAGACTGGCCGTGATGAAATGTACGCGGTCGTTGAGGCCCATACTGGCCACCAGCCCCTCCCCACGCGAACCGTGCGTACCGAGCGAATGGGACTCGTCCACCACGAGCACGCAGCCGTGCGCCTGGGCGATGTCCGCGATGTCGACCAGCGGGGCCAGACTTCCGTTGGTGCTGTACACGGCATCGACGACGATCACTCCGGGGCCGTTGCGCAGTACCTGGCGCTCGAGGTGCGCCGGGTCGTTGTGCAGCACCGACACTGCCTTTGCACCCGCGCTGCGGATGCCCTCCCACAGCGAGGCGTGTGCCAGCACGTCGATGTACACGGGCACGCGTTCGGCCGCGATGGATTGGATCAAGCCCACGTTGGCGGCGAAGCCCGATTGCGCGAGGATGCCGTCCTCGCTGCCGACCGCGCGTGCCAGCTCCGCTTCCACACGGTGCAACGGCTGACCGTCGTCTTGCTGGAAGAGGGCGGACATCATCATGCCGAGGCCCCCTTCCGCGAGGGCGTCACGCTGGGCCTCCACGATCTCCCGGTGGCCCGCGATGGCGAGATAGTCGTTGCTTTGGAGCATGAGGGCGTCGGGCCCCGGCTGCCGCCCGCGCAAAATGTGACGGCCACCCCAATCGATGGCGACGCGTTCGTTGTGAAATCGATCGACCCTGCGTGCAACGAAATCCGGAAGTGCCGGCGCCTTGGCGATCGGGTGGAGGATGGAAACGTTTTCCATGGGATTCTCTCTCTGGTTGAGGGCGGGCGAAGTCCATACCTGCCACCAGAAAGCGAACAGGCACGCGCCGGCCTCGCCCAGGCAGGCGCGAAATCACAGGAAGAGGCGTTTACCGGAAGCCCTGTGAAGGGCGCCGCGCCTCAGGCCATTACCAGAGAGACGTATGACGGACCGTAGGGTCCGAACGAGACGATTTCCAGACGACCGACCGCGCTGCGTGGCGACGGTCGGAACGGTGCTGCTGCCGTTGGCGCGGGGGGCGCCGGTCGTCTAGAGGAACCGCGAACGGCTGTCCGCGGCGAGGCTCAGGTCCTGTTCGCGCAGCCATGCACGGTACGACTTGACGTGTTGCAGGCGGAAGCGCTGCACCTCGTCGATCAGTGCGTAGTAGTACCACTGTTCGCCCGACACCGCCGTAGCGGGATGCAATTGCGATTCCGGATCGATCACGCCCTTGTGATAGAAGCCGTCGCGCGAATTGAACCAGGGCAGCGCGGAACCCCGCTTCAACGCTTCGAGAACGGCGGTTGGCGCACCGAGATCTGCCGCAATTTCATAGTGCGTGCGCAGGTCCTCGTCGGTCTGGACCAGCAGGAACCGCCCGATGCCCCAGGCGTCGACCAGCAGAAGACCGGTCGGGTTGCAGTGCACATAGCATTCCACCGGCTGGAAGGTGGCCGTGACCCCTTGCAGCACCTCGCGGAAGGCAGGATCGCGAAGGAAACGGAAGTTGCCCAGGGCGAGGGTTTCCGCCACGAAGGCGCTGGCGCGCTCGAAGTAGCGATGCTGCAGCTCGGCGATCGCGGTCTGCAGCTTTTCGATCGCCGCAGGGTCGTTCTTTCGTATGAAACGATCGATCACGCCGGAGTTGAAGGCGTCGATGGCCGTCGCGTCATCGGCGCGGCCCGTGAGAAGAATCTTGCCAATATGCGGATTCGGCAAGCGCTTGCAGAAGGTGATGCCGTCCATTTCGGGCATCGCCTGGTCGACCACGACCACCGAGATCTCCGCGAAGCGCTCCGGGTCGTATACGACGCGGTGGATGGAATCGATGTCCAGCGCGACCAGTTCCTGGGTTTCGGAGGGGCGGTCCTTCCAGCGGTACAGCCAGCCGCCGCCCGGCACGGGACGGCTACCGTTGTTGCCCAGCGTGGCCAGCGCACTGCGGGGCGAACTGAAGGTGCGCACGCGCATCATCGGGTCGAGCAGCAGCGGCACGACCTCCAGGTACTCCTCGTGGTCGTCGACGAGTACGGTCGTGGTCGGGAAATGGAAGGGCTGGATATCGCCCTGAGAGTTCAACGTCATCACTGCCGGTCCCCGGTCTCCGGATGCGGGAAGGAGAGGGTGAACTCGGTGAATTCGCCCAGATTGGTACGGCATGCGATGCCACCGCCCATATGCTCCATCGCCGCGTGACAAAAAGCGAGCCCTATGCCGAGGCCAGTGACCGTGCCGGCCCCCGCGCTGTCGCTTCCATAGGAATAGAAACGGTTGAAGATGCGCGGGACGACGTCGGGCGGGATGCCGGGGCCGGTGTCGTAGATGCGGATGCGGTTGGCGATTTCGTCGGGTTCGATGAAGATCTGGATCTCGCCCTTGCCGGCCCGGTCGGTATGGAACAGAGCGTTGCGCAGGAGATTGAACACCACGTGGACGACCAATGCCTCTTCGCCCAGCAGGGTGAAGTCGCCCGTGGGTGAGAGGGTAATGCGGTCGCGCTCGGCCCGGGAGCCGTAGGGGAACCGTCGAAGCGCCTGCTCGACGCACTCGCGCGCCCCCAGCGTCGTCAGGGGTACCTCGCCGATCGGTCGTGCCGAAAGCAGGAGCATGTCGATGATGGTGTTCGCATAGGTCACCTCGCGTTCCATCACGCCGATGCTGCGCTCCAGGGCATGCAGGTTCTGTGCTCGCATGTCCGGCACAGGAAGCCCCTCGCGCTCGGCCAGACGATGACTGCGAATGAGGTCGGGCATGAACCGCGCTACCGCCCGCGCGGCAATACGCAACGAGCCCAGAGGGGTGCGCAGCTCGTGGGCGATGTTGTTCGACGCAGCCGTCAGGGCATCGATGCGCGACTGTTCCGCCATGTTCGCCGAGACCGTGCAGGTGGCCCCGCCGACCATCGCGAACAGCAGGAGCGGGATGTATTCCAGCATCGTCCGCGTCTGCAGGTGGGCTTCCGGGGACAGGGCGAACACGAGTCCTGCGAGCATGCTGCCGATGGTGAAGACCACGAGGAAGCTCGCGATGTCGAAAAGCATCATGAGCAGCATGACGCAGGCGAGGTGCGTCATCAGCCATGCCGGCGTGGCGTTGCGCAGTGTCATATAGCCGACGAAGAACGGCATCGCCACCGTCATGGCGAAATACCAATAGGTGGGCAGGTGCGCGCGCAGGCTGCGCGGCCACCAAGGCAGCAGGGCGAGCGGAATGAAGGTGGCGCTGCACAGCAGCCGCATCGGCAGGTTTTCGTAGGGCTGCGGGAAGAGGTAGGCCCAGACCGGGTAATACACGGCCAGGCAGAAGCTGCCCACCACCCCGATCGCGACCATCTTCGGCTGCGAATAGCGCGTGCGCAGGAACATCGTGTTTTCGAAGCGCGACATCACTCGCAGCAGCCAGAGCCGCAGGCGGAGGGCAGCGCTGGTTCGAGCCGGTTTGTCCGGGCTGGTGGACATGGGCGATAACGTGGACGTGAAAAGGTCGGAAGACACGCGGAGGCCCGGGTGTGCGGATGCCGCCAGCATAGCCCACGGTCGCGTTCCGTCGATATGAGACAATCGGCGGACCCTTTTCCTCCAGAGCATTCCGTGAGCACGGCACAGGCCGAACGTTTCGCCGGTATCGAACGCCTCTATGGGCGTGGCAGCCTGGACCGCCTTGGCGAGGCCCATGTCTGCGTCATCGGGGTCGGTGGCGTCGGTTCGTGGGCCGCCGAGGCCCTCGCTCGCAGCGGCATTGGCCGCCTGACCCTGATCGACGGGGACGATGTCTGCCTGTCCAACACCAATCGCCAGTTGCACGCGCTGGACGGCCAGTACGGCAAGCCCAAGGTCGGTGTCATCGCTGAGCGTGCCCATGCGATCAATCCCAGCTTGAGGCTCGAAGCCATGGAGCGGTTCCTCACGCCCTCCACGCTCGACGAGCTGCTCGATCGCCACTACGACGTGGTGATCGACGCCTGCGACGCGCTCAAGGTGAAGCTCGAGACCATCGTCTGGTGCCGGCGGCGCAAGCTGCCGCTGGTGACCGTGGGTGCGGCGGGCGGGCGCACCGATCCCACGCAGATCCGCGTTCGCGACCTGTCGCGCACCGAGCACGACGCCATGCTCAGCATGATCCGGAAGAAGCTCCGCCAGGAGCACGGCTTTCCCCGGAATCCGGATCGGTTCTTCGGCGTGTCGGCGGTGTACTCGCTGCAGAACGTGCGCTACCCCCAGGCGGACGGCAGTGTCTGCGGCGTGCGGCCTCCGGGCAGCGATGCCTTGAAACTCGATTGCGGTGGCGGTCTCGGCGCGGCTACGCACGTCACGGGTGCCTTCGCTTTCGCTGCCGTAGGCAAGGCGCTGGAAAAGCTGACGGCAGCCGGCGCCAAGCGCTGAGTCAGAGTACCTGCGCCACGAGCCGCAACGCCTTTTCCAGCCGTGCGGAATCCTCTTCGGCGCCTAGCGCAAGGCGAATGCCCGCGGGTTGGCGATCGGCAGACACGAATCCGCGCGATGCGGCGATGCGTACGCGGTGCGCGAGCAGGCGTTCCTCCGTCGCGACCGGATCGGCGCAAGGTAGCCAGGCATGCAGGCTCGATCCGTGGGTCACCAGCTCAGGGCCAAGGATGCGACGTGCCGTCGCGTTGCGCTCGGCCATCGTCAGGGCCAGGGTCTCCAACAGCGCCTCTGCCGTGCCGTCATCCATCCAGCGGCCGACGATGGACGGCCAGAGCGTAGGTATGCCGTCATGTTCGCACTGCATCGTGACGGCGGTGAGCGCGCAGGTCGGTGCATCGGGATGCAGCAGCCAGCCGACCCGCAGCCCCGGCCCGAGGATCTTGCCCACACCGCCCGCGTGCAGGGTGCGCTCGGGCGCCAGCACCGCAAACGGCGGCACGGCATCGCGGCCATGCCAGGCGAGTGGACCGTACACGTCGCCTTCGATCAGGGTGAGTCCGAGCGCCTCCGCCACGGCAGCGATGTCCATGCGCCGGGACAACGGCATGGTCGCGGTCGTGGGGTTGTGCAGCGTGGGCTGGACGTAGACGACGGTGGCACCGTTGCGCTCCGCTGCCAGGGCAAGCGCATCGGGGCGCATGCCCTGGCCGTCCATGCCCACATCCACGCAGCGCAGCCCCATGGCGTCGGCGAGCGCACGCACGCCCTGGTAGGTATGGTCTTCCACAAGCAGCACGCCGTTCGGCGCGCGCGCCTGCAGGAGCGCCAGGCGCAACGCATGCCGGGCGCCGAGCGTCAATGCGATGCGTGACGGGTCGACCGCGCCGTGGCCGCCAACGCGCCGCAGCCAGCCAGCGATGGATCGGCGCACTGCCAACGCGCCGGCCGGATCGGGGTAGCCGAGGTCTTCCACGGCGATAGCGGTCTTGGCAACGGCGTGTCCGAGCGCTGCGGCGACGTCGGTTCGCAGCGGCAGATTCACGGCCAGATCGTAGGTGGGCGTCATGCCGACACTGTAGGAGGGCGACGAGGCCGCTGCCAGGGCCTAGACTTCGCGCATGTGGTGCGTCTATCTCATCGAATGCCGCAACGGCGCGTGGTACGCCGGGATCACCAACGATCTCGACGCGCGTTACGCGGCGCACGTGGCGGGGAAGGGCGCTCGGTACACGCGTGCGAACCCGCCCGTCAGGCTGCTCGGTGCGCGCCCCTTCGCCGACCGTTCGGCCGCCTCGCGCGCGGAGTACGAGGTAAAGCGCCTGCCGAAAGCCAGGAAACTCGCCTGGCTGCTTTCTAGCGAGGACGCCTAGGGCGTGTTCTTAAGGCAGGGTGTAGTCGAGCTCGTAATGGTGCGTGCCGTCCTTGGCGATGTCGATCGACAGGCGGCCTGCGATGCCTTGCAACTGTCCTGTGCCGGAATCGGGAACGATGCTGATCGTGAGCTCACGGCCCGCGGAGGACATCACACCTCGGTGCACCAGGGCGAAGCTGCCGATTCGGCCACCGAGAGTGCCGGAGAAGCGCTCCACAGCGACATAGGCGGCGGAGCCGGGCGTGCCGCTGCTGGATGCGGTGAGCATCGTGCCCTTGGAGGTGCCCTCCCACTCACCGTGGAACACCTTGGCGAGCGCCATCGAACCGAGCACGGAACCCTCGCCCTCGTCGGGCGCCCCGGCAGGTGTGATGGACACGTCGAACGTACCGTGCGCGTGGTGATCGGACATTGGGGTACCCCTATGCGTTGGACTGACTTAGGATGAATGCGACACGCACGCTCCGATGCCATGAATGCAGGATTCCTTCCGATCGGAGCCTCATGGCGAAAGGGAGTTCGATGAACGACAGAGGCCATGCCATGGGATCCCGCCTGCACACCAAGGTTACCCCGGACTGGCATCGCTGGCTCGCCGAGGCCGTCGCCGCGGGATACGCCGCGCCCGACCTGCTGATGACGATGAAGGAGAACGGCTTCGACGAGCGCGCCTCGCGCGATGCTATCGCCGACGCGCTGTTCGGCAGCCCGGCGCCGCCGTCGAACGCACCGGAACCAAGTACCTTCCGCAGCCACCTGCGTGCCGGCCATGTGCTCGATGCGGGAGATCGCCAGGTCAGAGTGTTGGTTCGCGTGGCACGCCCCACGATCGCCGTGCTGGATGGCGTGCTCGATCCGTCCGAATGCGAGGCCTTGCGCGCGCTCGCCACCACCCGCCTGGCGCGGTCCCAGGTGGTCAACCCGGGCACGGGCGTCGGTGTGGTGCAGGACATCCGCACCAGCGAGGGCGCCAACTTCGGCCGCGGCGAGACGCCACTGATTGCGCGGATCGACGCACGTGCCGCGGCGATCATGAACCTGGATCAGGAACACGGCGAAGGACTGCAAGCCATGCGCTATGGCCCGGCCGCGGAATACCTTCCGCATTTCGACTACTTCCCACCGGACGATCCCGGCAGTCAGGCGCATCTTCGCAACGGCGGTCAGCGGGTCTCCACGTTGATCATGTATCTCAACGACGTGGAAGCAGGCGGCGAGACCATCTTTCCGCGGATCGACTTCAGCTACGTACCCCGGCAAGGGCAGGCGCTGTATTTCGAATACAACGCGCCGGACGGTTCGCTCGATCTGCTCTCGCTGCACGGTGGGGCACCCGTGCTCTCGGGGGAGAAGTGGATCCTCACCAAGTGGATGCGCGAGCGACCGTTCCCCGGCTGAATGCATGCGCGCCCTGGCGTGGCGGGGAAGCGTGACCTTTGGCCTATATCGGCGCGCCGCCACGTCAACGCACTCTCATCGGCATCAAGGGGAGGATGCACCGATGCGCCGCAAGGCAGCCAGAATCGTTCGTTTCGTCGCGGCCAGCACGCTGCTTTTTGCGTACGGCAGCTCGGCGCAGGTAGCGTCGCCGCCTCCCTCGGCACCGCCAGCCGCGTCCTCCGCGGCAGCCCCTTCCACGGCAGTACCTCCCGCGGCAGCCGGCGAGATTCCCTTCGCCTCGCCGCGTGCGGCCTTCGTGCGCACACCCAGCGCGCCGACGGCATGGGGCGGCCCGCGTAGCGGCAGCGAAGCCACGCTGTCCGACCGCGTGGTGTCCTATCGGATCCAGGCGCGCCTTGACCCGGCCAAGCACACGGTGGACGGCCAGCAACAACTGACCTGGCGCAATCGCAGCGACCGGCCGGTGTCGGCCGTGTTTCTCCATCTCTATCTCAACGCGTTCGAAAGCGAGGGCAGTACGTTCTTCAGCGAGCGCCGCGTGCTCGCATCGCAAGGCGGCTCGCGCGGCATCGCCGAAGTGAAGAAGGGCGAGTGGGGCTACATCGACCTGGGCAACGTCGAGCAGGACGGCGCTGCGTTGAAGTGGCACTACGTGCATCCCGACGGCGGCCCCGCGACCGACCACACCGTGGTGCGCGTGGACCTGGCGCAGCCGGTACCCGCAGGTGGCAGCGTCACCCTGGACATGAATTTTCACAGCCAGTTGCCGCGCGTCATCGAGCGCACGGGCTATGTGGGCTCGTTCCACCTCGTGGGGCAATGGTTCCCGAAGATCGGCGTGCTGGAACTGCCGGGCGAGCGCGGGGCGACGGAACCGCGCTGGAACGTGCATGAGTTCCACTTCAACAGCGAGTTCTACGCGGACTTCGGCGAGTTCGACGTCCGCATCACCGCACCGCGCGACTACGTCATCGGTGCGGTCGGCGAGCAACAGGGCGAGCCGGCGCCGGAAGGCAGCGAGCTGACCTGGCACTTCGTGCAGGCCGACGTGCATGACTTCGCGTGGATGGCAGCACCCGGATACCAGTCGATCGACGGCGAGTACACCGGTCCCGGCAGCCCTCGGGTCAAGGTGCGCGTACTCTATCCCGCCGAGTACGCGGCAAGCGCCAAGCCGGTGTTGAAGGCGTCGATCGATTCGCTGGCATATTTCTCCTCGACGCTTGGTCCTTATCCGTACAAGACGCTCACGGCCGTGGTGCCGCCGTTCAATGCGGCCGAAGCGGGCGGCATGGAGTACCCGACCTTCTTCACCGCGGACAGCTACCGCGAGGTTGAGCCGAAGACGACGAACGAATATCTCCTGGACTTCGTCACCATCCACGAATTCGGTCACGGTTACTTCTATGGCCTGCTGGCCTCGAACGAATTCGAGGAACCGATGCTCGATGAGGGTCTGAACGAGTACTGGGACGATCGCATGCTGCGCGAGCGCAAGCAGGTGCTCTATATGACCACGCCGTTCTGGAAATTTTTCGGCGTGGAGCCGCCGATGCCGTCCTTCATGCTCGAACGCATGACCGCTCGCCTGCGCAAGCCGTCGGACCCGCTCGGCGAGAACTCCTGGGATCGCCTGTCGAGTGCCGACTACGCCACCGTGTACTCGCGAACGGCCACGGCGATGCACGATCTGGAAGAACGCCTCGGCAAGGAGGTGATGGAGAAGGCCTTCCGTCATTACTACGACCTGTGGCATTTCCGCCATCCGTCCATCGCCGACCTTCAGGCAGCCGTGGCCGAGTCCTCGGGCAAGCCGGAGATCGTGGCGCAGGTATTCGATCAATACGTATATGGCACCGCGCGCATCGACGACAGCGTGACCGACATCGTCAGCGAGGAAGTGCTTCCACTGGCGGGCGTGTCGATGAAAGACGGTCGCCGGACAGAGGTCTCCTCCGACGACAACGACAAGGCCGTGGAGAAGCAGCGCGAAGCGTGGAAGAAAGCCCATCCGGATGCGGCGCCCGGCACAGGGCCATTCCCGTGGAAAACGACGGTCACGGTCTGGCGCGATGGCGCGTCGGTCCCGCAGACCCTGAAGGTGTCCTTCATGGACGGCTCGGTGGAAACCGTTCGCTGGAACGATGATCGTCGCTGGGCGCGCTTCGCCTTCACCAAGCCGGTGAAGGGCGCCTCCGCCGAGCTCGATCCCGACCGCAAAATCTACCTCGATGCCAACAAGCTCGACGACAGCCGTACCGTGGAAGCCAACCACGCTGCCTCGAAACGCTGGACTGCCGACTTGGCCGCCGTGGTGCAAGGCCTCTTTTCGGTTCTGGGGACGCTATGAACGCTCATCAACGACGCTCGCCTTTCGCTGCACTCGGCACGGCCGCCGTGGGGGCGCTCCAGTGGCGACTCATGCTCCTGTGGATCGCTGTGACGCTGTTGCCGACCCTCGTCGTCGCCTTGCCCCTGTGGGGCCTGCTCGACAACCTGCTCGGGCACAGCGTGCATGCCGACGCGTGGGCGGCGCATTTCGACGGGCTCATGTTCTCCGATGTGATGGCGGCGTTGCGCAGCGGGAAAGGGTGGATCGGCATGGCCGTTGTTGCAGGCGTGCTGGTCACCCTGCTGACGGCACCGTTCCTGGCCGCCATGGTGGTCGCGAGCGGGCGGGCGCAACGGGCCCTCGGTTTCGGCGGCCTGCTGCAAGGCGGTGCCGCCGAGTACGGGCGGATGCTTCGGCTCTCGATCCTGTCACTGATCCCCTATGGCATCTTCATGGCGCTCACGCATGGCGTGTCGTCCTTCGCGGATGACAAGGTCGACGCCGCTTTGAGTGTCGTACGTGCGGATACCTACCAGCATGCCGCGCTGGCCGTAACCTTGCTGATCTTCGTGATAGCCCAGGCGATCGTCGAATCGGCGCGTGCGCAATTCATGGCGGACAGCAGTCTTCGTTCCGCCTTCCGCGCCCTCGGCCGCGGTACTGTCGCTGCGCTGAGGCGACCGTTCGCCACGTTGTTCGTCTATGGCGTGATCACCCTGGTGGGCATGGTCCTGGCCGTGGCGATTGCGTCATGGCGCGGGCATACGACCGCCGTGGGCAGCGGGTGGCTGGCCGGCTTTCTGATCGTGCAGCTCGGAGTGGTGGTGCTGGCGTGGATGCGCACGGCGCGCCTGTTGGCGCTGGCGGGTCTGGTGGCGGTGAATCCGCGTCGGCGTCGCACCGACTTCGCCCCGGCGCTCTAGCGCCTGGGCGAACGCGCGCCGGTCAACCGGCGCGGCGGACTTCGCGGTGTGGCGGGTAGTACGCGAACAGGTGTGTCGCGCCGCCGAGAAAATCGATGTTGTCGATGTGCTCGCCGCCAAGCCGCTCCGCGACGTGGTCGGACGCTTCGTTGCCAATGCGCACCATGCTGATCACGCGCTGCGCGTGCAGTTGGTTCCAGGCGAAATCGAGGATCGCTTCGCCGGCTTCGGTGGCATACCCGTGGTGGCGGTGTTCCGGCTTCAACATCCAACCGAGTTCCAGGTCGGGCCAGCCTTCGGGTTTCATCAGGCCGGCGCGGCCGATGAATTCGCCGGTGTCCTTCAGTTCGATGGCCCACATGCCGCAGCCACGCAGTGCCCAGTGGCCCAGCAGCATCGCCATGGAACGCCACGCGTTCATCCGGTCGAGCGGTTGGCCGTCGCCGATCCAGCGCGTGCTCTCGGCGTCCGCGAGCATGGCCGCGTAATCGTCGAAGTGGCGTTCGGTGAGGGCTGTGAGCCGCAGGCGCGGCGTTTCCAGGACGGGAATGTCTGCAATTGCCATCGAAGTGACCAGGTGTCAGCCGAGCAGGCGGGCCAGGGCGCGGGTGCTTTGCGCGAGGCTCTCATGCCAGGACAAGCCGGTTATTTTCTCACCAGTCGCCGCGTCTTGGAAGCTCTCGTCCTGCCCAGGGGCGAGGAGATGACGGTAATCCACCGTAATTTCAGTGCCTTGCGGGAGGTCTTTCGCGGCGAAGATGAAGCCGAGGTGCCAAAGGCCGGTGGGCTCGAAGCTGTGGTTCACGTAGCACTCGTCCGGCCACTCCGGGGAGACCGTGTAGCGGTCCTCGAACCAGCGGGCGGCTGAGTACAGGTTGGCGGCGAGGGCGGGGGTGGTCAGGATCTCGTCCCAGCCATGCGTGCGATCGATCTGGTCGGGCGCCGTTACGACGCGCCCGGCGGCCACGAACTCGTCCACGAACAAGCCCTTGCCGGCCCCAGGAATGCCCGAAGCGGCGATGCGGTAACGCGGCAGGATCATTGCGACATCAAGCCCCTGTGACGTACGGGAGGGCGAGTGCCGACCCGACATGGGGCGCGAGTGTAGCGCGTTCGGCGGCCGGTGGCGGATCGCCGGGGCCGAACGCGCTTGAGGGGATCGGTGACGGTACGAGCGGTCAGTCCTCGTCGCCACCGGCGCGGGCGCGCGGGGTCTTGGGCGCCTTGGCCTTCTTCACCGTCTTGCCGCCGTCGACCTGGATCGCATCGCGGTTGCGGTCCACCAGCGATGCGCCGATGCCTTTGACCTGCGCAAGCTGGTCGGCGTTTTCGAACGCGCCGTTCGCCTCGCGCCACGCGACGATCGCCTGTGCCTTCACGAGGCCCACGCCGTCGAGCGACTCCGCGAGCGTGGCGGCGTCCGCCGTATTGATGTTCACCGGCGTCGAAGCGAGAGCGAGCGGCGAGAGCAGCAGCCCGGCCAGGGCAATGAGATAGCGTTTCAAGAGCGTCTCCTTTGAGGATGCGTCGAATGACGCCGGATCACTCTGCGGGTCCGCGGGTTGTCCGCGAACCGGCGCGCCGAGGGAAAGCACGTGCGGCACGGCCGTGACGGCGCAACCGGCGGGGACCACATCGAAAGGGGCGTCGCTGTCGTCGCTGCTACAATCGGCCTTTGACCCGACGAGCCTTTCCCTCATGGATACCTCCCGCATCTCTTCCTTCGTCAGCGGCCTCTGGGACGCGGAAATCGTGCCGAAACTGGTCGAATACATCCGCATCCCGAACAAGTCGCCGATGTTCGACGCGCAGTGGCGGGAGCACGGTTACATGGATCAGGCCGTGACGTTGATGGCGTCGTGGGCGCGCTCGAAACTCGGCGCCTTCGAAGGCGCGTCACTGGAAGTGGTGCAACTGGAAGGTCGCACGCCACTCATCTACATCGACATTCCCGCGCAGGGCGTGCAGGGGAAGGGCACCGACGAGACCGTGGTGCTTTACGGACACCTCGACAAGCAGCCGGAAATGTCCGGCTGGGCCGATGACCTCGGCCCGTGGACGCCCGTTATCAAGGGCGACA